>ERZ773079.1340-NODE-1340-length-14877-cov-5.706247_pt1 | contig 14877 bp, 15 predicted proteins | sample MGYA00511355_ERZ773079 | MGnify/ENA primary metagenome ERZ773079 (study PRJEB29015, sample SAMEA2737979) | human oral metagenome | biome: human oral; feature: human-associated habitat; material: dental | place: China | collected 2117 ... | reverse complement strand
CGGAGGCCGCCATGAGCATCTCCCAGCGGGACTGGGTGTGGATGGGGCCGCTGACGGCCACCAGGCGGTCCTACTGGGAGGCTCTGGCGCGGACGACCGCCTTCCTGGCCACTGCGGACAAGGAGTCCTACGGCCTGCTCTACGTGGAGGCGCTGGGTGCGGGCGTCATCGGCGTCCTGCCCGACCGGGAATGGGCGCGCGCCCTCGTTCCGCCGTCCTACCCCTTCATCTACCGCGACCTCGGGGAGGCGGCGACCATGCTCACCCGCGCACTGAGGGAGCCGGAGGCCTGCCGCAGGCAGATGGACGAGGCCGCAGGCGGCTCCTTCTCGTCCTGGATCGCCCGTCACCACTCCGACGACGCCTTCGACAAGGCGATTGCCGCGCGCGTCGACGAGTGGTTCGGCGGCTGACCCGGGGCTGCCGCCGGAGTGTTCTCGGCCCCGGACGACGCCGGGTGCCGAGGACCCGGGGCTAGTGGCCCTGGGCCTCCTCGGCGTCATCGGTGAGGTAGGAGATGCGGCGTACGAGGTCGAAGGGGCCCGAGGTGTCGGTGGTGGTCAGGGTGCCGGACACCGGCTGAGGCGGCCCGCCTCCGACGGAGTAGGTCGCGGACCATGTCGTGGTCAGCGTGATGGTGACGCCCTGAGCCGTGTGGGAGTACTTGTGGTAGACGGTGTGGTCGGGGTAGGCGGCTCCCGGGTCGGTGGTGGTGGTCGTGGCTCCGTCGCCCCAGTCCCAGATGTAGGACACCGGCGTGGCGACAATGCTGACGCTCTGGTCCCCGACCCGGGTGGTGAGGTCCTGGGCGGCCGGGGAGGTGTAGACGATGACGATCTTGGACACCAGAGCCTTGGCCCCGGGAGGCTGACGCACAATGCCCGAGCCGGAGGCCATGACCTTGGAGACGTCGGTGGACGTGATCACCACCGGCGCACGCGCACCACCTGCAGGTGCGGCGGCCCCCTCGGCGACGGGCGGTTGGGCAGAGCCCCTGACGCCGATCCACGCACCGATACAAATCAGTCTCTGCAGGCTATCTGGGGCTTGCAGGCAGGTCGTGAGAGGATCCGGCTCCGGCGGCCCGGCCTGACCATCAGGAGCGCTCTCGCCAGACCCGCCCCCGCCCTCCACCGCCGGAACCGGGTCCGACGGAATTACAATTTCCTGTCGACGTGATATCCCTGCTGAGTTGCCATCGCTCTCAGCCTTCCAATCGTCGGCCGCAGCAGATGGCGTTACTGCTGTACTCGCAGTTGTGAAAGCAATTGTCGCAAGTAGTAATTTTGTTTTCACTCCACTTGCCCTTCTCGAATAACCCAGTGGTCGTCCTCGTATTTCATGGCGAGGATGAGAAGGGTGCGGGACTCGGGCTCGCTTACTTCCGGTGGCGCTCCGGTGCCGTCATAGGTGTAGGCGGCCTCCTGGGCGAAGGCGACGTCGACCCGGGAGTACTCGCTGCCGGGGCCGGGGTCGGAGTAGCCGGTCTCATTGATGGTGTGCACCCATGGGTCCTTCCACCCGCCGGCATCGTGGAGCTCGGTGACGTTGGTGATCACCGAGTTGCAGAACAGACAGTCCTGGCGGGTCATCGACCTCCACTGCTCCAGGTCCCCGGTGGCGTACACGTAGGGGTAGAGCTGGACGAAGTACGTCGCCGTCGCAATGGCGCCCTCGGGAGAGTTCTCGTCCATATTCTCCGGCCGCTCGGGCGCCGGCATGGCCAGGGCGGCCTCCCTCGCCGCCGCCTGCTCCGCGGGCAGGTCCGTCGTCGGCGAGGCGGACGCAGAGGTATCGGGGCCGGTGGAGACCGACGAGTCCGCGCCTCCCCGGGCGCAGGCCGACAGGGCCCACGGCACGCCCAGCACCACTACCAGCGTTAGCACCAGCAGCCCTCCGGGAGGAGGCCCGCCGCTACGACGAGACGGGAACGATGCAGTCATGATCACTCACCACTATCAACACCGACAACACAGGGAAGAAGGGCTATTACCGGCCCCGGGCGCCAGTCGCCATTGACCAGCACCACGACGACAACTGTACCGATCTCCCTGTGAAATCCGCCACCCCAGCGTCCCGCCTGTGGAAAACTCCCGGCCGCGCGGAGCATCCCTGCCCTTCCCCGCTCGGCGTCTGCTCGGCGTCTACCATGACGTCATGACTGATGCTGCTGCGATCGCACGTCTCAAGGCCGAAGCCGCGCAGGCCGCCGCCGAGGCCGCCGCAGCCAAGGCGGCCGCCGCCCAGGCCGCTCTGGATGCCGCTCTCACCGCGAGCGCCCCCGAGGTCCCGCCGGCGAACAACACTCAGGACTCGTCCTACACCGCCCAAGTCCGCTCCGGCTACAGCTTCTCCTCCCCCACCCTGCCGGTGGGCGTCTACCTGGACACCCTCGCCGGGGACGATCCCGCCCCCGTGCCGGGACTGAACGTCGGCATCCCGCTGGGCCTGCTCAACCGTCACGCCCTGGTCGCAGGCGCCACCGGCACCGGTAAGACCCGCACCCTCCAACTGCTCGCCGAGGGCCTGTCCAACGAGGGCGTCCCGGTCTTCCTGGCCGACGTCAAGGGCGACCTGACCGGCCTGGCCGAGCCCGGCGCCACCAGCGAGAAGCTGGCCGCCCGCCTGGCCACCACCGGGCAGGACTGGGAGGGGCGCTCCTTCCCGATCGAGCTGTTCAGCCTGGGCGGCGAGCCGCAGTCGGGCGCGGGCGCCATCAGCGGCACCCCCATCCGCACCACGGTCACCGAGTTCGGGCCGGTCCTGCTCTCACGAGTCCTGGGGCTGAACGACACCCAGACCTCCGCCCTCCAGCTGGTCTTCCACTGGGCGGACTCCCAGGGCCTGGCGCTGCTGGACCTGAAGGACCTGCGCGCCGTCGTCGACTACCTGACGAGCTCCGACGCCGGCAAGGAGGAGCTGAAGGCCAACGGAGGAGTCTCGGCCGCCTCGGCCGGGGTCATCCTGCGCGAGATCGCAGCCCTGGAGGCGGCGGGCGGCGAGGCCTTCTTCGGGGAGCCCGCCCTGGACGTGCACGACCTCATGCGCACATCCCCTGACGGCAGGGGCATCATCTCCGCCCTGGAGCTGGCCGACATCCAGTCCCAGGGAACGTTGTTCTCCACCTTCCTCATGTGGCTGCTGGCCGAGCTCTTCGAGACCCTGCCCGAGGTGGGTGACCCGGACAAGCCCACCATGGTGTTCTTCTTCGACGAGGCCCATCTGCTGTTCTCCGGCGCCTCCAAGGCCTTCCTGGAGGCCGTGGTGCGCACCGTCCGCCTCATCCGCTCCAAGGGCGTGGGGATCGTCTTCATCACCCAGTCGCCCACGGATGTGCCCGACGAGGTCCTGGCCCAGCTGGGCAGCCGCGTCCAGCACGCCCTGCGCGCCCACACCCCGGCCGACGCCGCGAACCTGAAGAAGGCGGTCTCCACTTTCCCGGTCAGCCCCCTGGAGCTGAGCCGGGTGCTCACGTCGCTGGGGACGGGGCAGGCCGTCGTGAGCGTCCTGGATGAGAAGGGCCGCCCCGCACCGGTGGCGCCGGTGGTGGTCAACGCCCCCGTGGCCGTCATGGGCCCGGCCCCGGAGTCGACCGTCTCCCAGGTCCTGAACTCCTCGCCCCTGAAGTCCAAGTACGCCGACACCGTGGACAACGAGTCCGCCTACGAGCTGCTGGCCTCCAGGGTCCAGGCCGACGCTCAGGCCGCCGAGGAGGCGCGCGCGGCGGAGGAGGCCGCCAAGGAGCAGGCCAAGGCCGAGGCGGCCGCCGCCAGGGCCGCGGAGAAGGAGGCCGCCAAGGAGGCGGCCCGCCAGGAGAAGGAAGCCGAGAGGTTGGAGCGCGAGGCCGCCAAGGAGGCGGCCCGCCGCCGGCGGGGGGCCGAGAGGGCCGCCGAACGCCGCCAGCGCGAGGTGGAGAAGACCATCGGCTCTGTGGGCCGCCAGATCACCCGGGAGATCACCCGCTCCATCTTCGGCACCCTGCGCAGGCGGTGAGACGAGCGGGGCTGTGCGGGAGCCGTGAAGCCCCCGAAGCCCTTGAGGGCCTCGGGGACGCTGCTTCACCCGAGCGCGGGGTGAAGGACCTCGAGCCCGGCACGCCTCCAGCGCACGCAGCGCAGGTCGGGAACTGTGACTCTGGGCCTCTCATCGCCGACGTCGAGGCCGCCGACGCCCAGCACGGCGCGGACCCCCGCGGCCCGGGCGGCCCGGATCCCGGGCAGAGAGTCTTCCAGCACCACGCAGCTCCTCGGCTCCACCCCGAGTGCCTTCGCCGCGGCCAGGTAGCCCAGCGGATCGGGCTTGCCGCGGACGACGTCCTGGCCGGTGATCAGAACCCTCGGAAGCGGAAGGCCCGCCGCGGTCAGGCGCGCACGCGCCAGTGCTCGAGAGCCGGAGGTCACGACGGCCCATCTGTCCTCGGGGATCGGATCGACCAGTCCGCCGGCGCCGGGGATCGGCCTGACCGCGGAGGCGTCCTCGATCTCGATGGAGTCGATCAGGGCGAGCGCCTCAGTCCGACGCGACGGCTCGATGAACTCGGCAACAGTGTCCTGCGAACGGCGTCCGTGAATGGTGGCGAGAACAGTGTCGGGATCGATGCCGACCTGGTGCGCCCAGCGGGTCCACGAGCCGACGATGACGGACTCGGAGTCGACGAGAACGCCGTCGCAGTCGAATATCACCGCGCTGCACGGCATGAAGGTTGCGGATTGCGAGACACGGGTCCCATTGCCCGATGAATTCGCAGCGACTGCCATGAGTATCTCCTTCTGAGATAGCGGTTAATGATGTGTCGAACGGTATTGAGGGCGCGAGCCCAGGGCCGCGAGAATGAGGAGCGCCGGCAGAAAGAGAAGGCCCGCACGCAGGCCGACGAATCCCGCGAGCGTCCCGGTGAGCAGCGGGGCGACCTGACCGAGCCCTGCGACAATGAGAACCTGTCCCATGGATTGATCGGAAGAGCGGCGACTGGCTCCGACATGAAGCGAGGAGGCCAGCGGAAAGGTCGCGCCGACCCCGATACCCGTCGTCGTCAGTCCGAGCACGGCAACCGCCGCGCTGTGCGCGAGCAGAAGAACCGGCGCACCGAGAAGCGCACACGCCAGAGCGAGGTGAAGCACCCCGAGCGCCGGAAGCCTCAGAGCGAGACGGCTTGCGAGCAACCGGCCCAGAAGACTGGAGGCGAAGAGCGCGCTGACGAGGGCGACCGCCATGTCCTTGTCGATACCAACCGATTCTTCGAGGAAGGTGGCCGCCCAGAAGCTCAGCGTCCACTCGGCGCCGACCGCGGCGACGATCAGCACGAGGGTGCGACGCGTGCTGAGACGGATGGGCTCGCGCTCCGGCGCTGATCCCGTCTGCCCGGCGCGTCGTTCCAGAGCCGGGGGCAGGGGCGTCGCCCAGACGGCCGTGACCGCGACGCCGACGACCGCCGCCGCCACGACGAAGGCGAACCGCCAGCCGAGGACTGAGGCGGCGCACATGCTGATCATGAGCGGTGTCGCAATCCCGGCAACGCTGACACAGACCTCGCCCTCGGCCATGGCGGTCGCGCGGTGCCGGTCGTGCGCATCGGCGAGGACCGCCCAGGTGCGGATCAGCGCCGCCGTGGCGAAGCCGCCGATGAGGAGGGTCGCTGCAATGGTCGCGGGCAGTGTGCGCCCGTACCCGAGAAGAATGCCCGCAACGGCGGCTGCACCGAGCCCGACGACGATGACGGGCTTGCGCGGAGCCCTCGACCGATTCGCCTGGATACCGGCGGCGACGACGCCGGCGGCGAATGCGACCTGATGGAATGAGACGACGACGTAGGAGCTGCCCTGGGCCGCGCGCAGGTACGGGAGCACGGGGCCGAGGACGGCATTGAGGATGCCGAAGGCGAACAGCGCGCCGAAGGCCACCCATGTCGGGCGAGTACGGCGATACGCGATGGCGGAAGTACGGGAGGCGCTCATGACGTCCTCGCTCGGCATGACCTCCGTCGGCCGAGGCCGCCCCCGGCGAGTGCCCGCGCAGACGCGCATCGGGCGACACCCTGAACTCGTGTCATGCGACCCAATATACTCGTCTTACGAGTTATTAATATATGACCCTCGTCTCAGTTGGGAGCGTCGTGAGAACTGCGCCTCGTTCCGGTGCCGAGCGGACCGCGTGCCTGCGCGCCCTTGTATCTGCCACGATGTGAGGGTGTGTGCTCGCTCCATGGATCACGGCGACCGCCTACTGCGCATCGGCACCTTCTCGACGCTGTCGAGGATCAGCGTGCGCATGCTGCGCTACTACCAGGAGCACGGCGTGCTCGTTCCGGCCAGGACCGACCCCTTCAGCGGCTATCGCTACTACAGGGCCAAACAGCTGGTCGATGCGCATCTGGTCGTGCAACTGCGCGATGCGGGCTTCCCCGTCGCGTCAATCGCGCAGCTCGTGGTCGGCGCAGATCCAGCCAGGGCCGAGGCGGTGATCGCCGCGCAGCGCGCCGAGCTCCTGCGCCGGCAGGACGCCCTGCGCGGGCAGCTTCTCGCCCTGGACCGCGTCAGCACCACACTGAGAGGACACCTCATCATGACCGACGTCACCGTCACAACGCTGCCCCAGATGACTGTGGCCGGCCTTCGCCGCATCATCGCCAACTACCACGAGGAGGGCGTCCTGTGGCGGGAGATCATGCCCCTGCTGGAGAAGTCCGGCGCTCGTCTTCCCGACGGCGGCATCGGCGGCGCCACCTACTACGACGCCGACTACCGCGAGGCCGACGTCGACGTCGAGGTCTGGCTCCAGGTCGCCGCGCCATTCGACGCGGCCCCGCCCCTGGAGTGCCGCACCCTGCCCGCTCAGCGGATCGTGACCGCCACCGTGCGGGGCGACTACTCCCAGATGCCCACGGCGACCACGGCCATCGGCGCCTACATCGCCGATCACGGCCTCCGCACCGGTCCGATGTTCAACATCTACCGGGTCAGTCCGGCGCAGAGCGACGACCCCGGCAGCTGGGTCACCGACGTCTGCTTCCCGATCCTCGACCAGTAACCGGTCGGCAGCGGTTCGGCCGCGCCCGGCCGGGCTGCCGGGCGCGGGTCGCCTCCCGGCGGACTGCGGCGTGAGGGCCCAGAGATCCCGAGCGCGCCGCAGGCTGTCAGGGGCCCGCCTCATGGGTTCTGCGGCGGCCCCTGAACGACGCACGCCAACCGGCCGATCATGCGTGCTCACGTTGAGATCAGGTGTGTGCCGGTCCAGCGGCCCCGGACGGCATCGGCCAGGGCGAGCGCGAAATCCTCGTAGCTGATACTGGCGCGCGCGAAGTCGTGCTCGTCGTCGGAGGGGCGGCGCCTGCGGTACCCGCCGGTGAAGCGGCCCTCTGGCCGGTAGCTCGGAGGCGGGATGAGGTAGGCCCAACGGCGCGGACGGGCCTCGGACTCGAGGTGGTCGCGCAGCGCGGCGTGGGCGATGCCGCGCGGCAGTGTCACGGCGGGAAAGGCCGGATCCTGCCAGAAGCGCCGGCCGCCGCCCATGCGAAGCGCTCCGGCTCCGCCGACGTGGATGATCAGAGGTTCGGAGAGCCCCTCCCGGGCATCGACGATCCGGTCGTGAAGATCGCTCAGCGCCGCCTGCGGAATGTCCCCGCGCAGACGGATCGCGTTGACGACGACGTCGATGCCGATGAGCGCCTGCCGCATACGCGCAGGATCGGTCAGGTCGATGGCCCGTGCGTCGTCGGCGCGCTCGAGCACCGATGGTGGCTGCGCGCCGTCGCCGGGCCGCACCCCGGCATACAGACGCAGGTTCGGCGGACGGTGGCGCAGGAGCGCGGCGCCGGTTCGGCCGGTTGCGCCCAGGAGCAGCACGGCGGTCATGACTGGGCCGCCTTTCGGTTGAGCACGGGAACGCCGGAGAGGGACAGGGCGGCCAGGGCGAGCAGACCGACCAGCACAATGGCGAGGCTGCTGAGGCCGGTGATGGCGGAGCCGATGATCGGACCGATGCTGGCGCCGATGAACAGGATGAATCCGTTGACGGCCATGCCGCTGCCGCGGTTCGGTGCGGCCGCCTCGCCGTAGAGGTTGATCATGGACGGTACGGCCAGGGCCACGCCTGCGACGTAGACAATGCTGGCTGCGACAAGGCCGGGCAGGGCTCCCGAGAGGACGGCCTCCCCGAGCATGCCGAGCGCGGCCAAGCTGAAGCCGAGCCGAGCGACACGGGCCGTGCCGAGTCGCCTGGTCAGGACGCCGACGCCCAGGCTGACGAACATCACCGGCAGAGCCGCCAGTCGGATGAGGATGATGTGAGAGGCCGGCACGTCGAGGTTCTCCAGATGTCGTCCAACGCCGGTGTAGAGGGCGACGAAGGACAGCATGAGCGTTACATGGGCGACGCTCAGCAGAATGATCCGCGGCGCGACCAGGAGCCGCCCGAGATGTCCGAACTGCGCGAGCAGCGACGACGACGGCGCGTGAGAGGGCGTCTCGACCATGACGCTCAGGATGAGGGCGAAGGCCATTGCCAGCGACGCTCCGCAGAGCACGAAGAACCAGGGCCAACCGGAGCGCAGGGCGACGACGGAGGCGACCACCTGACCGAAGATGCCGGCGACCAGGAAAGCGGTCGACATGGCCCCGATGGCCCTGACGCGCCCCGCAGGGGCGACGGCCTCTGTCAGATAGGCCAGCGCCACGGGAGCGAACCCGGCAGCGGACAGGCCCTGCAGGGCCCGCAGCGCTGCCAGCATCGGCAGAGAGGATGCCGGGGAGCAGGCGAGCGTGGCCGCAGCCAGCACCCCGACGGCAGTCACCACCACCCGTCTGCGGCCGTACCGGTCGGAGACGGGTCCCCAGACGAGGAAGCCAACGGCATACGTGAGGCTGAAGCTCGTCGACAGGGCGAAGGTCGCATCGGCCCCAAGCGCCGCGGTGACCGGCTCCAGGAGCGGGATGGCGGCATAGAGCTGGGTCAGGACGAGCAGGGCCGTCACCACCAGGATGACGACGACGGCCCGGCCGGCCGGGACATCCGGTTCGGCCGAGCGGAGCGGGGGAGGTGCTGCAGGAGCTGTCGTTCCCGGAGACTGGAGATGCGAGGACATTCAACACCTTTCCAACGGTAACGTTGGAATTCACCCTAGTATCCTGCTCCTCAGAGCGCAACGTCAGCGTTGGAGAGTGACCGAGGAGTGTGACGAGAGCCGTGGCTTGGGACACAGAGGCGACTAGGCGCAGGATCAGGGACGCGGCGGTCGAGGAGTTCGCCGAGCGCGGTCCCGACGGCACGACGATCGAGCGGATCGCCAAGAGGGCGGGGGTCAACAAGGAGCGGGTCTACAACTACTTCGGCGGCAAGAAAGAGCTCTTCGCGACGGTGCTGCGCGACGAGCTGGCACAGGTGGCGCAGTCGGTGCCGGTGACCTCGTTCGCCACCGAGGACATCGGGGACTACGCCGGACGGATCTACGACTACCACCGCGAGCGGCCCGAGCTGATCCGCCTGCTGCGGTGGGAGGCGCTGATGTTCGACGGCGAGGTACCGGACGAGGCCCAGCGCCAGGAGTACTACGGATACAAGTCGGCCGCCGTCGTCGAGGGCCAGGAGGCCGGCGCGATCACGAGGGACATCGATGCCGAGCACCTGATCCTGCTCGTCCTGTCCGTCGCCGGCTGGTGGTCGACCATGCCCCAGGTGACCCGCATGCTGTGCGGTCCCCTCACTGAGGAGGAGCACCGCCGGCGACGCGCCGCCGTTGTCGCAGCCGCCCGCCGTCTGGCAGCTCCCCGCACAGCATGAGCGACGAGAGGGAGCACTGGAGGGCTATCCGTCTCACGATCGCCACGCGCCTTGACGTCGGACGGGACTGCGCCTGGCGCTGCCTTGCCGGCGCACCCCGTGCAGGAAGGCCAGCACAGACGCGGCACGTGCAGCATCGATGGAGACGGCTTCCACACCGTTCATTCCCCAACCGCACCACCGCGCCACGAACCGACGCCGAGCCCTCCTCGGCCTGACGCTTTCAACGATCATCGGCACCACCGCAACCGTGAGCGGGTGCCGCAGCCTCACCAGGAGTGGCGGCACCGCCACCGTCAACGTGTGACTCTGAGCCGGGAGCTCGGGAACCGGCAGGTCGGCAAGACAATACGTGAGAAAGCTAGTCCCTACGGAGCCGCTGCAGAACCGTCCGCGCGGGCACTGATGGTCCGCAGACCAGTCCTCGTCGGCCGGAGACGATCGACCTGGAGACACCAGCAATGCCGCTCAAGGCGATGGCTCGTGTAAGAGGGTCGTGATAGCGCTGGGCACTGTTCAGACCAAGAACCGGGAGGAGCTGCTGCGCTTCAGGGCCACCCTCGATGCGGCGGATCCGGGGCACACCCCGCAAGCAGAAGACCAGGCCCACTCCCCCACTGATGCAGCCGCCAACTCAACCACCCATTCCCCCGCCGAAGCGGCTGGTGGCTCAGCAGTTCAGCCAGGGGTCCTGCCTCAGTTCGCACAAGATCAGCCGACGGCCGTGACTCAGCTGGTACAGCATCAGCGCCGCCTCACTTCCGCCGAGTGCGCCGAGGTTGCCAGCCTCTACCTCGACGGCGTGCCCGTGAAAGAGATCTGCCAGCGGTTCGGTATCGGCAAGCAGCGGATCCGGGCGATCTGCGCGCGCCGCGGCATCAAGCCGAGGACACGCGGTATGAGCGATGCGCAGAAGCACCAAGCCGAGCAGCTCTATGCCGAAGGACTCTCAACTTACAAGATCGCGGCTCGCTTGGCCGTTTCCGATGACGTCGTCTGGCGACACCTTCGCAGCATCGGCGCCACCATGCGCACGCCGGGCCGACCGCGAGAAGCCATCAAGTGCTCAGCATCTGAAGACAGCGCAGTGGAGTAACGCGAAGACCTGAGCAACGTGACGTGCATAGCGGCAGTCTCCTGCGCCCAACACGAACTTGTGCCGGCTGTGGGAACGGCCCTCGTCGGCAACCACCCCAGCATCACTGGCAGTGACACCCCCATAGCGCCATCCTGGGGTCTGGGTCTCCCCACTGCGTCAGCCACGCCCGCATCAGTCACAGATGACCCATCAGAGCACCACGACCCGACGTGGCAGAAAAAGGTGTAGACCGTGTTATCAGCAAGAGCCTTTGCCCGCCAGTCCGCTCGTTGCGTCCAGCACCCCGCAGCCACTGGCATGACCTCGGTTCTGCGCGCCTGCGCCTCTGCTGTGCTGGCGTGCGCCACCGCATCAACGGGCCGCTGCGGCTGGTCTCTTCTCATGGATTTCATATGCGTCCCGCCCCCTCTGTTCGACTGTTCGAGTGCGCAACTAGACCGGCTGCAGCAAGGACGTGGACACGTGCCATTATCTTGATCGCTATCATGCTGTCCAAGGATCCATGCTACGCTCATGCCGTGGTGAACGAGGCCAAGAGCGTGTTGACCCAGCTGCGCAAGGGCGTCCTGGAGTACTGCGTGCTAGCCCTGCTGCAGCACGGACCCAGCTACGGGATAGACCTCGCCAAGCGGCTCGGGCAGCACACAGCGCTGTTCGCCAGTGAGGGGACGCTGTATCCGCTGCTGTCGCGGTTGCGGCGTCAGGGATGGGTGGAGTCGAGCTGGCAGGAGTCAACCAGTGGCCCGCCGCGCCGCTACTACCAGCTCACCGACGACGGCCGCGCCGCCCTGGCGACCTTCGCCACGGCATGGAAGCTGTTCAGTCAGGACGTGCGTGACGTACTGGACGAGGAGGAACGATGACGATCGATGAACCAAGGGGAGCAGGCATGGGCCGCCATCCGATGGTCGAGGCCTACCTGGCCGATCTCGACCGCGCCCTCAGCGCCAGTGACCCCCGAGAGCACGCCGAGACGATGTCTGCGGTCCGCGAGCACCTGACTGACGCCATAGCCCCGGACGCCACGACCGAGCAGGTGCGCCGAGCGCTCGATGAACTCGGCCCAGTGGAGGCGATCGCCGCCAGCACAACTCAATCCACCCCAACGCCAACGCCTGAACGAGCAGGCATCGATGGGCTGGCGATCAGCGCCCTCATCGCTGCGGCCGCAGGCATGCTCCTCCTGGTGCCACTGCCGTTCATCGGCGCACCACTGGCCCTCATCGCCCTCATCACAGGCATTGCACACCTGCGCACCACCCGCCAAGGCGACCCCCTGGCCTGGACGGCTGTCGTGATCTCAGCACTCACCCTGGCAATATCGCTTATATTCGCCATCACACTGCTATCCGTCAGCAACACGATAGAGCCGGGCTCCGGACAAGGCAGTCCGAGCCCCTTACGAACGGCACAGCAGTTCACCCCATAAGTAGTAACGGCCAACCCGGAGATAAGCCTCCAGCGGGCAGCACTCCCTGCCCGCGATCAACCTGCTGATGTGTCGCCAGTATGGCGCATTGAGGTTTTCTCACCAGCGGTTGTGTTTGAGATTGAGTAGGACGTTGGCCCGCTCGGCGGAGCTCGCAAGCTGGTGATGAGATAGTTACGCCACCGGGTGTCCCCATCGGGCTTGGGCCCGCCTCTGACCGATACCTTGATCCCAGTCCCGGCACCTGTGTAGCTCTTGTCGGCCAAGGTCGGCAGGCCATTGGTGGATGCCTTGTACAGGGCAGGCAGCCTATGGGCCCTGGCTGCGACGGCCTGACCCGGCTCAGCGGGACTGACCCACACGGGAAACCCGCTGGAATCAGCCAGCACCTGGATATTGGCCCCATGGCAGTGGTGCTTGCCCAAGAACCATAGGTCCGTCTTCTTTCCCCGGCCCCTTGACGTGCAGGGCGCCGATGGGCACCAGGGTGCCGTCCAACAAGCACACGAACAACTCACCGGCCTCCTGAAGGCGCTGGAGAGTCTCGATCAGGTCCGGGCAGCGCTCGGCGATGACGCCTGGTGGCCTCATGCAGGTACCTGTAGGCGGTGGCCAGGAACACTTCGCAGTCACGGGCCAGGCCCCTGGCATCGGCGCCCTGGATGAACCAGCGCAGCACCAGAACAGTCTGGGTCCAGCACGAGGCGGCCCGCTGCCACGGCCTGGCATCGGTGCGCTTGCGGTGAGCGGCCAGCCAGCCGCTGATCGTGCGGGCAGTGGATTCGGGGACATCAAGGGTGGCACGATAGGACACCCGCGCGGGGCCTCCTGGGGCAGTAGCGGGATCTTGGTCGAAACCGATCCTGCCCACAGGTCCCGCGTGCACCCACCTGCGACACACCCCGATCCCTGCCACCGGGCCGAACACACCCCCGGCTCTCGTCACCCTGATGAGAAAACCTCATAGAACTGCGAAAGGCGCCAACTACTTGCCGTGCTGGGAAATCCGGATCGCCGAGGACCACCCCGTCTATCTCTCTGACAGTCGCACCGTGGTTTAGCAGATGGAACTCGCAACCAGTTCTGTCAGGACATCCCCAGAACCGCAAAGCAGCCCACCGGACCGCACCCGCACCCGCCGCCCAGCACAGCGCCGCTGAGAGAAGTTATTGAAGAGGAAAGGAGGTGTCGAGGAGACGCTCTACAAAATCACCGGTTGATTTGCTCGGCGGGACAAGTGCGGATGAGTAGTGGTCGGGCGTGCTGAGTCATCCCATGGTGTGAGCGGAGGAACCGCTATGCAGGGAGTGGCCAGGGGTGGTGGAGATGATTCATCTCTGCGGATGCTGCCTCAAACGGCCCTCGCCACGGGTAAGCGCTCACGAACCGGTAGCTGGTAGCTGCTCCACCACCTGCTGCTACTCAAAGGCTGGCCATTCAGCAGAATCATCTTCCATCGCGTCACTCTCTATGGCTTCGAGGGTCAAGCGGCCATCATGTTCAACCTGTAGAAAAGCCGCCATCCGCTCAGTGGACGGCGTATCACGATAGGCAATGGCGTAAAAGACTGCTGCACCGGTCATCATCAGTCTACCATACTTATAGATCTCGTTCGGGTTGAGTGACACCCACCTCAGCCTGCCATGATACATGCTGGCAGCTTCTATAACATCCGGCGCAAACACCAACGGGACCGAGTCGTCACCGTTGACTTTCCTGTGACGGCGAATGGATAGTTCATCGGGCTGTTCAACCACCAGCAGGTGGAGTGTCAGGTTGGACAGCGGTGTGGCTTGTATCCACTGTTCCAAGACAGATCGATTGGGCGGTTCGATGACGGTGCAGTTTAACTGTCTCATGAGGGTGTGGAGATTTTGAGTGGGCGGAGGCTTAGGCGGGCAGTTTGGGTGATGGACGCTGTGGTTGACAGGGGCTTTGGAGATGGTTATGACCGTCCTTAAACAAGGTCGTCATCTTGTATTGTTGTTGGTAGGTGTTCGAAGTCGTAGTTGAAGGTGCAGTTGTTGATGTAGTCTGGACTGGACGACTTGGACCATCAATGCCCTGGCGGCTGTCGGGGCACTGGCGCTGCTCATGGCGGTCATCTATGCGGCCTTGGCTATGGCCGAGGAGGCGGGACGGCAGGCGCAGCAAGCGCCACGGGCACCGCAGCCTACGCAGCCACCGCAGGCGCAGGACGGAGTAGGAGGAGGCGGTCAGGATGAGGCACAGGGCTGAGGTCGGCTTCCCCTGCTCCGTTGGCAGCGCGTGGCCGGTTGGGCCGAACGGAAATCCTGCTTAGTGATGAGTGTATGGCATCAGACGGCTATCATCCAGGTCCACACATCACGTCATCCCAGCCATCTGTTGTTAATAAAACAGCAAACAGCTCGACGACGCCAGATTCGCGGCGAGGTAGCAATTGCCCTCCCTGATCCGCCCCACCTGCGAGCCGTCATGGGCCAATCCCAACCCCGCTTCGACCTGAATGAACTCTGTCCACCCGGCGGCGCATCATCGTGGTGGACCCGGCCGGACTCGAACCGACGACCTCCGCGGTGTAAACGCGCTGCTC
>ERZ773079.1333-NODE-1333-length-14917-cov-4.332055_pt1 | contig 14917 bp, 14 predicted proteins | sample MGYA00511355_ERZ773079 | MGnify/ENA primary metagenome ERZ773079 (study PRJEB29015, sample SAMEA2737979) | human oral metagenome | biome: human oral; feature: human-associated habitat; material: dental | place: China | collected 2117 ... | reverse complement strand
AAATTTTAAAATTTCGGCCGTAATATCTTTACTCGCATAATTTCTACTTTTAAATTCTATTTATGATGCTTTTGTGTCGCTTCGGATGCGAAGCCACGAGATATAATCGCTGCCGTAGAATTTTGCGCGGACGCTGAGGATTTTTTAAAATTCTAAATTTTGCCCGTTTAAAACTTTGCGGATCGCGTTTCATCCATAAGGGATTTTAAAATTCTATGCGCGGCGCAACTGAGGATTTTTAAAAGCAGCGGAATTTTAAGAATTCCAAGGGAGCATTCAAATTTTCTAGGCAAAATTTAGACTGATTGGAAGTTGCCGAAATTTGGCAAAAGAAGCGAAATTTTGCGGATCGCTCCGCAAAATTTAAAAGAGATTATTTTAGCTTGTCTAGTTCGATGATGTAAGGCACTGAGTTTACTCCCGCACCGAAATATTTGGCAGCTAGGGCTTTTGCAGCATTTAGCTCGGCAGCGCTTACGTCTTTGGCACCTGCTTTGTTATCTTCAGCGTAATATTTTTTAAAAACCGCTATCTTTTGCTCGTCGGTTTTAGCATTTTTGATCTCTTTGTAGATGAGCGCGGATTTTGCGTGGCCGTCATCGCCGTGAACGGAGGTCATGATTATATCGACATTGTTATTTTTTAACGTTTCTTCGATCCTTGCCATCTCTTTGCGGCAGAATGGACACAAAGCGTCTGTCAGCATCAAAATCGTAGGCTTTTTGGGATCGTTTCCTAGCTTGATAATATTGTCTTTGCTCTCTGCTTTGAAGATCTTGCTTAGCTGTCCTGCGATGCGGTCTTGTTTGATCTGCTCCTTATAGACTACGCGTTTTTTAGGATCGATGATATCGGTAAAGATCAGATCGCCTTGGGTGAAGATGATCTCCTCTTGCGACATATTGCCTTGAGAGATTTTTAAAACGACCGCCTCAACGCCCTTTGGCTCGCTAAGTGGGATGCGCTCGGCGACCTTTATTTCGATGCCTTGAGGCGCGCCGCCGTAGATAGATAAAATTTCGCTGTCGCTTAAAGCCGCGTTTAGGCTCGCTGCGAGCGCAACTGAAGTTAAAATAGCTTTTTTCATTTTTTTCCTTTGCAAAAAATTCCGCGCATTGTAGTGCAAAATTTTAAATTTTTACTTTTTCAGATAGCGTTTATTGTCGATCGTAACGATATTCCCCATTTTATCTAGGTACTCGAGATAGCAGATTACGAATTTCCTGCTAAGCCCAAGCTCCTCTTTGGCGTTCGTGACGTTTACGAAGCCATCTTTTTCGATGATTGCGTAGAGGCGTTTGATCGCTAGGGCTAAATTTTCAGCCTCGACGAAGAGATTGTGTGCGAGACGGACGACCTTTTTGGCGTAGGTCAGCTTCTTTAGCGCGTCATCGCCGCTACTGCGGTCGATCTCTAGCTCGTCATAGACGTTATACGGCGCGAGAGGCGCTATGCCACCCTTTTTGATGAGATCAAAAATTTTACTCTCCAGACTCTGTTTGAGCGCGTCAAAATCCACCCCCGATTTTACGTAAACTCCGCCCTTTTTGGAGACGATGCCGCCTCGCTCAAGCTCGCTAAGCGCGCGCGCGGCAAGATCTTCGCTAGCCCACGAGAGCTTTAGGGCGATCGAGGCGGGCGAAAAGATCGCGTAGTCGTTTTTTGAGACGATAAATTTTATGAGGCTTTTTACGTCCTCGATCGCGCTTAGATCGTAAACACATAAATTTGCTTCGTCAAAATACGTCCCCTCTAGGCCGCGCGCGATCTTTATCGCTTCGTCGTACTCCATCCCGAAGCGCTGATACGCCGAAAATAGCCCGAATCCATGTTTGTGAAAGAGGCTTAAAATTTTAAACGCTTCGGTGAAATTTCGCTTCAAAAGCGCGGTGAGAAGCACGGCTTTACTCTGCTTTTTTAGCGGCTCGACTACGGCGTTTAGCACGCGTCCTCCGCCGATTACGCGTGAGTTTGACAAGCAGACGAAGGGCTCGTCAAATTTCAAAAACATTGTTTTGTCAAATTTAAAGCTTACGAGCTTCTCGCCGCTAGGAAGTTCTTTTAAAATGAGCGCTTTTGCTGCGCTTTGCTTGCTTCCGACGCAAAACAGCACGTCTTGGTTGTGTGAAATTTCGCCGCTAAAGGTGCAGTCGGCTTCATTAAAGCCGCGGAAAAAACCTTTTTTGGTTAAAATTTGCCCCTTCTCAAGCTCGCTCGTTTTGGCGTCAAGACTTAGCGCGACGCGGTTTGGAGCCTGCGCTAGCGGCGTGTCCTCGTCGTGGATCTGCACGCTTTTGACGTTAAAAATTTTACCCAGATCGCAGTTGTAAAGCTTCTCGCCCTTTGAAATCGCGCCGTTAATGAGGCTGCCCGTTACGATGGTGCCGAGCCCCTTAAGCGAAAAGACGCGGTCGATGTAGTAGTGCACCACGCCGCCTCCTTGGCGCTGCGCGGGCTTGATATTGAAGAGATAATTTTTCAGCTCGGCGATGCTTGCGGGATCTTTTATGCTGATAAAAAAGGTATTTAAAATTTGCAAATCCTTAAATTTGGAGATATATTCCTTACACTGCGCCGCGACCTCGGATCTGCGCGCGTCGTCGGCTAGATCGCACTTGCTGATGCATAAGATCACGCTTTTTACCCCAAGCAGCGATAAAATTTGAATATGCTCTTTGCTTTGCGGCATTAGCCCGTCGTCCGCGGCGACTACCAGCATCGCAGCGTCGAAGGCATATGCGCCGCTAATCATCGTCTTTACTAGATTTTCATGCCCAGGAACGTCGATGAAAGCAACATTGGTATCCCCCGAGCGTAGATGCGAAAAGCTAAGATCGATCGTGATGCCACGTTCTTTTTCGCTCGGCATTCGGTCCCCCTCAAAGCCGTTTAGCGCCTTGATTAATGCGGTTTTTCCGTGATCGATATGGCCTGCGGTGCCGATGATTACGCTATTCATAAATTTCTCCGATCTTTTTTATTAAATCTTGCAAGTCGCTTTTTAAAATCGATCTGAAATCGAGCAAAAATTTATCATCCTCGATCCGCCCGATTATGCCCGCAGTGCGAAATTTTGCCTGCATGCTCTGCGGATCTGAGCCATCTAAGATCGCAAGCGCGACGCTAGGGTAGGAGGCGCCGGGCATCGTGCCGCCGCCTACGAAGGTGGTAGTAGGCACGATCTGCGATTTTACGCCGATGCGCGATCGCACTAGCTCCGCTCGCTCACGCAGCTCGTCCAGGCTCAGATGGATCTGATCTATCGTCGTGATGAGGTGAAATTCTTTATTTATATACGCCTTGATCGTCTCGGCAAGCAGGCTTAGCGTGATCTTGTCCACGCGCAGCATTCGCAGTAGCTGGTTTTTACGCAGGCGCGCGATGAGCTCGTGATCTCCTAGAATGATGCCGCACTGCACGGAGCCGAAAAGCTTGTCGCCGCTAAAGCTAAGCAGCCGCACGCCGCTTTTTAAAAGCTCAAAAATGGATGGCTCGCTTTTGCCTAGTCCAAATCCCAGCTCGCTTGCATAGCCGCTTCCAAGATCGTAGTAATCGATGATCTCGTTAAAATCGTCCGTTTTTTTCATGCTAAATTTTGCGGGGTAAATTTTAGAAATTTCGCTATTGTCGCCCGCACTGTCTCTATGAAAACACTCGCTCTTTTTGGACGGCTCGCCGCTATCTAAATTTAGAGCATTCGCAGAAGCGGCAGCTAAGCCTAAACCATTCGGCGCAGAATTTAAAATTTCGCCGTCCGTGTCCGAAGAGCCGCCGCAAAGATCTGCTAAATTTTTAAAGCTTGCCGCTCTAAGCGCTAAAAATTCTCTCTTTGCCTGTGAGGCGCGACGTGCGAGAGCCGCTACTTCCGCAGCACTTACGCTAGAGCTAAAGCCTGAAATTTTAAAATTTGAGCGGTGCACCTTCATCAAGATCGCCGTGTTTTCATTGATCGCTTCTTCGTAATCGTCTAGCTTGGTTTTGTTCGTGGTGCCGATTTCTACGAGCTTTGCGCCAGAGTTTGCCATCACTTCGCTTACTCGAAAGCTCCCGCCGATCTCGACTAGCTCGCCGCGGCTTACCACGACTTCGCGTCCGCGCGCGAAGGTATTTAGCACCAAAAAGACCGCCGCAGCGTTGTTATTGACCACGAGCGCGTCCTGCGCGCCGAAAAGCTCGCTGCACAAAAGCGCTATGTAGTCGTATCTGTTGCCGCGCGCCCCCTCGGATAGGTCGTATTCTAAATTTGAATATGAGGTGATGATCTTTTGCGCGCGGGCTAAAATTTCGGCGCTGATAACGCTGCGGCCGAGGTTTGTGTGTAGTACGACGCCGGTTGCGTTAATAAGCGGTTTGAGGCTTAGATTTTGAAATTTTTCGTAGCGCGATTTGATGCGCGCGATGATCTCGCTTTCGCTTGCGACCGCGCCTCCTTGCAGCGCCTTTTTGCGCTCCTGCCGGATGAGCTCTTGCGCGATTTTGATGATTTGCGGGCGGAGGCAGTTTTGAAACTCCTGCGCGTTTGCGATTTTGTCGATTTTTGGTAGTTTGATTCGTTGCATTGCGACCCCGATGCCTTAAAATTTAGGCGATTTTATCATTTAAAGCTTTGATTTTGCTTTATCTATAGAATTATTAATTTAAATTCGATTTACTTTAAGTGCAGAATTTAAAAGCTGTTTAGAAAATAAGAGTAAAACCCGCCTAATTATCAATTTAGGATAGATTATGAAAGAACATGGATTTTACGCCGCGGGGCTAAAGGATGTCGTCTTAAGCGACGATATCGAAATTTGCGGCGATGAAGAAGGGGCGAAAAAAGAGGAATTTATCGTCGCTAATTCGCCGAAACTAAAAGCGCAAATTTATGCGCCCGAGATAAATTTTTATATAGAAAATTCCGCAGATGAGCCGCTGCAAATCGCTAAAAACGTAGATATTTTGTATCGCGCCAAGGATATTGCCTTCGACGGCGCGCTAGATAGCGACTATCAAAAGCCCGTCGGCAAAAACGTGATTCTCGCCTGTGACGAGCCTCGAGGGGAGCTTGTGAGGCTACTTAGGCGGCATGGATTTAAGGTGATCGCGTTAAGCAGGGCCGAGATTAAGTTCGTCTACGGCGAGATTGGCGATCTTGCGGTTACGATTTTAAGTGAGCGGGATGAGGTTGAGACCGAGGCGGATTTTTTCTTGATTAGCGGCGCAGCGCCCTATCAGCTACGACAAAGCGGCTGCTACGAGATCTCGGGGCTAAAAGACGATGAAATTTTAGAAATTTTAAATTCCAAAAGCCCGGTTTATCATTATAAGAATTCCACGATCTTCGATCCTGCGATTTGCCAGTATCAAGGTAGGCGAAATGAGCTGCGAGCGCCATGCGTGGAGGTTTGCCCTACAGTGGCGATTTTGAAAAACGACGAAAAGCGCGAGTTAGTATTTTCGCATATCGACTGCATCGGTTGCGGCGCGTGCGTGAGCGTCTGCCCTAGCGGCGCGCTGAAATTTGCCAAGCTGCCCCAAAGCGTATTTGGCGAGATCGCAAAGCTCTATGCAGGCAAAATTCCGCTTCTCATCGCAGAGAGCGAAATTGCGTCCGCACCCGCAGTGCAGCTTCCGTGCGGCGTGCTACCGTTTGGAATTTTCGGAAGCAAGCAAATAGATGAGGTAAATTTGCTAAGCGCGATGCAAGAAAGCGGCTCGAGCGTGATCGTTTACGGCGCAGACGCGGGCGAGAGCACGCGCGAAGCGGTGGAGCTTATCAATGGAATTTCGCGCGCGATCTACGGCAAGGACGCGGTATTTTTAGCGCGAAATTTAGCCGAGCTACAAGAGGCGCTAAAGCAGGCGCAAAGCTCTCAGCCCTGGGCGTTTAGCTTAAACGAACAGGGTCTTAGCAAGAAAGAAATTTTTTCCAAACGCGTAAGCGCGATGGTTGGTGATGGTAGCTTCAGCGTCGTAAAAAGCGGAGAGTTGCTAAAATTTGGCAAAGTAAGCATAAACGAAGCAAGCTGCACGCTCTGCCTTAGCTGCGTGGGCGCCTGTAATACCGGCGCGCTGTATGCCGACAACAGCGATAATTCGATTAAGCTCAACGCTTCGCTTTGCACGACGTGCAACTACTGCGTGCTAAGCTGCGCCGAAAAGGATACGATCGAGCTTAAGCCTTGCGGCGTGGAGCTTGAGCCGGGATTTTTTAATTATAAAATGCTAGCCAAAGACGAGCTTTTTAAGTGTATCGAATGCGGTAAGGAATTTGCGACGAGCAAAGCCGTGATGAAGATCGCGGATATGATGGGCGCACATTTTGCAAACGAGCCTGAAAAGATGAAGACTCTTTTTTGCTGCGGCGATTGCAAGGCGAAAATAATGATAAAAAAGCAGATAGAAGATGCTAGAAAAGGGGCAATGTAATGGATGCGAATCTACTTCAAGCAAGAAGCTACTACTACGAATTTTTTGCAATTCCGTTTTTTTTCTATGAAACAGATACGAAATTTAAGCGCTGGCAGCAGCAGCTGGAGTTTTTACGTAGCTCGCCCATCGTGCCTAGTGATGAGGCGGAATTTCAAAATTTGGAGAAATTCGACTTTGCGGCGTTTAAAAGCGAGCAAAATTCCGTGCTTTTTGATTTTTCATACGCCAACGTGCCGATGAGTGCGAGCTTCTACGACGAGGGACGCGATGATGGGCGTATGCGTGTCGCGGTAATCGACGTGCTAAAAAAGAGTAAATTTCGCCGTAATATGGAGCTTTGCAAAGAGTGCGAGGACTATGTGGGATTTATTTTTTACCTGCATTCGACTCTGCTGCGCGACGCGGCTGCAAAACACAGCGCAGTTTTAAACGGACAAAATTCCGTGGCAAATAAGCAAAATTTTACGAATAGCGCGAGCTTGACGGCGCAAGACGGAAAAAATTCTGTAAATTCGCATGGCAGTAAAAATTTTATAGGCCCGCAGGATGGTAAAAATACTGCGAGCGCGCAATACGCTAAAAATTTCGTCGGCGCGCAAGACGGCGAAGCGCTGGCGTTAGAGCTTTTTACGAATGTCACCAATAGCTTTGTGGATGAGTTTAGCGAGCTTTTGTGCGGGCATGTGCGGGCGGATTTTTTCAAATCATTAGGCGCACTAATGAGAAGCTTTTTTGCGCTTGAGCGCTCGCTTTTAGCGCTTGCCGCTCCGCAAAAGAAAGATCGCAGCGTCGTTAAAGAAGCGATCAAAAAAGGCGGCTATCAAAATAAATTTACCAATCCGGAAGATATTTTTGATCTGGATTGATAAATAAAATTTTTAACGAAAATCTTAACGCAAAAGCAGAATTTCGGTTAAATTTTAGACTCGCAAGCTCGAGTTTTGCGAGTAGTTTTTTAGTTAGAACTTTATATTTTGAATTTTAAATAAAATTTAAAAAGTAACTTAAAATTTAATTTCCATCTCACTGCCTTTTCGTTATAATTCATTAGATTTAAATCCTGTAACAGGCGTTACTACGATAAAAGATTTAAAGCGATTTCTTCACAAAGGAAAACCATGGAGAACAAACGCAGGGATTTTCTTAAAAAATCTCTAAAAATCGGCGCAGTAGGTGCCGTGGGCGTTGCCGCGTCTCAGGCTCTAGCGAAAAGCGAGCAGGACTATGGCGATACCGTTCGTGGCAAATCACCGAAAAAAGAGGTGCTTTACTGGGAGAGTGAAGCGTGGAAAAAATACTATAAAGTAGCTTACTAGGAGAATTTTCATGAGTGAGAATGCGATCGGAAGGAGATCGTTTTTGAAACTCGCCGCTTTAGGAGCGAGCAGCGTAGCTGCGTTTGGCGAAAATAATACGCTAAGAGCCGCTACTGAGCAAGAGATCAAAAACCCATTTCCAGGTTCCGTTATGAAGCGAACGATATGTTCGATCTGTTCCGTAGGCTGCGGTATCGAGGCTCAAGTGGATGAGAGCACCAATACCTGGATTCGCCAAGATATGGCAGTAGATCACCCGATCTCGCAGGGCAGTCACTGCTGTAAGGGAATCGATCAAATCGATCTAACCAAATCTAAAATGCGTCTTAAATATCCGCTCAAAAAGGTTGGTGGCAAGTGGGAGCGCATAAGTTGGGAGCAAGCCGTTAACGAAATCGGCGATAAAATGCTTCAAGTCCGCAAAGAGGACGGTCCAGATAGTGTGGTATTTCTGGGTTCGGCTAAATTTTGCAACGAGCAGGCATATTATTTTAGAAAATTTGCAGCCTTCTGGGGTACGAACAGCAACGACCACGTAGCCAGAATTTGACATAGCGCAACAGTCGCCGGTGTGGCGAATACTTGGGGTTATGGAGCTATGACAAATCACGTAGGTGATATGGCGAAAAATTCTAAAATGATCCTTTTCATAGGTGCGAATTCCGCGGTTGCAAATCCAGTGGGAGCTATGAAGCATGCTCTTCAAGCTCGCGATAGAAACGGCGCAAAAATCGTTGTAGTTGATCCAAATTTTACTAGAACTGCGGCTAAGGCCGATATGTATATTAGAATTCGTCCGGGAACCGATATAGCGTTTGTGTACGGAATGCTGCATCTAATCTTTAAAAACGGCTGGGAAGATAAGGAGCTAATAAAAACCAGAACCTACGCTGTAGAGGAGATTAGAGCCGAAGCTGAGAAGTGGGATCCTAAAGAGGTAGCCAATGTCACCGGCTGCAAAGAAGAGGAGCTTATAGAATTTACGAGGATGTTCGCTACCACAAAGCCCGCTACTTTATGCTGGGCTCTAGGCATTACACAGCACTCGATCGGAAGTTCTAATACTAGAATTTTGGCTCTTTTGCAGCTCATACTAGGCAATATGGGCAAGCCGGGCGGCGGCTGCAACATCCTTCGAGGCCATGATAATGTTCAGGGCGCTACCGATATGTGCAATCTCTCCGATAGCTTGCCTGCATATTATGGGTTAGCCGATAACGCCTGGAAGCACTTCTGCAAGGGCTGGGGCGTAGATTACGAGCAGTTTATTAAAAGATTTGCCGTCTCTACTAAGCAGCCGCACGAAAAGCAGGGTGAAAAAGTGCCTGGTACGAATTTTACCGAGTATTTTCACTACGATCCGAGCATCGAGCAAGATGTGATAAACTGGCGCAACGAAAAGGGCTTTTCGCTATCTAAATGGTGGCAGGGCGTTTTGAAAAACGAGCCCGTTTTAAGTAGTGGCAATGTCCGCGTTCTTTGGGTGCAAGGCACAGGAATTACTTCTATGGCTCATGTTCGCGAGACTCAAGAAGCATTAGGCAAGATCGATATGCTGGTAGTCGCCGAGCCGTTCTTAAACGAAGTAGCGATTCTAAACGATAGACCGGATGGAATTTATGTTTTGCCGGTAGCTACGCAGTTTGAAAGCGAAGGTCATCTAAGCGCTACAAACCGTAGCGGTCAGTGGAGAACTCAGATCGTTAAGCCGCTATTTGAGAGCAAAGAGGATCAGGAGGTAATGTTTTTATTCGCGAAAAAATTCGGCTTTTACGACGAATACGTTCGCGGCATGAAGATGGGCATCGTTGATGGCGAGCTTAAGCAGGTTAAAGACGATTTTGTTTGGCCTGACGACGCTACCGATGAGATCGCACGCAATACTCAAAGTATTGGAAATAACGGACGCACCGCAGCTAGATTTCGCAGACAACAGAAAAATTGGCATCTATTTGATCCCGATACTTTGCGCGGCATAGGCGGAGAAGTAGAGGGCGAATACTACGGACTTCCATGGCCTTGCTGGGATACGCAACACCCGGGCACGCCGATTCTTTACGATGTAACTAAGCCTTATGCCGACGGCGGTATGGGATTTAGAAACCGCTTCGGCTTAGAGCACGACGGCGTTTCGCAGCTAGCCGACGAGAGCATTACACTTCCTGGATCAAAAATTCAAGGCGGACACGCAGAGATTACCAAGGCAAATATCGAGCAGGTTTTAGGCATCACGCTAAACGAGGAAGAGAAAGCCAAGATGGGACCTACGTGGAGCACAGATTATAGTGGCATTATCGCTAAGAAATGTCGCGAGTTTGGAATTTGTCCTTGCGGAAACGCAAGAGCCAGAGCTAAGGTTTGGCAGTTTGCGGATCAAATTCCAAAGCATCGCGAACCGATCCACTCGCCTAGATGGGATTTGGTAGAGAAATATCCGACCTTTGCGGATCAAAAACGAAATTTCCGCGTCTTTACGAGATTTATCTCCGAGCAGAAAAAGCAGGATTGGAGCAAAGATTTCCCTACAATCGTCAGCTCGCTAAGGCTCGTAAATTTAAGCGGTGCGGGCATGATCGAGCGCACGAGCAAGTATCTTTCGGCGATTACTCCGGAGATGTTTGCGCACGTAAATCCTAAGCTTGCCGCTGATAAAGGTATCAAAGATGGTGAGATGATGTGGATTCATTCGCCGCAAGGCACGAAGATCAAAGTCAAGTGCATCTATTCGCACGCCGTAACGCCTGATCGTATTGTTATGCCGTATAACTTCGCGGGAATTTTCCAGGGCGAGGATCTAAGCGACCGCTATCCTGAGGGCACTAAGCCATATATCAGAGGCGAGAGCTCAAATACGATTACCAACTACGGCTTTGACATAAATACGCAAATTTCGGAATTTAACGCCGGTCTTTGCAGACTAGAAAGAGCATAAGGAGATAAAATGCCGGCAAGATTAAAATTTTATGTCGATGTCGAGCGTTGCATCGCTTGCTATGGTTGCCAGGTAGCCTGCAGCTCGGCGCACGAGGTTCCCGTGCAGATCAATAGGCGCAAGGTTATCACTTTAAACGAGGGCATAGAGGGGCAGGAGGTTTCAAGCTCTATTGCTTGCCAACACTGCACCGATGCGCCTTGCGCGCAGGTTTGCCCGGTTCAATGCTTCTATATTAGAACTGACGGCGTCGTTTTGCACGACAAAGATAAATGCATCGGCTGTGGATATTGCCTCTACGCGTGTCCGTTCGGCGCTCCGCAATTCCCTAGAGACGGAGCTTTCGGTATCAAAGGCGCGATGGATAAATGCACTATGTGCGCGGGTGGACCGGAGCCTACGTTTTCGCACGAAGAGCTGCATAAATACGGCCAAAACCGCATCGCAGAGGGCAAGGTTCCGATGTGTGCGGCGATCTGTTGCACGAACGCTCTAATCGTGGGCGACGCGAGCAGAGTTTCGGATGTTTATCGCAAGCGCGTACTTACGCGCGGCGTGAGCCTATAAGATTGTGGAATTTTAAACGCCTACGATTTAAAATTCCGCCTCTTTTACAGAAATTTCAACCGAGCGGCGGCTTTAAATTTAGCGGTCGCTCGGCGCAAAATTTTATTTAAAAATTCCACTCTTGCCCATTCGCCGTTAGATTATTTCAAAAAATCGCCTCTTGCTGACATTAAAATTTTAAATTTATGCTACAATCACTCAAATTTAGGATTTGAAATCTTAAGCGAAAGGATCCGTCTTGAAAAATAAAATTTCACTTTTTTTGGTCATTTCGGCGTTTTTGATTTTTACAGGTTGCTCTAAAAACGTGCCCGTAAATAGCGGCATCGTGCGCACTTCCGAGCCGCTTCACATTATGGAATTTCCGCAGGATAAACTCATAAGCGTAAATTTCACCAATACCTCTACGACGGATTCAAATTTAACCCAAGTAGTGATCCAGCATCTGCGTGCGGATGGATTTAAGGTCGTAAATAAAAGCGCGGCGAACGTCCAAATCGGCGGCAATCTCAACTACTTCCGCAAGGCGGATTTTTCGCGCAGATCGTGGGATAATCCGAGATTTAGCTTCGGAATGGGCTTTGGCAGGTATTATAGATATACGGGCGTGGGCGTAGGCTGGGGGATGCCGTTCGGTTATGATCCTTGGGACGACGACGATTATTACAGAGACTACTTCTACGACTCGCAGATTAGCCTCTACATAAGCGTTAAAAACAAGGGTGCTTGGAAGGACTACGTAACGAACCTCAACTACCAAAGCATCAAAAATCCGGGCTCTAAAGACTCGGTAATGGATGCGCTAAATTTTAAAATTTACGAATATATAAGACAACTGATTAAGCAGGGAAGATGATAGTAAAAGAGAATAAAAAGCCCGTAGCGATGACGCTGGCGGGATCGGCGATTTTGGCGCTCGCTAGCGGATATTGCTACCACGCGGGCTTTGGCGGCGCGGCGCTTTTTGCTTCCGTAGTCGCGGCATTTTGCGCGTTTTTTTGCGCGCTCAGACTCGGCGCTAAAAATTATTTGCAGATCGGCGAGAACGCCCTTACTATCGTGCGCGGCGCAAATTCCGAAAGCTTCGAATACAAAGATATCGCAAATTTAGGCATCAAAACCTTCGTCGCAGGCAGAAACAAAACGGAGCTTTTAAATTTTGTATTCAAAAAAGCGCCGCAGGCCCAGGACCGCTTTAATTTTTTGCGATTTTACAGCGACACGGAGGCCACTCTACCGGGCTCGTTTGAAATTTCGATCTACGAGCTGAGCAAAATTTTGCGCGAGAAAGCGGGTCTTTCGCAAAGCTCTGAGGAAGAGCAAACCGCCTCAAAAGTTCGCAAGGGCGCTAAGAGCTCTAAAAAAAGCGCGGGTAGCGGTAGAAATTTTAAAACTAAAAACCTCCGCGATGAAAATTCCGATACGCAAAATTCCTACGGCGCACAAAATTTAGGCGCGGAGAATTCCTACGCCGTGCAGAATTCCATCGCACAAAATTCTAATGGCGCCGCTGATTCAAACGGCGCGCAGAATTTGAAGGGCGCTTCAAATTTAAACGAACAAAGCTCCGCCGCGCCGAATGGTGCCGCTTCCTTAAATAGCGCCAGCGCGGGCGAAAATTTCACAGGCGCCGAGGATTCCGCGCCTAAAATTCTCGCGGGCGATAATGAGCCTGACGCTGCGCCCGAAAGTGCGGCGGTAGACGGCTCCGATACTACCGATACGGCGATGCAAAGCTCCGCCTGCGAAAGTAAAAATAAGTAGAGGCGCGGCTTTGAACTCCTTATCGATCGGAATTTTCTTGCAAGGAGCCGCGCTGATGCTCTCGCTCATCGTTGCTATCGGCGCGCAAAATATCTTCGTCATCTCCCAAGGCCTTGCGAAAAACCACGTCGCGGCTGTTTGCATGGTTTGCGCGCTAAGCGATGCCGTATTTACGGCCGTAGGGATATTTTTAATCGGCGGCGCTCTTAAGCAAGGCTCACTTTTTACCCAAATTTTAGGCATAGGCGGGATCATATTTCTGCTCTGCTACGCGCTAAGCTCGTTTTTTAGCGCCTATAAGGGCTCGCATTTTGCCAAGATCCAAAACTCGGCAAATAGCCCGCTGGCGCCCGTCGTAGCCAAAGCTCTCGCGGTGACGCTTCTAAATCCGCACGTGTATTTAGACACCGTCGTGGTCGTGGGCTCGCTCGGCGCTACGATTGCGGATCCGCAAAAGTCGTGGTTTTACGCGGGAGTTATGTTCGTATCGTTTGCGTGGTTTTTCGGCTTGGGCTACGGTTCAGGGGCGCTTTCGAAGCTTTTTGCAAGCAGCAGAGCGTGGCGCATAATCGACGCGCTCGTGGGAGTTTTGATGCTGTATATGGCGTATCTGATCGCGAAGTTTGTCTTTAAAATTTAAAATTTCACGCTAAAATTCCGCATTCTTGATAAAGGATCTATGATGAAAATTGAAATTGAAAGCGGGCTCGAACTAAAAGAGGCCTTGTGGCGCGTAGAGAAAGCTCTGCGACTGGTGACCGACAAGGACGGCAAAATCACATCGAGCGCGACGCTTTACGTGGGCAAACATTCGCTTTTAAATTTACTCGATACCAACCAGATCGAAAATATCCAAAACGCCTATGCGCGCGCCAGGACGGAATTTCGCGCGGAGATGCTGGGCGTGCTGGAGGGCTTTTTATCGCAAGAGGACGCCGAGAAGGATCCGGAATACGCGCTATTTAATCAGCTCTACCAAATGGCGATGACTGCGGGCAGAAAGAGCGATATCTTTATCCATGTCCAAGGCATCAGCGAAAACGAGGTCGTGCTGCGCGTATATCAGCGCTTTGAGCTGGAGAGCGGCGAGACAATCTATTACGCAGGCGGTGAGTTTAGCTACAATCTGGATGAAAATTTCGGCAAAATTTATCGCTACGAAATTTGATTTTGGCGGTACGGCGTGAGATCAGGTGCCTCTTCGATCGTAAATATTACGTCCGCATTATGCCTCTTTGCTGCAAGGCGCATAAATTTAGACGCTCAAAACACATGGCAAGTTTAAATTTAAACGAACTTTTTGCGACGATAGAATTTCGCTCGGTTAAAATTTATCGTGATTTCAAATTTAAAGCTGCATGTAAATTTCGCCGCATTACCGCCGGCGTTTGAGTTCTCCTTGCTTTACATTCGTCAGAATTTTAAATCGAGCTTGCATAAATTTTTGCTTCTTAGGCACATAAATTTTGTAGAATCGCACTTTTATGCAAAAGAAAAGATAATTAAACGAAGCCGAATTTAACCAAGGTGCGTATATAGGAAAGCGGGCTCAAAGATGATACGCTAGGTGGCGGTTTGCTGCCATTGCTCGCTTTATAAAATTTTTAGGAATTAATGCGTGCAAAGAAAACGCAATGCTAAGTAAAAAACTAGGATAATAAGAGCGCTGATCGGACTAGAGATAATGATCGCAAAAGCCGTTGTTTGGCAGCTGGTGGGGGCTGGTCGGACTAGTGCCCTTTATCGTGGGCGTCACGGGATTTTGCCCCGCTTGCTACTTTTTAAACTGCTGTTTGCTAAAGCGTTAAATTTAGCCGCGGTATGCGGTTTTGCCGTGCGCCTAGAAAATAAGCGCGATAAATTTTATGGCGAAGCGAGGGACTTTAAATTTTAAATTCTCCACGCCTCGCCGTGGAATGTTAAATTT
>ERZ773079.1329-NODE-1329-length-14929-cov-21.199745_pt1 | contig 14929 bp, 12 predicted proteins | sample MGYA00511355_ERZ773079 | MGnify/ENA primary metagenome ERZ773079 (study PRJEB29015, sample SAMEA2737979) | human oral metagenome | biome: human oral; feature: human-associated habitat; material: dental | place: China | collected 2117 ... | reverse complement strand
GAGGGAGAGGCGCGCGTCAAGGTGCTGAGAGGCATCGACTGCACCATCACCAAGGGTGAGATCTGCGTCCTTCTCGGCCCATCGGGCTCGGGCAAGTCAACGTTCTTGAACGTTGTGGGTGGCCTTGAGACCGCAGACGCCGGCAGCATCATCGTGGGTGATACCGACATCACCAAGATTGCCGGCAAGGAGCTTGTGGAGTACCGCAGACGCGAGCTTGGCTTCATCTTCCAGTTCTACAACCTCGTGCCCGACCTTACGGTACGCGAGAACATCGAGGTTTGCGAGTACCTCTCCAAGGAGCCGCTGTCCGTGGATGATCTGCTGCACTCGCTTGGCCTCTGGGAGCATCGCAACAAGTTTCCCAATCAGATTTCGGGTGGCCAGCAGCAGCGCTGCGCCATCGGTCGCGCCCTCGTGAAGGCGCCCGGCCTGTTGCTGTGCGACGAGCCCACAGGTGCGCTCGACTACAAGACGTCCAAGGAGATCCTGGAGCTCATGGAGCGCGTTAACCAGGACTTTGGCACCACGATGGTCATCGTTACGCACAACGATGCCATCTGCAGGATGAGCAACCACATCCTGCGCCTGCGCGACGGCCTCCTTGTCGAGGATGAGGCCAATCCCACCCCTGCGCCCGCGTCCGAGCTGACTTGGTAAGGGGGCGTGCAGATGTCTCCTCTTGGCAAGCGTTACCCGCGCTCGATCAAACATAACCTCGGGCGCTATATTGGGCTGCTGATTCTGCTGATGATGGCCGTAGGTCTCGGCAACGGCTACATGCAGGCGGCGCAAAACAACATCGACATGATGAGCGGCATGCGCGAGAAGTACAACGTCGAGGACGGTCGCTTCATGACCGACTTCAAGGCTAAGGCAGATGCCATCAAGGATATAGAGGCGCTGGGCTGTACGGTGCACGAGAACTTTAGCTATGATGCCAGCCTCACCATCCCCGGTCGCACCATCGACGACACGACGGTTCGCCTCTATGGTGACCGCGAGGGCTTCGATGAGGTGAGCTATGCCGAGGGCCGCGCGCCCGAGACAGACGACGAAGTGGCGCTCGACCGTGTGTTCATGCAGAACAACAAGCTGTCCTTGGGCGATACCGTGGAGTTCGACGACAAGGCGTTCACAATCTGCGGCATCGTGACCTTCTCCGACTACGTCACGCTCTTCAAGAACAATGCTGACGTCGTGTACAACGCCCTCACGTTTGGCGTGGGTCAAGTCAGGTCGGGGGCACGTGACGCGCTGGCCAAGGGTGACCAGACCTTCACATACTCGTTCTTCTTTGGTGACCGCAACCTGTCCCTGGCCGATCGCGTCAGCCGTGAGAAGCGCATGGTCAAGGTGCTCATCGACCATGGCGTCTCGGTGGGCGACATGATCGACTATGAGTACAACCAGGGTATCAGCTATGCCACGGGCGACAACGAGGGCGACCTTAGCACGGCCCTGACCCTCACGGTCATCCTCACGATCGTTCTCGCCTTCATCTTTGTGCTGCTCACCAATGCCACCATCGAGCAGGAGAGCAGTGCCATCGGCACGCTGCTCTCGATGGGCTACACAAAGGGCGAGCTGGTCAGGCACTACCTCACGCTGCCGATGATCGTGGGTGTGGTGGGCTGCCTGCTGGGCCTTGGATATGCCATCCCGGTGGAGAACACTATCCGAAAGTCGTATTACAATACGTACAGCTTGCCTCCCTACGTGCGCAGCTTCCATCCTGACATCCACCTCAAGACGGTCCTCGTGCCGCTTGTGCTGCTGTTCGCAATCCTTCTCGTTGGCCTTTTGCTTAAGCTGCGCCTTACGCCGCTGCAATTTTTGCGCGGCGAGGTGCGAGGTAGCAGGGGTGCGAAGAAGGAGTCGTCGCTGCCCGAGGGCATGGGCTACGTGCAGCGCTTTCGCCTGCGCGTCTTCCTGCGCAACACCTCGAGCTTCGTCGTACTGTTCGTGGGCATCCTCGTCGCCAACACGCTGCTGCTCTTCTCGCTCTCCGTCATGCCGTCGGTTCGCAGCTATGCGGTCGAGCTGAAGCGCGGGATCGTGGCGGAGCACGTCTACACGCTCAAGGACGAGCTGCGGATTGACGGCACTGCCGACGAGCGAGCCGCATGGGCCGCCATCGAGAAGATCACCACCAACGAGAGGTACGCCGGCATTGACCTTGGCCTCATCGAGGATGTGGCCAATGACCTGCGGGCCGCAGGCTCGAGCTTTCGCGACTTTGACAAGGACGCCATTGGCGCACTTGCCCTCATGAGCAAGCTCACGAAGGCCGACGTGGACGATTCCGACGAGCTTGGGATGCTTATGCGAGCCTATCGCGTGGATGACTTCACCAATCTTGCCGATACCAACTTTCACAAGCTGTTTGTCGCGGTCATGGCCAAGCAAGGTGTGGACCTCTCCGGTGCCACCGACGGTCAGCTCACCACCTTGCTCAAGCACGCGCACGAGTTGAGCGAGCAGATCGCTCCCCTTAGCGATGACGAACGCAACGACTTTGGTAACCTCGTCGCTGACGTCTCGAAGGTGGACAATTTCGACATCGCCGTGAACCCCGTCAAGATGAGTCAGGCCACGATTGACCAGGCAGAGCCCTTCGCCGTCACTCGGCTCGAGTGCGGCCGCGCGCTCGATGACAGTAACGAGACAATCACCATATATGGCATCCGGGAGGGCTCCTCATACCACACCGGCATCGACGTGAGCGGCGGGCGCATCGTAGCAGACGCTGGTCTGCTTGAGAAGTGCGGCATCACGCTCGGCGATCCCGCCGCGTTCACCGACCGCACGACGGGCAACACCTACGACATCACGGTTGATGGGGCGACCTCGTTTGCCGTCTCGACCAACGTGTACATGAGCATCGACACGTTCAACCGGATGTTCGGCAAGGACGAGGGCTACTTCAACGGATACTTCTCCAACGAGGCGCTCGACCTCAACCGGCGCTACCTTGCGTCCGACTACACCCCGGCAGACGCCGACAAGATTGCCAACCAGCTTGAAGACAGCTATGGCGACATCATGAACGTCGTCACATGGCTCTCGATCCCCATCTTCATCATCGTCATCTACCTGCTCACCAAGACGCTCATCGACAGAAGCGCACGCTCCATCGCCTACATGAAGGTCTTTGGCTACAAGAATCGTGAGATCGACAAGCTCTACCTGCGCTCCATCACGGTGGGCGTAGTCATTTCGCTGCTCGTGAGCGTGCCCATCCTCAGGGAGCTCATCGGCGTGGTGTATACGTTCATGCTGGCTGCGCAAAACGGCAATTACGTCTATACGATGACACCGCAAATCGTTGTCATCGACCTTGTCGTAGCCCTCATCACCTACCTCGTGGTGGCGTTGCTGCACATGCGCCACATCAAGAAGGTGCCGCTGTCGCTGGCGCTCAAGGTCGTCGAGTAGCGAGGCGGACAAGCAGCGGCGCGTGCGAGCAGCGGCGCGCCCAAGCAACGGCGTGCACGCGGGCAGCGGCGCGCCCAAGCAACAGTGTGCGCAAGCAGCGGCGCGCACGCGGGCAGCGGCGCGTACAAGCAACAGTGTACACAAATGGGCGAATTACGCCAATTTATTGGGAATCCCGCCATTTGTGTACACTGTTCATCCGTGGGCCGAGAGACACCATTCTCATTAGTGTACACAAATCAAGCATTTCGGCTATTTTGCTTGGAAATCAGCGATTTGTGTACACTGTTTAAGTACCCCGTATCCGTGCCGTCTCGCACCCACGCGCCGGCCCATCACGCCGGCATCCTCGCGTGGACCTTAGACGAACACAATGGTCACTTCCTCTATGTGGCCGTGAGGCGCGCTCATGTAACGCTCATACTCTCGGGCAAGCTGGCGGCCCCGCGCCCCTGGCAGCAGCATCCAAATAAGCCGCTGGCGCATCCGGGCGAGCGCGGGTGATGCGGGCACCTCAAAACGAGCCGTGTCCTTTCGCTTGGCCAGGTGCTCGATGGTATCTATGACCCGCATCATGAGGGTATCGAGTCCTCCTTTCTGGTAGAGGTCCTCTCTCGTTACCGGCAGGACCGCCAGGCCCTGGGACCATAGGTCTCTGTCGCGCCTGCGGTCATCCACATACTTATCACGGACTTGACGGATCGCAGCCTGCACGGCTTGGCTGGCAACCACCGTGTCGCTCGTGCGAGGGTCGTCGGTAGAGCGGCCAACCCCATGGGCCGAAGGTGTCTCGGCAGTGGCCAGGGACGCCTCGGCAGCCACATGCGCAATCTGCTCAAGCTCCAGGTGGACGCCCCCGTCGTAGTTAAGGCCCACGCCCGTCTTCCCAAAGAGGATGTCTGGCACGCGAGAATGGGTGGCATTGGTGTGAATATCCACAGGCACAGCTGAGCTATCCGCGTCCATGCATGGATCGCTCACGCGTACGCGTGGGTTGAGCGTGAGCGGCGCCATGTTATATCCCAGGTGGTGGTAGGGGAGCAGCGCGAGTGCAGCGATAAGGGATTCGGTGGGTGACCATGCCCCCGCACAGACAAGAGGGGCAAGTTCGCGGGTCTGCCTGAGTCCCGCCATGCCCCTGCAGGCCCCCACATACGAGAGGATGGCCTCTGGCGTGGTCGCGGGTTCAATGTTGAAACTCACCTCACCATCGCGCGGGTCCATGGGATCGCGAGAGAAGCGACCGCAGAGCTCAAGGCCCAGCATAAGCTGGACTGCGGGTTGCATAAAGGCGCCCATCTCGACAAACAGAAGCTCGGGTCCTGCCACAGAGACGCCGCAGCCAAGATCGACGAAAGCGTTCTTGGGAAGTGGGTGTCCGTACACGTGGTTCTTGATCCCAGAGATGCGCAGGCGTTTGTCCTTGGCGGGAACCGCGATGTCGAGTGGCCGTTTTGCAGGAAAGGGACAGAGGCCCTCGAAGCGCGCCAAGGCCGTAGAGAGGCGCTTGGCAGACCAGCGTTTGCCCTCGGCAAAGACAGGGACAGAGAGGCCCGTGCGCAGGGAGAGCACCTCGGGACCAAGGTCCTCAATCCGTTGTGCTCGTACCGCGCGGATCAGCCGCAGGGCAGCCAGCCCATCGATGGTGATATTCACAGCGCTCCTCTCCCTTGCGCCACGCGGTGCCGTGTTCTCGTATGGCGCTGCACCCTAGCATCGCGCCATCCCTGTTGGCGCCGCACGCCCCTTGCATAGGGCGATACCGATTACGCTTGCAAACAGTGTACACAAATTGCATGAATGCGGCTATATCACCACGATATGGGGCAAAAGTGTACGATATTGATGGCCGCAACCACTGGATCCAGGTCGCTTGCCGGGGTAAAGCCGGTCAGCTACATGGCTGCAAGGCGACCGTCTTTCATCTCGAGCACCTCGTCATAGCGCGCGGCATGCTCCGCATCCAGCTGATGCGTCACGGCTATCAGGGTCACCCCGTCGAGGGCCAGTAGCGTGTCCTCAACCCGTGCGGCAGTCTCCTTGTCTAAGGCCGAGGTCGCCTCGTCCACGAGCAGAGTCGTCTTGCCGTAGAGTAGGGCGCGGGCTATGGCCACGCGCTGGCGCTCCCCACCAGAGAGGCGCCCCCCGCCCTCCCCGACCGGCGTGTCCAGTCCATCAGGCAGCGCGGCGACCACCTCGCCAAGGCCGGCAAGGCGCAGGGCGCTTCCAATCTGCTTGTCCGTGAACGTTCCCCCGAGGACTATGTTCTCGCGCAGCGTGTCATCAAACAAAAAGACGTTCTGGTGCACCCAGGCCGCATCGGGGACGCAGCCTGCCCTGCCATCCACGAGGAGGTGGCCTGAGCTGGGGCGTAAGGATCCGCCCAAGAGCTCCAACAAGGTGGACTTGCCACAGCCGCTCTTGCCCACGATGGCATACTTCTTGCCGATGTCGAAGTGCTTCGAGCAGTTGCGCAGGGTCGTGGGCGCATTGGAGAGTCTGCCCTCGGCCGGGCCCGTATCGCCGTAAGAGAAGCTCACGTCGTCGAGCTCGATGGAGCGCCTCGGCTCGCACACCGCGATCTCTTGCCTGGCACCCGGCGTGTCGCTCGGCACGTCGCTCAGCTTGTCGAGCCTGTCGAGGATGGGATAGGTCGACTTGAGCTTGCTGATCTTGTCGGACAGCTCCGTCGCAGGGGAGATGACGCTGCCCGAGAGCTGCGTGACGGCAACGATGCTGCCGATGGTGACGTAACCCCATATCGCGAACACGCCCGTCATACCCATGATGCAGAACTGCATCGCGATGCCAGCGACGCTTGCGAGGCTTCGAGCGCACGCCATCGTCATGTTGAGGTCGGCCTTATGCCTCTGGTAGCGGCCAATCATCCCACTCAGCTTGTCGAGCGCAGGTTGCTCCACATGAAACGATCGTATGACTTCGCCCCCTTGGGCGGTGTCGCGTACGCGCCCATTATAGCTTTTAGCATCCTCGACAACCTGCTGTTGCTGACAGGACAGGCGCTTCCCGAAGAGCTGCGGGACCAACGTCGGCAGAGCCATGCCCGCAAGGGAGATCAGCGCGACGAGCGGGTTGATCAGCACGAGCATGATGCAGCCTATGGTGATCTTGAAGACGGACTCCAGAATGCCAAGGGAGCCTGTGATGCAGTCGTTCTCGAGCACGTGCATGTTCTGGCCGAGGACGGTCAGCTGCTCTGCGCTGTCGCAGACGCGACCGCACGACGCGCCCGCTATCATCCCGCGCGCCGCCCCCTCGCGAATATTGACCATGGCGTCCCTGACGATGAGCGCCCTCAGGACGTCAGAGGCAAGGCTCAGGGCTCCAAGCACCAGTGCGTATAGGCACGACGCGAGGGCTAGGCGCACCATCGGAGAGACGTCCCCAACGGCCACGGCGGCTGTGGCGGCGTCAAGCAGGGCGCTGAGCAGGAGCGCTATGCCCATCGATGACAAGCAGAAGAGAAAATCGACCACGCAGAAGCAGGCAAGCTCCCTGGTGCCGATGTGCTTTCGTATGTACCGCATTCCTCGCATACCGATGTGCCTCCTTACGATGACACGTGCATCATCGCAGGGATGGCGGCATGACTCCATATCGAATGATGTATATTTGAACATTCGCGAGACGCTATGTCACAAAGATGACGGGGTGCGGGCGTTCGCGTCAGAGCCTCACGCCCATGTTCTCCTGGACCCAGTTCCGTACTGCGGCAGCGTGCTCATGCTGCCCCGTGAGGTCCATGTACGGGGCGATGTGCCTAAGGATGCCCAGGGCCTCGTCCCTTTGACCCTCGCGATACCTGACGCGCGCCTCCGCGTAGAGAATCACGGGCATGTATGTGAGAATCCCCTCGTCAAGGGCCTCGCTGTGGGCGCGCTTGATGTAGCGGAGGGACTCGGCGTAGCGCCCCTCCTGCTCGAGGCTCAGCGCAAGGTTGAGCTCGCAGCCAATCTTGTCGTCGGCCCAGTCCTGCGTGCCATTGTCCTGGTTGTCCATCGACTCGATGAGCTCCTCGCCAAGACGTGACGCATCGGCATGCCGTCCCAGGTAGCACAGTGTCGGGACCATGAGGCCTATGCACTCGGCTTCCGTCGGAGACAGCAGCGTGTGCCTGAAGTCATCGAGCCTCAGTGTCGGCTTGGTCAGCCTGATGGCTTGGTCGAGCAGGTCGAGCGCTCGGCCCAGCTCGCTACCATCTATCGTGATGAGCGTAGATGCGTTCAGCATGAGGTAGAGCTGCCGGTAGCTTGGTCTCTCGCGAGACGACTCGTCCATGGAGTCAAGCAGCTCGCGTGCCTCGTCCGGTCTCCCACGGTGCAGCAGGGCCCTGGTGCGCTTGGCAGCCCGTGCGAACTCGCTGTCGCGCTCGTTTTTGTAGTAGACGTCGCAGAGCTGGTAGGTGCTGGCCCCAAGACGGGAGAGCAGGCCATCGAGCACGGCCTTCGTGGGCATCTGCCTTCCGGTCTCGACGCGCGAGACGGTAACGGGCGAGCATATGCCCTCGGCAAGCTCTTCCTGCGTGAGGTGCCTCTCCTTTCTGAGCAGACGAATGGTGCTTCCCAGCGAGTTGTTGTCTTCCATTGCTACCGCCTATCGTAGCCCTGATGCCCCGTGCGTTTCAGGCAGGTGCTGTGCCGCGATGCTGTCAGGCCGGTCTCCGTCGCCCCTCTCGGTAGGCGCCGGTGCAGACGCCATCACCGGCCCCATGGGTTGTCATCCTATGTTCTTGCGCTGCGTTGGCGCCGAGAACCCATGCCCATCAAAAACCGGGAGGATCCTCTAAAATAAATCGCTCTGTGATCCCGTCCGGGCAAGATATAAAACCAGCTCGTCTCCGTCCGCTTCGTAGATTAGCAACCAATCTGGCGTAATGTGGCACTCGCGATACCCCACATAGCCCCCGGAAAGTTGGTGATCCCTGTTCGTTTCCGGCAACGGCTCCCTCGCAGCCAGCTTTAATAATATCGGTCAACAAAGAAATATCAAAGCCACACTTTTTCAGGCGCTTAAAATCATCCCGAAATTCTGTAGTTGGTCTTATGTTATATATCGGCAAGCAGCTCCTCCATCATCTGATCGACATTGGAATAAGTCTTGCCGATGTCCCGATTGGCTTTCATTCTCTTTGCTTCTTGGATGGCTTCGACAGTTTCAGCGTTCGGCACATCACCGCTGATTTCAAAGGGTATTCTATGCTCCCTCACAGCCTTACGTGCAAAAACATTGAACGCCGTTGTCATCGTCATCCCCACATCAGAACAGAACGCCTCAAACTGCCGCTTCAAATCCGCGTCCATGCGGATATTGATACTTGTATTCGCCACAACAGCAGCCCCTTCGCTCTTTACTACAGCTCGTCATATCATAGTCACTGTATGTCCTTTTGTTTACAATGTTAGTATATCGTCTCATTAGCAAGTCTCTCAGGTTCAGCATAGTGCTGCCTTACCCGTACGTAAGGGGCATGGGCATAGCTTACGATTCCCATCCATCGAAACGGATGACTGCAACATCCGCCCTGAGGAGGAAGAAGCGAGAACGATATGAGCTTGGATCTACAGATAGAAGTGACGGGCCTTACAAAGCGATTTCCCCTCTCAAGGGAGCAGAGGAAGGAGCAGGGGACTGCCAAGCGGCATATCGTCGCAGTTGATGGACTCTCCTTTAGCGTTACGCAAGGCGAGGTGTTTGGGTTGCTCGGACCAAACGGAGCCGGCAAGACGACCACGCTCAGGCTCCTGTCAACCCTCATCGCGCCCGACAGCGGGGAGGCCATCATCCACGGTCACTCGATCACAGCCGACCCAAAGGGCGTGAGGGGCTGCATAGGGTTTCTGACCAGCGAGCTCAGGCTCGAGGAGATATTCTCTCCCAGCTACCTGTTCGACTTCTTTGCCGGCCTCCATCACGTTGACCCAGAGTGGGCGTCAGAGAGAAAAAGGCTCCTGTTCGCGCAGTTTGGCATCGACAAGTATTCACACATGAAGCTCGCGGAACTATCGACGGGCATGAGGCAGATGACATCCCTCGTGGTGGCCATAGCCCACGACCCTGCGGTCATCATCTTTGACGAGCCTACGAACGGCCTCGATCTTGTGGCCGCGAAAACCGTCACAGACTTCATCTTCGAGATGAGGGAGCAGGGCAAGACCATCGTCCTTTCAACCCACCTCTTCGATCTGGTCAAGAGGGTATGTGACAGAGTCGGCATCATCATAGGCGGCAGCATGGTCTTTCAGGACTCGCTCTCCTCGCTCTCTGCGGGCAGTGACCTGGAAGACCTGTTCTTCAAGCTGTACGATGGGACACGGGGGCAACGATGAGAAACGACACACTCAGCATCTTCAAGAAGGAGATGGACAGGTTCCTCCACAATAAGGCCAGCGCTGCGGCAGCCATCATCTTGCCCGGCCTGTTCATATTCCTACTATGGACGATCATGGGAAACACGCTCCGAACGAGCGCCAACAAGGCAGAGAGCATATCTGAGCTGACAATCTATGCCGTCAACCCCTCGCAGAACATCGGGCAGATTGCCAGCAGCGCAGGCATGACCATCACGGAGATTTCAGGCCTGCCGACCAAGGAAGAGATGCACGACCAGATAGAGAGCGGGTCAGCCCAAGCCTACATAGCTTTCCCCGAGGACTTTGACAGGCAGACCGAGGTGGGGACAGGCCCCGGCGGCGCCGTTCCGCAGGTTGAGGTCTACTACAATTCCTCCGACACGAAGTCAGCTCTGGCCTACACGACCATCCAGACGATGCTCGACCAGTACGAGACGTCCTTTGACAACCGCTTTGACGTGAACCGTACGGGTGAGGGCTATGACCTCATGCGCAGCCAGGACCAGACGAGCCAGTTTGCCGTCGCGTTCGTACCGTTCATGCTCTTGGTCCTTGTGTTCAGCAGCAGCATGTCGGTCGCGGCTGAGGCCATCGCCGGCGAGAAGGAACGTGGTACGATAGCCACCCTTCTGGCCACCCCCATCAACAGGCAGGACATCGCGCGAGGCAAGATCCTCGCGTGTTCCCTGATCGGACTGGCGATTGCCGCGTCGAGTTCGATCGGCATCTTCTTGAGCCTACCCTCCCTCATGCGGGGTCAGTTTGATGCAGGCAGCTATGGGCCAGTCGAGCTATGCCTGCTTGGCCTTGTCGTGCTCTCGGTCACGCTTTTGGTGGTCACCATCATCGTCATCGTGTCTACGCTCGCCACGTCCACGAAGGAGGCGCAGACGTGGCTCACCCCGATCATGATGGCCGTGATGGGCATTGGCATAGTGGGGATAGCGTCCAAGGGAGTCCAGACAAACCCGCTATTCTACGCACTGCCTCTCTACAACGGGGTCGAGTCCATGATCGGTATACTGTCCTTTAGGATCGACCTCGCATCGATAGCCGTCTGCATAGCGAGCAACGTCGCGTTCTCCCTCCTTGGCCTGCTCGTCTTGGAGCGCCTCTTCAAGAGCGAGCGTGTGATGTTTGCCCATTAGGGACGAGTCGCCGGGAGGGTGCGTGACGCTCGCCCGCCAGACGGTACACCAGAGGTACACGGAGGAGGTGTTTATGACCATGACCGGCTCTTTCTTGCGTCATCTCCTTGCGAGCGGGGGCGTACGTTATCTGAAGAAAAGCGCATGGTTTTCCTGCCTTATCGTCAACCTGCTGTTTGTTGCGCTGTCGATCTACGTCGCGGGCAGGCTGTCCTCTGGGGCAGTGGCCCTTGGCATCCGCCTTGCCGCGACGCTGGGAATCTCCATAGGCCTCTGCTTTGTCGCGCTGAGCGCCCCGAGCGAGTTTTTGCGCAGGGACCTTCGTGCCCAGGGCGTGTCCTACCTGAGGTTCTGTGGGTTTGGCAATGAGGACTTTCTCAGGCTCGGAGCCGCCCTCACGTTGCCCTGCGCGGCGATCACGGGCGTGTCCGTTGGGGTGATGGCCTTGGCGCTCACCCAAAGCCTGCTCATATCCCTGGCTGCGGCTGCCTTTGTGTGCGCCGGCCTCGTGGCCTTGGGGGCTGCGGTGGCCACCGTCGTGCTGCGAGGGGGCTTGGTCCACGCGGCGGCGCGCAGGCGAGCGCGCGCGATCGTGTTCTCGTCGAACCGGTTGGTCTGCAGGGCGCAGAGAAACGCCCTCCTTGCGAAGAAGAGAGCCCTGCTGTTTGAGGTCGCCCTGTGGCTATGCATTGATTGCGTGTTCTGCGCGCTCCAGTGGTCGCCTGTGGGTTACATGATCGTCGTGAGGTTTCCCGCCGCCTGCATCCTGATGGAGTTCGCCCTTGTCTACGATGACCCGGCCGTGAAGTTCCAGGAGCGCTACTACCGTGAGGGCCTCCTTGTGCGGGCATTGGCCCTCGTGATTCCCGGTGCCTGCATCGCGACCGCCTGCGTGATCGCGACCGTGCCCATCTCGCTGCTTTTTGGCGGCGCGGGCGCTGTGGGCGTCTCGTTCTTGCCTGCCGTCATCCCCTGCTGCCTGCTGCAGCTCATCTTGGGGGCGGCCATGCTTCTTGTCTTCGAGAAGAGGCCGCTGTTGCCCCTCTGGCAGACCGCGATAGGGTGCGGCGTCTTCGCGCTGGGCCTCATCGAGGTGGCCTCGCTGGTCGTGGTCGCCGTCGGATGGGGTAGGCGTGCTTGGAGGGGACATGCTTGAGCTCAAAGGGGTAGAGAGACGCTTCAAGTCGGGCAAGGGGATTGGCCCCGTCTCGTTTTGCGTCCGAAGGGGCGAGGTGTGCTCCGTCGTGGGACCCAACGGGGCGGGAAAGAGCACCCTGTTTGGCATACTGTCCATGGTGTCAGAGGAGTTCACGGGAAGCTGGTCTTTGGACGGCAGGGTCGGCAGGCAGATACCCCGAGGGGCGATCGGCTACCTGCCGGAGTCTACCTTCCTCATCTCGTCCTTCACCCCACGGCAGTTCTGCTCCTTCGACGCGTCGATGCGAGACGTGCCCCACACGGCCGCGTCGATCGAGGAGCATCTGGCGACCTTCGCCTGCAAGGACTTCATCGACGTCCCCTTGGGGGAGCTCTCGCAGGGGATGGCCAAGCGCGTGGCGCTCGCCTGCGCGTTTCTGGGCGAGCCCCGGCTGGTGCTGCTCGACGAGCCCCTGAACGCCATTGACATCCAGACGACGCTCATCCTAAAGGATCGAATCGTCAGCGAGAGCGAGCGGGGGTGTACGCTTTTGATATCCAGCCACATCCTCGACTTTCTGGACGAGGTGTCCGATCGGATGCTGTTCCTGCGCGAGGGGGACATCGCTGATGACTTCGACCCCAGGGATGGGGGCGCCGAGGGTCGCTACAGGGAGCTGTTCCTGTAGGGTCCGGGGTGACCGGTGGCCGGATGTCCTGGTGGTGTGTGCCGATAGTGCGTTTGCGTGTATGACAGCTCCATGAGGGTGTGCTCTTGCGAGATGTGGAGGCGAATGTGGGAAAGCTGGTGCGCTGGAGGTTTGGGGGTCCGAGGCCTACGGGACAGCGACTGCCAAGTCTCGATAGCCTTGATGAGGAGCGAGGGATGTGTCTCTCGAGCTCGGAGTTCCTTATGTACCTGATGAGCAGGGTTAGGCACAGCGAGGCGTCCCGTTTCCTGACCCTCGAATATATCGGACAGGTTGGCGAGCACGAGTTCCGCATGAGCCTCAACGGGCCGGACGGCGACTTCAGGGTGGAGGTCGGCCCTCATACCTCTCGGATCTGCCTTATGGGTGAGCGTATCTGGTTCATAAGCGAGAGCCATCGGGAGGGGCGCGCATATCAGAACATAGCGGATGACGTCGTCTACGGTGGCCCGATCGATGGTAGGACCCATGCGGAGGTGATCGGGCTTTTCCTGGAGGTGGTCGGCATCCTCGCCGGAGCGACGGGCCTCTTTCACGCGCGGGCACAGGAGGGGCGGTGCGATCTGGACTCTGGCACCCGACACTACGACGTCTACGTGCGAAACGCCCACACCGGCCCCTACAGGAGGACGCTCGCCAACATCAGCTTCCACGTAAACTGCGACGCCGACTGGGGAGCGGACGGGGCCGAGGGTGGTGCGGAACCTGCGTCCGCCGCGCCATCCCCGGAGGGTGGAACGCCACGCAGCGGACCTGGGCGCTACTGCCCGGTGGGGGACGGACCGACGGGCCTCATGGGGCGTGACATGGATCCCACCCGCGCAGACGTTGAGTGGTTCATGAGGAGACTGGGACGAAGTGACGTCTCGAGATTGCTGTCCCTTGATCTCCAGGAAGATTCGGGCGGGGGGTTCTGCCTGTGCCTTGATGGACCCGGAGATGGCTTCTACGTAGGATTCGACTCCCATCTTTTCGACGTCTGCAATGCCTGGGAGCGTATCTGGTTCACAAGCGAGAGCCATCGGCCATCGCCCGACAGCCAGGACTCTTGGGGAGAGATCGTCTACGACGGCCCGGTCGAGGGGGAAGACCGCGTGGAGCTGTTCGACCTCGCCTATGAGACGGTGCGAGTCCTCGCTGGTGCGACAGGTGCCTTTCATGACGAGATACGGACAAAGGAGGACGGAGCGGCTATGTGCCTAGGCACATAGCCGCTCGACGGACCCCTTCTCGTTTCCCGAGTGGGGGTCGCGGAACCTCGACTCGAAGCGGTAGTGCGCCCTCGGCTGCGAGAACAGCCGCGACTCGGCCGCCTTCCCGAAGAGCATCCGACCGGCCTCGGTCGCGTCGCCGGGCACCATCACGCGCGGCACCCTGCCGACGAGCCCGAGGACCCCTGCGAGACCCTCGCAGAGGCGCCCCGCCTTCTCGCACCCCGTCGCCACGCAGCGCCGCGACCTCGATTGCGGGGCGCGGGCGCGAGCATCTCGGGCCCGGGGCCCCTGCCCGCGACTGTGGCGACGAAGTTGCCGCAGGCGTCCTGCATGGTCCCCGGCGCCCAGCCGGGCCCGGGGTAGCCATCGCCGGGCGACTGCCGCTGCGCCGGCCCCCGCTCCCGCACGAACCCGCGGACCGTCGCGCAGTACCCGGCGCAGGCCTCCTCCTCGACGAGCCTGTCGCAGGTCCGCCTCGCCGTATGGCGCTGCCTCCCCGGGGCCGGGGGGCCGTCGGAGAGCACCTCGGGGACCCATCCCGTGAGCGGGCCGGTCGCGGGCTTCGCCCTCTCGGGTGCCAGCGGCGGCGCGGGCGACAGGTCCCCCGTGCTCGCGTACCTCACGACGGTGTTGCGGCTGATACCGAGCGCGCGGGCGACCTCGGTCGGCCCGGCCCCGTCGGCACCCGTTCGTCTGACACGTTGTCTTACGCCGAGGGGCATGGCCGTTCTTCCTTTCCTCCTCCTGGCGGGTGGTCGCGGGTGTCTGTCCCGCCAGGGGAATTGCGGGTCATGGCCGTGCCCCTTGTGCCGGGGCCCGGCCTAGGCGATGCGAATGCCGCACGGAAATCGATGAGTACGTTGCCCGAAAATCAATGCGATTTCTGCGCAGTTCTTATTGAACCAAAACAC
>ERZ773079.1327-NODE-1327-length-14941-cov-4.918783_pt1 | contig 14941 bp, 13 predicted proteins | sample MGYA00511355_ERZ773079 | MGnify/ENA primary metagenome ERZ773079 (study PRJEB29015, sample SAMEA2737979) | human oral metagenome | biome: human oral; feature: human-associated habitat; material: dental | place: China | collected 2117 ... | reverse complement strand
ATTAAGAGGTGAGAAAAATGGGAACAAAAATTCAGCATGTGATAGTTAAGCAGTTTAGGAGTTTTCATGATGTGGAATTTTCTATAGGCAAAAAAATCACTGTAATCAGTGGGCAAAATGGTGTTGGTAAATCCAATCTTATATCGCTCATTGCCTCTGGATCAGGGCTTAGCAAAAGTTCTGACTTCGGAGGCAATTTTCAACCAAAATTTTATGACTTCTTTTATGTTTCTCCTGAAGAATCCTATGGTGACTATAGTATTTATCTGCGTTATGGTAGTGACAATACAGATGAAACGGTTCTTAAATGCTTGACTTTTAAGGATGATACAGAGTCAAATCGTGGTATTCGTATTATTCCGAGGACATCGAATATGGATCGAGATGATATTACCATAAAGGAAGCAGAGCTTATAGCAAAAGAAAAATTCAATGTGGGAGGAGCTGCCAGAATTCCTATACCGACTATTTATCTGAGTATTTCTAGATTGTATCCTTTAGGTGAGCGCAAGGAATCCGTGCACGTGAAAGAGGTTCGAAGAAACAACAAGCTTTATCACAGCAAGGCACATACGAAATTTTGTGATTGGTACAATTCCGTTATACCAGGGAGCATTAAACAGGATGGGGATCTTAGCATTGTAGATAAGGAAGCAAGCACACGGTCTTCGTTACATATGGAAATGGAGAACACACCTGCACTTGGTAAGTCTGTCGGGCAGGATAATCTCGGAAATATTATTAGTGCGCTTGTGGATATTTATATTTTATCACAGCAAGACAATTACAATGGAGCACTTATTTGTATTGACGAGATTGAAGTTTCATTACATCCGGACACTCAGATGCGGCTATTGGATTTAATGGATAAGTTGGCTAATGAATTAAATATCCAATTTGTTGTGACTACACACTCGTTGACGGTGTTGAAGGAATTATTGGGAAAACACAAGAAAAATCCGAATGATTATGGAGTTGTGTATCTAAAAAATCCATCTGCGCCTATGGTCACAGTTCAACAGTCATACGAAATTTTGAAAGCTGATTTATTGGGGAAAGTGACGTATCAAAAGCCAAAACCCAAAGTATATTTTGAGGATGAAGTTGGAAAACATCTTTTTGATATGCTTGTTGGAGCACTTTATCATCAATGCAACACGCTGGAAGAGGAAGGAAATCTGAGCGGAAATATCTCACAGGAATATGCCTTTAAAATAAAAAGCAGATTGGCAAACATCAAGAAATATAGCCACGCGACATCCTTAATCAACCCCATTGTAACATCTCTTGGGTGTGAAGAATTATTGAGGTTTTCTCAGGCAGATCGACCCTATTCTGATCAAGTCATCTTTCTATTGGATGGAGATGCGCGTCATAAGCAAACAGAGCACAAACCCAAAATAAGAGAATACTTGGACAGGAAATATGATCCTCATAAGGATAACCTATCTGATAGAGAGACCAATAGGAATAATATATGTTTTTTTCCCGATTATTTTGCTCCTGAATCGTTTCTTTATAGAATTATATACCAGATAGTGGATGCGGAAAGCAACCATGCGGTGTTTTGGCGTACTCTTGATCAACAGGAAGAAACGGCTTTGTATACTGCTTCCAAAATTCGAGCATGGTTTGTAGATCTTGCGTCGGACTTTAATAATGATGATCTAAAAAATATTTTTGGAGATGTTGAGAAAAATGGAAAGGTATGGGCGTTTATAAATGCAACAAACCTGCTTAACTACTACTACGGCGATTATTCTACTATAGAAGAGTTGATATTGTTTTTTGAGAAGTTCGATCGTGCATTTCAAATGACATATAGTAAGATGATCAAAAACATATAGGACTAGAAAAGTGAGATTGTAATGGATAAGCTAAAAATGCACAGCAGGGATAATGTGGCGCAGAATATTGAGGCGGTGGGGCGGCTATTTCCCAATGCGCTGACGGAGGTCATGCGGGATGGAAAGGTCGTGCAGGCGATCGACTTTGATGTCCTGCGGCAGGAGCTCTCGCGTGAGATTGTGGAGGGGCGCGAGGAGCGCTATGCGTTCACATGGCCGGACAAGCGGCAGGCGATTCTCGCGGCGAATGCGCCGGTCGCGATGGCGCTGCGTCCCGTCGTGGAGGACAGCGTCGGGCGGGACGGCACGCCGGGCGCGTTCGACAGTGAGAATCTCTACATCGAGGGGGACAATCTCGATGTGCTGAAGCTGCTGCAGGAGACGTACCTCGGCAAGGTAAAGATGATCTATATCGATCCGCCGTACAATACCGGGAATGACGCCTTTGTGTACGATGATGATTTTGCGATGGAGAGCGGAGATTTCAAGGAGGCGAACGGACTTTATGATGAGGATAGGAATATAACGTATGACTTTAAAACGAATCCGGGCAGCAACGGACGCTTTCATACGGACTGGCTGAATATGATCTATCCACGTCTCAGAGTGGCGAAGTCGTTGCTTGCCGATGATGGGGTTATATTTATTAGTATTGGTGATGAGGAACTGGATAATCTGCGAAAAGTTTGTGATGAGGTTTTTGGTGAAGCTAATTTTCGCAATCAAATAACGATTCGACGCGGTGCAAAATCTTTGCAAGCACAATTTGAATCGTGGGATAAATTGGGACAGGGTGTAGAGTATATCCTGTTATATACGCGAAATAGTGAATATCGTTTCCCAAAACAAATGAGAGCACTGGATGAGAAGCGAGCAGGGGCGTGGAACAATCACTGGCGTGGGACAGATCGACCGACAATGCGCTATGAACTATTTGGGCATACACCTGAACAGGGACAATGGCGGTGGAGCAAGGAACGCAGTTATCAGGCTATAAAAAACTATCAGCGAATGCTTGTGGAAATGGGGCAAGAAGAGAACGCTCCTGTGCCTACTGAAATTGTAGATGAATGGTATGCCAAACAAGGTGAAGACATAGATTTGCTCAGACAATCAGCTACAGGAAAAGCGGAGCATTATATTGCACCAACGGACAGCGTGGTATTAAATAATTCATGGATGGATTTACTGGTGGGTAGTTCTCATGAAATAAACCAGCTGTTTGATACAAAGGTGTTTGAAACAGCGAAATTAACGGAAACGATAAAGCGTATGCTGGGCTTTGTTGATAAAGACGCTCTTATCCTCGATTTCTTCTCCGGCTCTGCCACAACCGCTCACGCCGTGATGCAGCTGAATGCCGAGGATGGAGGGTCTAGGAAGTTCATCATGGTGCAGCTGCCCGAGACGACGGACGAGGGCGGCACAGCCTACAAAGCGGGCTATCGGAATATCTGCGAGATCGGCAAGGAGCGCATCCGCCGTGCGGGGGCGAAGATCGCAGCTGAGGCGGGCGATAAGGCAGCAGGACTTGACCTCGGGTTCCGCTGTCTGCGGCTCGATACGAGCAATATGACGGAGGTCTACTACGCGCCCGATGCGGTGACGCAGGACGGGCTTTTCGCGCAGGTGGACAATGTCAAGGCGGATCGTACGCCGGAGGATCTACTCTTTCAGACGATGCTCGATCTCGGCATCCTGCTCTCGGCATCGATTACGGTGGAGGAGATCGCGGGGAAACGGGTCTTTAATGTCGCGGATGGCTTTCTCCTCGCGTGCTTCGACCGTGATGTGACAGACGAGACGGTCGCGGCAATCGCCAAGCGAAAGCCCTACTACGCGGTATTCCGTGATGCCTCGATGGCGGACGACAGTGCGCTGACGAACTTCGACCAGCTCTTTGCGGCGTACAGCCCCGCAACGGTGCGGCGGGTGCTGTAGTGTAACACCCCTCGGGAAGCGCTATGAATCATTATGAACAGGAGGAGTCATGATGCAAACGTCTGTATTTACCATGGAACAGATTGCTGCAGCGGTGAAACCGCTTGCTGATAAATACCGTGTGAAGGAAATTTATTTGTTTGGTTCGTACGCGCGTGGGGAAGCGGACGAGAACAGCGATTTGGATTTTCTTGTTTTTGGTGGAGAAATGTTTCGGCGAACGATGATTTTTGCCTTGGCGGAGGAGCTGCGCGAGGTGCTCAAGAAAAACGTGGATGTTTTTGAAATCGCAGAGGTCAACCCGGACAGTAATTTCTATCAAACGATTATGAAAGAAAAGGTTTTGGTGGCATGAAGTACTCGGATCGGCAAAGGGTTCAAAAGATCTATGACTATGCTGTTCAGTTGCAGGAATATATCCGAAAAAACAACATTGAAAAAGAGGAGTTGCTGACGCAGCTGCCGCTTCAATGGCTTGTCACAACGCCGTTATACAATATGGGGGAGCACTGTTATTATTTGTCCGCAGCGTATAAGGCGAAACATGCTGAAATCTCATGGACGATGATTGCAGGGCTCAGGCATCGCCTTGTGCATGATTATGACGGGACGAACTGGAATATTATTTCAGAGGTTGTTTTTGAGGAGTTGCCCATCCTGATCCAGCAGTTGGAGCGCTGTTTGACAGAATATGAGAATACGGGTGATTGCTGATGAAGTTTCACTTTACGGTGCAGCCGTATCAGACGGATGCGGTGGAGGCGGTTGTCCGTGTGTTCGAGGGGCAGCCGTATGCCGCGCGCACGACGTATCTGCGTGATGTGGGGACGGGCGCGGCGCAGGGAAATCTGCTGTCGGTGCAGGAGAGCTACATGAATGCCCCACTTCTCACGGCGGAGGCGGACGATGGCTTTCGTAATGAGGAGCTGGCTCTGACGAAGGCGCAGCTGCTCGCGAATATCCGCAGTGTGCAGAGCGCACGCAATCTTCATCTGTCTGATACGCTCTCCGCGCCGCTTGGTGCGTGTGCGCTCGATGTGGAGATGGAGACGGGCACGGGCAAGACGTATGTCTATAGCAAGACGATGTTCGAGCTGAACCGCCGCTATGGCTGGAGCAAGTTCATCGTGGTGGTGCCGAGCATCGCCATCCGCGAGGGCGTAAAGAAGTCCTTCGAGATGACGGCGGAGCATTTCATGGAGCACTATGGGAAGAAGGCGCGGTTCTTCGTCTACAGCAGTGCGAATCTGAATCAGCTGGATGCGTTCTCTGCCGATGCAGGGCTCTCGGTGATGATCATCAACACGCAGGCGTTCGCTGCCTCGCTGAACGAGGAGAAGTCGATCGAGGGACGCGGCGGGAACAAGGAGGCGCGCATCATCTACTCGAAGCGCGATGCGTTCGGCTCGCGCCGTCCGATCGATGTGATTGCGGCGAACCGTCCGATCCTCATTCTCGATGAGCCGCAGAAGATGGGAAAGAAGGGCTCGGTGACGCAGAAGGCGCTCGCGCAGTTCGCTCCCCTCTTTACGCTGAACTATTCGGCGACGCACGCGGAGCGGCACAATCTCGTCTATGTGCTGGATGCGGTGGATGCCTACAATGCGCGTCTGGTGAAGAAGATCGAGGTGAAGGGGTTCGAGGTGAAGAATCTGCCGGGGACGGGGCGCTATCTCTATCTCGCGGAGATTGTGCTCTCGCCGAAGGTGCCGCCGCGTGCGCGGATCGAGTTCGAGGTGGCGCAAAAGGGCGGAGTGAAGCGCACGCTGCGCATTGTTTCTAAGGGGGACAATCTCTGCCATCTCTCGGGCGGAATGGCGCAGTACGAGGGCTATGTGGTGGAGCACATCGATGCCGCTGCGGGGACGGTGCTTTTCCTGAACGGTACAACGCTCCATACGGGAGATGTGCAGGGCGATGTATCGGAGGCGGATCTCCGGCGGGTGCAGATCCGTGAGACGATTGTCTCGCATTTTGAGAAGGAGCAGCGGCTTTTCGCACGCGGGATCAAGACGCTCTCGCTGTTCTTCATCGACGAGGTGGCGAAGTACCGTCAGTATGATGCAGACGGAAATGCCGTGCTTGGGGAGTACGGGCGGATCTTCGAGGAGGAGTACCGCGCGGTGATGAACGAAAACCGCGATATTTTTGACCCTGCGTATATGAAATATCTGGACGATGTGCCTGTAGAAAAGATACACGCGGGGTATTTCAGCATTGACAAGAAGACGGGACGCGCGGTGGACAGCAGTCTCAGGCGCGGATCGGATCTGTCGGACGACATCTCGGCGTATGATCTGATCCTGAAGGATAAGGAGCGGCTGCTCTCGTTCGATGAGCCGACGCGCGTGATTTTCTCCCACTCGGCGCTGCGCGAGGGCTGGGACAATCCGAATGTGTTCCAGATCTGTACGCTGAAGCACGCGGCGAGTGTGACGGCGAAGCGGCAGGAGGTCGGCAGAGGTCTGCGCCTCGCGGTCGATCAGACGGGTCAGCGGATGGATCGGACGGTGCTGGGAGATGCGGTGCATGAGGTGAATGTGCTGACGGTGATCGCGAGCGAGAGCTATGCGGGATTTGTCGGCGATCTGCAAAAGCAGATGGAGGCGGAGCTGTACGATCGTCCAAAGACGGTCACGGAGGAGTATTTCGTTGGCAAGACAGTGAAGTCGACGGATGGAACAGCGGCCACACTTGATAAGACGCAGGCGCGAGCGATGTATTTCTACCTCGGTATGAACGGTTATGTGGATGTCGAGGGGCATGTGACGGAGAAGTACCGTACGGAGCACGCGGCGGGGACGCTCGCGCCTCTGCCTGAGGCTCTCATACCCATGACGGAGGGGGTCCATCGCCTTGTGCAGGCAATCTATGATGAGAGTGTGCTGCGCACGATGATTTCGGATGCGGGGGTGACGAAGACACCGGAGAATCCGCTGAATGATCGGTTTTATCGGAAGGAGTTTCAGGCGCTCTGGAAGAGGATCAATCACAAGTACGCCTATACGGTTTCCTTTGACTCGCGCGAGCTGGTGCGGGCGGCGATCGACCATATCAATGCTGAGCTGCGTGTCAGCCGTCTCCAGTATACGATTACCTATGGCGGGCAGCAGACGGATCTGGATGCGGCGATGGTGGCGGACGGTACGAGTTTTAGCTATGGCAAGAGTCGGACGAGTACGCTGAAACATGCCCAAGGGTCAACGGTGACGTATGATCTCATCGGACGGATCGCGGCGGGGACGACGCTCACGCGGCGCACGGTCGCGGAGATTTTGCGGGGGATTAAGGCCGAGGTGTTCGCGGGCTACCGCTATAACCCCGAGGAGTTTATCCGCACGGTGACGCGGCTCATCCTCGAGCAGAAGGCGACGACGGTCATCGATCACATTACGTACAACATGGGGGCGGGCAGCTATGATTCAAGTATTTTTATGACGGAGCGGCGCCCGCTCGTGGAGGCGTACGAGGCGAAGCGAGCGATTCAGAAGTATCTCTTTCCCGACGGACAGGTGGAGAAGCGGTTCGCCCAGGCGATGGACGGACAGGAGGAGGTGCTCTGCTATGCGAAGCTCCCGCGTGGGTTCAAGATCCCAACGCCGGTCGGAAGTTATGCGCCGGACTGGGCAATCGTCTTTCATGAGGGAACGGTGAAGCATATCTACTTCGTCGCAGAGACGAAGGGCTCTCTCTCTACACTGCAGCAGCGTCCCATCGAGCAGGCAAAGATCGCCTGCGCGAAGCGGCTCTTTGAAAAGCTGAACGACGTCGTGGTCTATGAATGTGTGGATGATTTCAAAACCCTCATGAATCGCGTGATGCGGTGAGGGGGGTGTAATTCCTTTAAGGAGGCCATACGATGCTGGGGGCGATCATTGGCGATATTGTCGGCTCGCGGTTTGAGTTCGACAATCACCGCAGCAAGGACTTTGAGCTTTTTGCGGAGGGATGTTTTGCGACGGATGACAGCATTATGACGCTGTCCGTGGCGAAGGCGATCATGGAGACGCAGAGGGAGGCAGCGGACGCACCTGCGGCGGATGCCGCGGGGCTCTCGGATGCGGCAGAGGCGGAGGAGGCGTTTTATGCGCGTCTGCGCGCGAATGCGGTGCACTGGATGCGGAGCATCGGGCGGCATTATCCTGACTGCGGCTATGGCGGGCGGTTCTACTGGTGGATGTTTATCACCGATAACCCTGCACCCTACGACAGCTTCGGCAACGGTGCGGCGATGCGCGTCAGTCCCGCGGGATTTGCCGCGCGCAGCATGGAGGAGGCCATCGCCCTCGCCAAGGCGGTGACGGAGGTCACGCACAACCACCCGGAGGGGATCAAGGGCGCGGAGGCGACTGCCGTCGCCGTCTATATGGCGCGGACGGGGTGCACGCAGCAGGAGATCGCCGCCTATATTGTGGAGCACTACTACGCGCTCGACTTTACCATTGACGGGATTCGCGAGGACTATATTTTTAACGAGACCTGCCAGCATACTGTGCCGCAGGCGATTGAGTGTTTCCTCGAGTCATGCTCCTTTGAGGATGCCATCCGCACGGCGATTTCGCTCGGCGGTGACAGTGACACCATTGCTGCGATCACGGGCGCGATCGCTGAGGCGTACTATGGCATCCCCGACGCGATCCGCGAACAGGCACTCTCCTATCTCGACGACCGCCTCCGTCCCATCTATGATGAATGGGAGGCGCGCTATAGGATGGAGCAGAGAGCGCACTGAGAGCTGAGAGAACAGAAAAGCTCCCGCGCGCCGACAGCGGCGGGAGCATCGGCAAAATGGAGGGCATACAATGAAGAAGGCTATCGTCGTCGTGGATATGCAGAACGACTTCGTGGACGGAGCACTCGGCACGGCAGAGGCGCAGGTGATGCTGCCGCGTATGGTGGAGAAGCTGACGGCGGCACGTGCGGCGGGGACGGCACTCGTCTTTACCATGGATACGCACGGCGCGGACTATCTCACGACGCAGGAGGGGGAGCATCTGCCCGTCCCGCACTGCATTCGCGGCACGGCGGGCTGGGCGATCGTGGAGGCACTCCGCCCCTTTGCCGATGCGGCGGCCGCCGTGATCGAAAAGCCCACGTTCGGCGCGACGGCACTCCCCGCCGCCCTCGCGGACTACGATGCGATCGAGTTCGTCGGGCTCTGCACGGATATCTGCGTCATCTCGAATGCCCTCCTCGTGAAGGCGTTCTGCCCCGAAAAGCGCATCAGCGTCGACGCCGCCTGCTGTGCGGGCGTCACGCCCGAGAGTCATACGACCGCGCTCAACGCGATGCGGGCGTGCCAAATCGAGGTGCGCGGCTGATTTTATTTCGTTGATACATTCCCAAGCAGCGGATCAGGAGGTGCCGTGGATACGGTATCCCCTGATCCGCTGTTTACTTATACTCTGGATCACATTTTCTAAAATCAAAAGAAGGAAAATAAAAGAGAAATGCCGAATAAATTAAAAGTGAATAGTCGGTATGTTTTGTTTAATATAAAATAGAGATCGAATAAGGAGGATGTGGTGATGAGAGCCCTGCGCACCATCATTTTTATGACAGCATTATTCTTCTTCGGGATGGTGAGTGTTCCTGCCCTTGCTGGTGCGCCGCTCAATGATCTGTCTGACTATGCGGCCTTTGGTGAGGTGCGCCGCAGCGACGGCGTTGTCATCAAGTATCCGGCGCCGTATGAGTATTTTGCTTATATGCACAACATATTCGCTCGTCAATTATTACAGCAATATCAAGAAGATGAGCGGCATCGTATCGATATGTTTTATTCGGAGACAGACAGAAAGCTGCAGCGCTTCGCAGGACTGAGCGCGGCGTATCAGCGCGGGATGCTGTATTTTATGGAATTCCCACAGAAAAACAACGGCATCTACCTCAGTACCAATGCGGAGGGCAACATTGACGCTCTGCTGATCGAGGTCAGCTATGATACCAGTGCAGGGCCTGCCTTCGTTGAAAATGAGATCCTCATCTCGTTCGTCAGTGCGCTGCTCGCGGCGGACATGCCGGCTCTGCGCACGGCTGCTGCCCCTGTCATCAACGGGCAAAAGGCCTATGTTGATATTTGGACAACCCCATTGAGAACGATGATGGGACAAAGCGGCGAGGGCTTTTATGTTCGCGTCATGAGCCTGCCGAATGATCAGCCGTTCTGCCGCATTGTCGTCTTTCGTCCTTGACTGCATCGGGGGACTGTCATCCATCGGACATCGTATGCGTAAAGGAGGTCGGCAAATATGAAAATCCTGCAAAAAATCGCTGCCGTGTTTGTATTTTGTTCTGCGGTTTTATTTGCATCCTCTGCCGATGCAAGAGTCGTGCAGATCTGCGACATGGGTGCATATGCACTTTATAACGAAGGCAATGCAGTCCTTGCGGCACTTGACCGTCCGTATCGTTTGACCGAGCTGACTCACATTGGCCGAGTTTCCAAAGACAGTGACTATGATCTGTACCTTTCATCCATCGGGGCAAAAGGAGAGGCCGCGGTTGTTTCGTTTTTCTGCAATGACAGAGGCTTTGTTTCCAAGGTCATCATCATGGCAGACGGAAATAAACCGAATACTGTTCCCTATGTTGGAAGTGCTCTTGCCTCGCTGCTGATCGCCATGGGTGTATCTCACGATGAGTTTAACGTGTTGGCAAAGAAGAGTCCGCTCGTCGGCAATGGAACCTATGACACAGTATGGGCGCGTGCACTGGGACGGCGTATTATCCAGGAGATGCATGGTGATACTGATGCCAAGGGGAATCTGATCATTACGGTGCGTCTGACGGCGGAAGACAGTTGATCTGTCCCGTGCAGATGGAACGTCGGGCAGGAGTGAGGCGGCAGTGTCCGCTTTTGCGGCCTGTGCTTTGTCCGTTTATATTTCGCAGTAAGAAAGGATATGATGATGTTTATGTGCAACGGGAGGAATGTATTCGCAGTCATGCTTGCGCTTCTGATCGGACTTGTCATCGCAGGTGGGCCGGCGCGTGCAGATGCCGCGACGATCTGCATTTATCAAGGCAAGGGCGTTGGCGTGATGGCGGATACGACCTCGCGCTGGTTTGATGGAAATGCGGGTGGTGTTGCCTGTACCTTTGAGCGTGAGCATACAGGTGTCTTGACGTATCGCTTTACGCGCACAGCAAACGGATGGGAGTATGAGACGTTCGGCAGCAGACCGTCGTATTACGATCAGCAGACCATTGTAAAAGCCATTTTGAAATATATCATGACGGAACAGACTACAGATGATAATTACTATGGGCCATACTAAGTAAAGGAATACCCCAAAGCTGGGCGGCAATGGGGAATTTTATGCTGTTCAGGCATCCGGACTGCGATGCAGGAACGTGAGACAGGCCAATGCGAGGAGCCAAGCAGCCTCCTCGCATGCACAACAAAAAAGAGCCGTCAGCATGACGGCTCTTATATTTTCTCTGGAGCGGGCGATGGGAGTCGAACCCACCTCTAAAGCTTGGGAAGCTTTCATTCTACCGATGAACTACGCCCGCAGTGGTTGCTATAATAGCAGATTTGGAACTGTTTGTCAAATGCGCCTCACTCCTCGGGCAGGAGCATGGCGAGGTCGGGCATGAGCTTTGTGATGTCACGGACGAAGACGCGAAGGACGCTCGTCATGACCTCGGGATCGAACGCATCGGGGTTGTGCGGGACGACGACGTCGGCGTGGATGGCGGTATCGGAGGTGAGGTAGAACTTGATGAGGCGGCTGTCCTGATTCTGCCGCATGAGCCAGCCCGTGAGCAGCATGGCGTTCGTGTCGTCGACGGCGTTCTGCGCAAGACGGACGCGGATAGTCGCATAGGCCGTGCTGTCGATGATGACGGCGATGGGCAGGCGCCGTTCCTCTGCCGCAATCTCGCTTTCAAAGACGGTGGTGTCGCGGTCGTCGCCCAATTCGCGGACAGAAAAACCGGTGATGTCTTCCTTTTTGATATATTTCTCGAATGCCTTGGCCGCTTTGATCACGACCAATCACCTCCTAGTATGTTATTCCTCTTCGTATGCAAATTGATCCGTATCCGCATGATAGGCGAGGCGATACCGAACGGCAGGCCTGCCTGTGTCGGTATAGAGCTCGCGGCCGAATGCGAGCGCGATGTACGGATGGTCCGCGCTGTGCTGCACGGATCCGATATAGACTTGAAAATCGTCAGGGATCGGATTGTAGTAGTCGCTGCTGTCGACGTAGATGCGCCAGGCACCGTCCACCGGCGACTTTCCGACGATAACGCCGCGCCCCGAGGCGGGCGGAGCACCCGGCGGACGCCAGCCGGCACGTGTGTTGATGCTGCAGTAAAAGAACAAATGCCCGTCACTCATAAACGCCCCTGCAGAGCCGAGCCCCAGACGCGATGCCGGTGCACTAAAGTGAAAGACGTTCTGCTTGCCCTCCCACAGGGTAAAATGCAGCTGCGTACCCATCTGTGCGAGCGTTGCCTTGATCTCTGTACCGCCGACCTGATAGTAGGCGCGGCGGACATCGCTGCCCTGCTCCGTGCGCAGGGGCTTTATGATCAGCTGGGCGCCGGAGACGGGCGGCAGTGCCGCGGATGCGGTCACAGCAGCAGTGAGCACGGCGATGGATAGGATCAGCAGGAGGAACATCTGATATTTTTTCATAACCGTTCTCCGCCATCTTCTAACGATATTTTATTATAGCATAGCGCGCGGAAAAGGGAAAGAGAAAAGAAGTGCCCGGCAGGAGACATATTGTGTGAATCTCCACAGAAAACAAAAGTTTTATAAAAAGAGGATTTTTGCCGCAGCGCGCGAACTTCTAATATAAGGGACGCACGAGAGAGAAAGGGCTGTAAAAATGAAATCTTTGCGGAGTAAATTCATGCTGGCGCTGATGGCGCCGGTGATTGCGCTGTCGGTGCTCATCATCGCGCTGCTGCTCATCATGGCAGATATGCGTGGTCGCCACACGCAGGAGCAATTCCGTACGATGCTGTACACGGACTACGACAATATGATCGGCGTCGCGACGGAGCTCGCACGCAGTGAGGTGCAGAGCGCCTACGATATGTACCGGGACGGACGGCTGACGGAGGATGAGGCAAAGGCAGAGGCGATTGCCCGTGTGAAAAAGCTGCGCTATGGAGCGGACGGCAGCGGATATTTCTGGATTGACGACACAGACTGCCGGCTGATCGCGCATCCATTTTTGGAAAACAAGGAGGGCACGGACCGCAGAGACGACCGTGACCCCGACGGCAACTATGTCATCCGCAATCTCATCGCAGCGGCGAACGACGGAAGCGGGTACAGTAATTTTATGTGGGAAAAGCCGGAGGACGTCGGGACGGGGAAGCTCTCACCGAAACGTGCCTACTCGCTGAAGTTCGCCCCGTGGAACTGGGTGATCTCGACGGGCAACTACGTGGACAACATCGATGCATATCTTGCGGAGCGCAGTGAGGAAAGCCGTGCGGCGACGCATGAGGAACTGGAACTCTCCATCCTCTGCATTGTGGCTGCACTTGCCCTCTGTGCGGTATTGGCACTCAAGGTCAGCGGCAGCGTGACACGTCCTGTCGTTGATATGGTGCGTGCATTCTCGAAGAATGAGGCGGGCAAGATAAAGATCCACCGCGTGGAGACCAGCAGCGCTGACGAGGTGGGCGTTCTCGCAGGCACGATGAATGACTTCGGTGAACAGATTAAGTCGATGGTTGCCTCACTCGGGAAGCGTGCTTCCGATCTGAGCACGATGTCGGGGACACTCAGCACGTCGAGTAAGAATGTACTCAGTGCCGGCGAGGAGCTGAGCCGCACCATCGAAAACATCGCGAACGGCTCGACCGATCAGGCAATGCATACGCAGACGATCAGTGACAACATCCAGTCGATCGAGCACTCTCTCCAGAAAAATGAGGACCTGCTTCGCGATCTGAAAGAGGTGAGCACGCGTGTCGCCGAGGAAAAGGAGCACGGCACGGCTGTGGTGCATGACCTCCTGCAGGAGACGGAGCAGGCAAACGCCAACGTCACGGCAATTACGCGCCTCGTCAACGAAAACAACGAGAGTGCCGGCAAGATCGGCGAGGCGAGTACGATGATCGAGTCCATTGCCGAGCAGACGCGCTTGCTCGCACTGAACGCTGCCATCGAGGCGGCGCGTGCCGGAGAGACGGGGCGCGGATTTGCTGTGGTTGCCGATGAGATCCGCAAGCTCGCCGATCAGTCGAGCAGCTTTACAAAAGATATCAAGGAAATCATCACAGAACTGACGCACAACTCGGAGAACGCCGTTGCGGGGATACAGAATGTGGAGCGCACAGTGGCCGTCCAGACGGAGGCGATCAACTCGACGCGCAGCAACTACATGAGCATCGCATCCTCCATCGAGCGCCTCGAGTGCGCAACAGCGTCACTAGAGGCATCGATGTCGGCCATCTTTGCCAATGTCAGAGAGATCACGCCGCTCGTCACCTCACTCGCGGACGGGGCGCAGAACAGTGCCGCGAGCACGCAGGAAATGGCGGCAAGCATCCAGCAGCAGACAAGCGATATCAACGGCATGGCAGATGTGGCACGTGAGCTCGCTGAGGCGGTGCGCGCCATCCAGGAACAGATTGAGGCATTTGACGTATAATCGTCATGGCGTTTGTCCATCATAAACGGGGCTGCGGTACGAATGTTTCGATTCGTACCGCAGCCCCGTCTCTGTCTTTTCGCAGTGCCAAGTTCCCTGTAGGATGAGGGCTGTGTTCCTCCTCAGTGATGGAAGAGGCGGATGTGGGTCATTGCCATAGCAATACCGTATTTGTCGCAGGTCGCGATGACGTTGTCGTCGCGGATCGAGCCGCCGCTCTGCGCGATGTAGGAGACGCCGCTCTGATGAGCACGCTCCACGTTGTCGCCGAACGGGAAGAACGCATCCGAGCCGAGCGCGACGCCCGTGACCGTGCGGAGGTAGGCGCGTTTCTCCTCGCGTGTAAAGGGCGCGGGCTTTTCCGTAAAGAGCCGCTGCCAGTCCGCCGCGAGCAGGGCGTAGTCGTCCTCGTCGCCCGCGACGTAGACGTCGATCGCGTTGTCGCGGTCGGGGCGGCGCACATCGTCACGGAACGGGAGCGCGAGCACCTGCGGGCTCTGGCGCAGCTGCCAGATGTCCGCCTTG
>ERZ773079.1326-NODE-1326-length-14947-cov-4.388732_pt1 | contig 14947 bp, 6 predicted proteins | sample MGYA00511355_ERZ773079 | MGnify/ENA primary metagenome ERZ773079 (study PRJEB29015, sample SAMEA2737979) | human oral metagenome | biome: human oral; feature: human-associated habitat; material: dental | place: China | collected 2117 ... | reverse complement strand
CAAGAGTCAAATCTCAAAAAGTCCCTGCTTACTTCTATATCATATCTTTGGATATCAAGTCCACTATGCTCTATGAATGTGGTGATAACGAGTTCTGGACTGAGATTTGATGCACTTCCGCAGTCAAGATCAAGCTTTAGAACTATATTTCCATTCACATCTTCAGCATTTATTTGACGTATCTTTGATCTAATATCAACCTCACCTAGCTTCTTAGTCTTCTTCATGCGCTTTAGTGCTATGATAGATTCCTTTGCTAGATATGTTTTTATATCATCTTTTATTTCGTCTAGCGACTTTTCTAGTGTATCAGGCAAAAAAACACTATAAACGGCTGAACTTACAGCTGCAGCAAGCGAACCTTGTGTTCCATCAATATAACCACATGCCAAGATACTAATTCCTTCAGGGAACTGCTCGTTTAACTTTAGCAAAATATCATCCTGAGTCGTTTCCTCGTAGGTGAAAAACTCTATCAGCTCCTGCTTAGATGTATATCCTAGTGAAAGAGGCTGAGCAAAGCTCATTCTAGGATGTGGATTAAAGCCCTTGGAATAGTCTAGCGGAATTCCTGCTCTTTTGAAAGTACGCTTAAAAAGCCTCAGCATATCTAGATGCGAGATGTATTTGATGTATCCCTGCTTGCTGAATTCTAAAACGAATCTATTCATATATACCACCTAACTTACAAACCGTCCTTTTGTTGATTCCACAGCCAGTACAGCCATTTCTGCAGTCTGGTGTAATCTGAGCAACATTAGCACGTTTCCATTCTAGCTTTAGATATTCGTCGCTTACAGAACTATCGATGATGTACCATGGCAAGACTTCGTCGATGTCTCTTTCTCTTTGAGTGTAGAACTCGATGTCAAGACCGCTCTTTTCAATTGCAGTTCTCCATTTTTGTTCATCAAAGCACTCAGACCAGCTATCGCGAACGCATCCTTCCTCATATGCCTTTAGAAGAAGCTTACCTGTTCGCCTATCTCCACGAGCAAATACGGCCTCAAGCACACTTGTAAAATCGTCATGATAGTTAAATGTTATTCCTTTTACATATAGAAGTCCTCTAAGGAAGTCATGCTTACGTCTGAATTCTTCTAGGCTGTTTTGGCCCATCCACTGAAAAGGAGTAAATGCCTTTGGAACAAAGTTAGAAACACTGACAGTTACGTTAAATCTACCGCCCCTTCCAACTTCCTTCTTTATCTGTAAAATCTTCTTTGCTATATTTGCTATATAAATATTTTTCTTTGATGGTGGAGCGTGTTCTGATAAATGATTAAGCTTATATATATTATCGCTTATTATTATATAGTTTTTATTCATTTCATGACTACGTACATCTGACTTCCCACTGATAGACTCTATTACTTGATAATGTCTAAAGTCTTTTGATAATACAGGAATGTATTTAGTCATAGCTTGATTTATAGTAGATAAGAAATAATCCTTCATTTCTGGCGAAGAATACGTTTCTATAAACTTTGCAAGCTCTACTTTATCTTGTAATTCTAATATATTCCAAGATTTACGACTAATACCATCTAGTGGTCTATGATTATATAAATCCTTTCTTATATCTTTTTCAGATAATACGTTCTTTTTAGTATATTTAAAGAATCTAGAAAGCCACGCTGGATTAAATATCTTAAAGTTTTCTAATATCATCCATCCTCTGATCTTTTGTACTGGAGCTATAATGCTTCCACAATGTTCACATACACCTCCCGGAACAGGAGATACTGTCTTACCACATTTACAGCTACATCTTTTGCTTTGTACGACTTGAGGATCGTCGCTTCTAAATCCAAATTTATAACTGAATATACTATCAGATGATAATAAGTATGTTCTATCTTCATCTATATTATCGTATCTAATACTAGTATCAATTATAAATCCTTTGCCAGTTTCCATATCTTTGTAGTATAGCTTTTCAAAGTCTACTGTAGTAAAGTTCATTCCATATCTAATATTACTATTCTTTTTATTAGCCTGGACTTGTTTTACAGTAGCCTTATATAGTTCCATTCTATTCGATGGTATACCACTAAGACTTTCTACTGCTGGCGGTAAATAAAAGTTTTCTGCCATTTCTTTTCCTCCTTTTAAATTATTTTTGTTAAATATCATTCAACAGCCTAAAATATATAATTATTAGGCATACAAAAAAAGTTTGGGGAGAATTAAATCTCCCCTCTATATTAAATCTACCGTATAATTGGTAGCTAGGACATTTTACATTGTATATAAAATGTTATTAATATTGCACATGTAAATCAAATCTTCTAGTATTATTATTCATCTTATTCTCTACATAAGAAGTCATTGCTTTGATACTATTAAGTATTTTCATAGCACTTGCTTTATCTTCTATTATATCATCAGTTATAACAACATCATCAATATCTGAAGAATCAGCAGGTATATGTATAGTTTTAGTATAAGCAATAACACGTGGATTCATTGCTCCTCTAGACTTATAAGCAGAGCTTAGCTTAATTACCATATCTCTTCCAGCTTCATTCGCCAGTTTAATAAGCATAAATAATCTAGAGTTTAATTCAGCCTTACTGTAAGACATAGTAGTAAAACATACTTCAGCACCTAGATTAGTTCTATCATTTATCATACTCGTATTATGTATCCATGGAAAATAAACACCAAATCCATATTTATTATTATCTCTATACCATCCACTTACTATATTTATTGCTAAAAATCTATAGTTATCTTTTATAGTAGGTTCTATAGACACCATAGCGTATGTTTCAAGTGGCTTCTGTGGAAAGTTACATTTATTCTTTATAGCATCTACTATATTATCACATGTATGTATATACATATGAATTCACTCTCCTTATTGATAATATTTAAGTCTTCCTAAATCAAGTGGAAGTCCAAGTCCAAACATAGTAGCTATAGAAGCACATATAGATTCCACAGCAGTTTCAGATACTTTTACGTATTCATTTTGTTTTGCTTTAAACTCAGCAGACTCCATACCATATTCTTCAAATATTTTTTGCATATCTGACTTATATTCCATACTTACTGTATTATTAACATAAGATAATACATCTCCACTTTCTATCCCTACAAGTCTAAGTAACTCAGACTTATTACCGCCTTTACTAATACTAGCCATAAAACTTTCAAAAGGATTATCAGAGTTAAGATTACTATCCCCAGCATCAGAGCTAGAAGAATCGGAATCATCATTACCAGACTCTTCTGAGCCAGATTCATCAAATGGGTTTCCTCCGCCTTGATCGCTACCTTCTTGATTATCGCTATTATCTTCTCCAAAGGGGTTTGAATTGTCAGAAGAGCTATTAGTTTCGCCTGAATCACCGTTATCCCCAGAGTCGTCTCCGAATGGGTTTGAATCATCATTGTTAGCGCCTTGTTCGCCTTCTCCAGATTCTGATTGATCATCCTCAGTGTTCGTATCATCCCCGAAAGGATTATCAGAATCCCCTTCTCCATCTTTATTATCGTCTTCCGAGTCAGGTTCGAAAGTATCGTCTTCTTGAACATAATCTTCGTCCTCTTCTTCCGCCATGGCTCTATCGTCACCTTGTTTTTCTTTTTCTAATTTAAGAATATATTTTGCTAAATCTTTAATTTCTGTACTATGTTTCTTAGACAGATCGTCTATCATATCAGCAATTATTCCTGAAGTAATATCTCCATCCTCTACTTCAAAAGCTTCTTCAGTAGCGTCTTCCATAGCGATTCCTTTATTAAATCTTTCTTCAGTTGTTTTAAAAGAGCAGTTATTATCCATTGTATATTTTTCAGCCATATAATCAATATGCTCTAATGCTGTTGTTAATACTGGCGTAAGTACATTTTTAGGTCTTCTCTCTATTTTATCTTGAAGATACTCATATGTAAGTCCAAGACTTTCTAGAGCAGAAGCGTTTACTCTTTCATTTGTACTAGGGTTAAACTTAGATACAAGAGCACCAAACACTCTAGTAGTAAGCTTATCCCTAAGTGGAAGTATATCTAGCTTTATACTCATATTACTCATATTTATATATTCATCTCCTTATAGGTTTTTTATAAATTCAGGATCACTTAAAAGAGTCTTTAAAGTAGTACAGTTTATACTAGGAGTAAGACTCGCAATTATAGCAAAGCTTACTTTATCTTCAAGTACTCTTTTAATTAGATCTTCATTTGATTCATTTGGTTCTCTAATAGAACGTATATAGTCTATTGTGTTCTGTAACATCGTTTGATTCTCCTTCGATTTCTGTAATTATATGCTTGTTTACCAGATCTGTGGCGATCTTATTACCTTTCGTTATAAGAAGCAATACTTTATTTTGAGCATCACGCTTATTAAATACACGGTCAACACTCATTCCTGCCATTTGTTTTACTTCGTCTGCGCTCCATTCTTGTATTACTTTTTGCGTACGCTTTATAAGACTTAGTATATCAGATTCACTCTTATAATTACTTTGGTACTTATCAAATATCTTTTTCATATATTTAACATGATCTTCTAACGTTCTATTATTGATTTTTCTATTTTTATCGCATATAAGATAGCAATAATACTTTGCGCTACGTATTATATTCCATTCCATATAAGCATTTATCTGATCTGTGTAGTATATATATAACTCCACTCTTTCGTTATCCGATAATACTTTAAAACAGTCAGTGTCTGCTATATTCCAAGCATCATCTAGACATATTCTAAACTCAGGTTCAAATAAGATATCATTATGTATTTTTATCATATTATCCACGTCGTTTATACTCATATCATGAACTTGCTCAGACATATAGAGTTTATGTAAACGCTTACCGAAATCTCCTCGTTTAAATTTACGAGCAGTTTCTTGGGTTGCTTTCTTATATGCGTGTAATACTATTATATAAGGACTTATTATAACTGTATTCTGTAACAGCTCACTGCGCTCATATAGCTGTATAAATACTTTCTTCATAAGCTCCATATTTACCATAGCTACAGCTCCACTAGCCATAGTACGAGGTCTACTATCTGTAAATGGCGCTCCGTATAATGTAATCTTTAGTCCTTTATTAAGATTTACATTATTAAACCTCTTTTTAATTTCTACAGGAACGTATGTCTCTTCTGCCGTATCTCTAGAAGTATCACGATTCCTATATTTAGCTTTACTACCCATTCTATCAACCCTCTATATCATTTTATAGTTATTCTGACTCATTCCAAGTGTACTGAAATAGTCACGAACAGAAGCTCTAAAGCTTGCGTATCCTCCTTTAAGTGTGTCTGTTATTCTACCTATAGTACCGTCTACAAAGAACTTAAATAGTCCTATAGGCATCTTAGAAAACACAGTATTTTGTCCACACATTGTAGCTAGCATATTGATACTACTCATAGGATTCCACATAGCTCCTAAGAAATATTCAGGATGATTTTGTACAGACCAATACTTATTAAAGTCGGGTGTTATTCCTACTGTATATAGAGGTTCTATAGTAAGAGTTATATCAAGTTCAGTAGGAACTCCAAATGTAGTTTGAAACGCATTGTCTGTTTTTATACTCATATTACTTATAACAGCACGAGGACAGTTCATAACTCCTTTGCTAAAAGCAGCGCAGTATAATGCAGATGATGGAATTATCAATGCTTGTCTTGGATATGTAGTTTGATATACATATGGAATAAGTAAAGCAGTAGTAAAATGCAATCTAGCCAAACTATATCTATCAGAAGATAATGCCATATCTCTTATTGGTACTGTATATGCGAATTGGCTTCCTCCTCCAGATTGCACTTTAGGAACATACAAATTATTAATTAAAAATGTTCCTATAGCTTTACCACTATTATGAAATGCCCACTCGTTCATCATATCTTGCATAGGATCTAGTGCGTCACTTATTTGAGCCACACTTTCTTTACCTGCAGTCTGACCTTCCTGTGTAGAACCTTCTCCAGCTCCTCCGGTTACAGCAGATAAAGCTCCACCTACTATATTCATAAACCCTTTAGTCATAGCTTTCTTAGTACCTAATATAGCATGTTCACCTAGTTTAGAAGTATTAGTTTCTATACTCCAAGAGTAACTTCTATCTATAGGTCCATTACAATAAAATACTACATATGGCATAGTCTGTAACCTATCATCAGCGTCATCTATATTCATTATATAATGTATAAGTTTAGCCATCATACTTCCACTGTACATAGCAGCTACACTTTTTACAGAATCTAGACTTTTCCCATCTCCTGACGCTGTACTATCAAGGCTATTACTATTATCATCGTACTTTCCAAGACCACCTGATACAGCGCTAGCAGCACTACTAACAAGACTATTACTTTCTGTATTTCCTTTAGTGAGAGCATTTACAAGGTTAAGTCCATTTTCGCTAGCAGAAGTTCCACTAGCTTTAATTTCATCATATTTTTCTAATTCTGACTGTTCAGCCCATTTTTCTGCCTTTAGAGTAGCTATAGTCATTTTCATATCATCTGTAGCATAAACGTTATCTACAAGATAATCAGGAAGATATTGCTTAAGTCTAGCCTTTTTATTTTTATCATGTAGTTCGCTAGTACTCATAAATTCATCTATACCAAGACTATAAAATATAGCTTTAGCATGCGCTTGTACACTACGCCAATATCTTTTGCTTGCTATTTTAGCTGTAAACCCATATGAAGTTACGTTAAGTCTTTGCTCTACGCTATCTACTTTCTTAATAAGTCCACTTATTATACTATCAGATACACTGGCAGTAGCACCTGCGAGTCCAAGACTAATCGTATCTGTAATATTAGGACGCAGTTCTATAGGCATAAGAACTAGATATTGACCTCTTTCTAGTACACGTTTAGTAAAATCTTTTCCTACTCTTCCGCTTTCCCAGCTATTAAGTACTCCAGATAACTCTTCCTTTCTCCATATAGGAGGAGGATCTACTACGTTATCAGCCATGTAAGGGAGTCCTATTATTCCACAGACTCCATCTAAATCTACTCCAAAATCCTTATAAGAGTCTTCTTTACGATCTTGTAAAGCTCCTTTAAGGTTTTTATTTCTAATAGCTCTCATAAGATCTTCTTCTGGAAGAAGTCCTATATCTGCAAGTAAAGATAAATCATCTACAGCGTGCGCTAACATATTTTGATTTGCTGCTTGTTTATATGCATTTATTCCAAGATTATCAACTCTATTACTATACCAATCTCTAGCTCTTCTAATAGCAGCATTATCAGCTCCCCAGTTTCCTGGAGTAGTTTCTTCATCAGGATTATAGCCACCAGCATATCCTTTTAAATTACTACGGCCATTCCAAGCTCCTCCAAACTTAGGCTTCCCAGTGCCAGAGGAATCATAAGATCCCCCTGTACTAGAACTTTTATCTTTAGTCATATTATTTTTATATTTCTCAGCCTTTTGCTTTTTGATCTTAATAGAAGAATTGCTACTAGACGAATCCTTATCAGGTTTCTTTTTATTAAATTTAATTCCAGATGTTATTTTATTAGCAAAGTCTACTACATCTTGGCTAGGCTTGTTTGCAGGAATAGCTTTACCATTTTCAATTTCTACCTCTTTACCATCTATCTTAAATATCATTCTTAAGCCTGTATCATTTCTAGGCATTTTATAACCTCCTTTTATTTAGCTCCTGCAGCTGCATTACGTATATCTTGATCTTTCTTATTATTTAGTACATTAAGTACTTGCGTCATAATATTACCAAGACCTACGATAGCACCCACTATAGCTGTAGTTTGAGCTGCAGAATTTTGTGTAAGTATACTAGTTATTCCTCCAAAAGAGGTATTCATAAACTCTGCTACTGTTGTTTTATTAGTAGAAGCAGCTCTAGTTTTGTCTCCACTAAGCATCTTATCAAGAGCTTTGTAGTTTGTATCATCTCCACGCATTTGCGCTTTAGTCATGTTAGGTTTATATGCAGAAGTCTTACTAGGAGTAGATATATCAGATTCAGTAAGTCCAGCTGGAGCATTTGATTTAGCTACTTGTGCAGCTGCTATATCTTTTATATTTGCGCCAATAGCATTACTTATAGCCATATTAGAAAATTGTGAAGCGCTTGCCTTGATACCTTGATCAGAGCCTGCTTTCATATTTCCATCTATAGTTCCAGCTTTCCATCCTTCTACTTGTCTAATAGCAGCCATAAATTTAAACTGTTCTTCTTCATTATATTGATTAAGTATCTTATTCGAACCTACTTTACGCACTACTTCATTAGCATACCAGTTAGGATCATTCGCACCGTGTCCAGTCGGAGCGTACTTTCTAAATACTTCTGATGCTAGTGTTCCTTTATAATTTTGACTATTATTATCTATAAATAATAATCTACGCATAGCGTTCCATCCGTCTTCTTCTGATGGGAATACTGCATATTTTCCATTTTTATTTTGATAATATCCTATAGCTCCTAGCTTACGAACATAGGAACCATCTCCATTCCACATGATATTTCCTGGGTTATTAGTTCTCCAAGCTAGAGATCCACCTTTCTTAGTATATGCAGTACCATCAGCTCTAATATATTTAACCCATCCATCTCCAGTTTCTATAGAATTTCCTTTATCATCACTCATTTTTACACTAGGAATTGGTCCCGTAAATCCTGTTGCAGGAGAGCTTTGATACATACTTCCGGCTGGATTAGATAGTCCTAAAGCTCCTGCAGCTGTCATGCTTCCTTTACCATTTAATGCAGTAGCTCCGGCTGCTATAGCTGCATTAGTACCTGTTGTAGCAAGTTCAGATCCATTAATACTTCTGCTTCTATTTTGTTCTAGAGCTTCGTCCTTAAGCTGTTTATCACTATCATATTTTTCTGCTTTATCTTCTTTATCTATTCCAGCAGCTACTCTATCTGATTCTGTTTTAGATTTATTAGCATCTACTTGTTGTCTTCTTACATCTTCTCCTATACCAAATGTATCTACGATTACGTCCCAAGTAAACATTTCTTTAAGAACTATTATAGCGACGTCTAGTGCAAATCCTGCAAATCCGCCTGGTGTAAGCTTTAATATAGCGCATAATAATTCAGGACCTACGTCATACATAAGTTTAGCAAACATTACTTTAGCTCTTAGTCCTGTATCTACTAAGTCTTCGTTTACTTTAAGAAGTTGACCTGCATGTTTCCATCCTTGATAAGCAGCATAGAATGCCTGTACAAGAAGTATTGCAAGTCCTACTCCAGGAAGACGTTTAAAGAATCCTCCAGCAGATTTCTTTGCACTCTTTTCAGCTATCTTTTTAGAAAGCTTTGGCGCTATTTTATTCATAAGTTTAGACATCATAGCTCTAAACCACTCAAATGTTTTTGTTAATCCTTTTTCACTTAGCCATTTTCCTAATTTACTATCAAGTAAATAGTTTACTAATTTAAGAGGAAGTCCTAAGAAACCTTTTATAAGCTTTCCTACTCCAGGTATCTTTCCAGCTTTTTCTCCATATTTAGATATAAATTTAGCACCCCATCCAGCTATTTTCAATCCTACATTAGCAGAGCTCTTAGCTATTTGAAGTCCTACTCTAGCATAACGTCCAAGATCTCTTACACCTTGTATACCTTTTGAGACATCTTTAAAATGTCCATTATCTATTAGTGCACCTGTAGATGGATCTACTTGTTGATCTCTAGACTCTTCTGTAAGATTTCCTACAGTGAAGTCCTTAAATCTATCCCATCCACGTTTAGCTAATCTTCCACCGACTTTCATTCCTTCCCAACCAAGTTTAGTTCCTTGAGTAAACAAGAATAAACCAGCAAGAAGTTTAGGAAGTCCTGTAACTAAGCTTAATAATCCACCTGCGGCTGCTTTAGCATACTTTCTATAAGCATGCTTAGGATTTTCTCCAGGTTTGGCTCCAGCCAATGCTTCTGTTGCAGCAGCAGTACGTTGAACTGCTTCTTCTGTAGCTGCGTCTTCTTTCTGATCTTTTATAACTTCAGGTGAATTAGCTAAATTAGAAAGAGTACTACCATCTACTTTAGTATCTGGGTCTATTTTATTAATAGTAGATTGTATTTTCTTAGCTTGCTGTTTATCATTTGCATTTACTATTGTAGATGCGGCTATAACTGATTCAAGCGACGTAAGCTTATCTAATACCGCAGCCGTTCCAGCATTATATCCACGATTTCCAAATAGACGTTGCTTAGTAGTTTTTAATTGAGCTGCATTTCTCTTAGATTTTCCACGATTTCCATATAACTTATCTCTCGTAGATCCAGCACCAGATATAATTCCGTCGTCTTCATTAATATCATCTTTATTAAAGTCAGCACCTTGCATTAATCCGTTAGAAAAACTTCCCATATTACGATCTACTACCTCGACAGCAGTCTTAGTAATAGTTATTACGATAGAAGCACGTATAGCTATATCATTTACAGATATTCTTTCCTCTCTTCCTTTTCCAAGAGGATCTATCATTTTAAAAGTACCGTTATCTTTATAATCTCCACAAAATACAAAGTGTCCGCTTCCATTATAGTTATTAAGTAATACAGCAAATGCTGTATTCTTATCTCCTATCCATCTTTTAAAGAATGCTTTATTAAATCTATTTCTTTTGCTATTATATACAGCATACGCAAGAGCCATTCTATTACATACTTCTTTAAAGAATGTAAACTTTACTCCTGTACTATTAGTATGTAAGTTTGCTAATACCGCAAGAGTATTTGTACTTATCTCTGGAAGATTTAAATAATGTAGTATATTATTCATAGTAGCTACGCTACATCCTACAGTGCTTCCACTACGTCCTCCGATAGTGACTTTAGAGAAATCATCCATACTCCATTTACTTTTAGATGTAATTCCTAGTACGCTTAGTAACTCTTTAGGTATCTTCCTATCTTTTATATCAGTAGAAAATCCTTGTCCACTATCAGCTGTAGAGTATTCTGCATCTTTATCAGAGTTTCTTACGAAGTTTCTATATCCTTCAAATACAGAATCGTCAACTTGCTCTGTAGTCCATCTGTTAACATCTCCACCTGTATAATGTTCAGTAGTTCTATATAATCTTTCATTATTATTCATATCACGTGCAACAGACATCATCTCTGCTATAAGATCAGCGTGTTCTAATGCACTCTTTTTACCTCTAAGAGCTTCTTTACCTCTTTGTGTTATAGGACCTATTCCAAAGAATCCTTCTTTAGGTTTCATACTTTGCAAGTCTACAAACTTAGCTAATTCAGGATCTTTAGCCAGCATAGCTTCTATAGCTTCTTTATTAGTTTCTCCTAATAGATTTCCAGCATAGTTCATTACTTCATTATAAAGTATTATAGCATCTTGGCTACTACTATTAAGTAGCATTGATACAGTAGAATTATCTAATTGTGTAAATTCTCTCATGAAGTCATGGAATGCTTTAGATTTCTTTGTACGGTCGCTAGCTGGTGTATTACGCCATATGCTATAAAGATCTATCACACTTTCTAAATCAGCTGCATCTATATCAGCATCAGCAAAATATTTCTTCATATCTTCAGCTACCTGATCATATCTTTCACTCCATTGAGTGTTATTCATATGAGCTTTTATAGCTTCTAACTGTTGATCTCTGTAGTCTTCTAGTGTTACATCTGAACCTACGGTACCATTCGCTTGAGCTTCAGCTAAACGTCTACTAAGCATATCTTCATCCGCAGTTACATATCTTGCAGCCCGAGGATCTATTTTATCATTAAGTTTTAATTCGTTTTCTTTAAGATGTTCAGTAAACTCAGCGTTTACATCAGTAAATAATTTATCACTGCCTTGATCTTTAAGTAGTCTTTCTGCTCTTCCTCTAAGAATACCATAACGATTCATAGTTTCAGGAGAGTTCTCGTCGTCATCTGGTAAATCATCTAATGCTGCAATTATATTATCATATTCTTGCATTAGTCTAGCTCTCATACGAGGAGAAGTAGTCTTCTCATTTACAGCAGCTTCAAATTGACCACGCATAGATCTTAATGATGCAGCGTATACTTCCCATTCTTTTTCATCATTAACTCCACCAGTAACCAATCTTCTAAGCTTATTAGGAACAGCTCCGCCTATGAACTTACCTAACTTACTAAACCATCCAGCATCTTTATCTTTTTTACCGAATAACCATTGTCCAAGTCCACCTTGTAATCCTTTAGAAATAGCCATTCCAGCAAATCCAGCAAAAGGTGCTCCTACAAGTCCTAATATTTGTCCTGCAGGCCCCATCTTACTCATTACTTTATACCATCCACCCGCACCCATACCAAATCCAGTTAAAGGTACAAGTTTATTCATAATCTTAGCCATAGCTTTCTGTCTATTAGTATATCCTTGAGAATCTTTAAGCTCAGAGTCAGGACCAGCTAAAGCATCCATAGTTCTTCTTACAGCAGGTATAAATGATAATGCATTTGCTACAGCTCCAAACATAGCTATTCCACGATTAGAATTTACTATACCTTTTTCTTTAGCTAAAGCTCCAAGAGCTAATCCAGCCATAGTCGCTATAGAAGGACCAGCTATCTTTTTAAATCTAGGATCCTTATATACAGCACTAAGCATATTAAGTCCTGCATTTACTCCAGATCCTCCTGCATCAGCATTTAGATCCATTTGATATTCTTTACGCTTTTTAACATAATATTCAGGATTATCTAATCCTCCTAGATTTATATTATTACGTTGAGCTTTTTGTCTTAATCTTTCTTCATTTAAGTTTCCTTTAGAATCTATACAATCTACAAACCATCCAGGATCAGGTATTTTATCATCACCAGTACCACGACCATGTATTCTTTCTGCAGAATCTCTAGTCATACCGTAATGATCAAATACAGCAAACATTTGAAGAGCTACGTCCCATTTAGTTTTATAAGCCTCTATAGCCTTACGCATTCTAAGAGTTTCGTTTATTTCTTCTTGACTACTGTCAGGACCTAGCTCTCTCCAAGCAGCACTCATTTTATTACGTTGTGCTTCTGTCATTATACTTCTATATTTGCTATATTGTGAAGCTACAAATTCTTCCTGATCTCCAGCAGCTCCAAAGTCTCCATCTGCTATAAATGCTCCTAAATTACGTCCAGCATAATAGTTTGCTTGATCTCCTCTATTCATACTAGAAGCATCACCAGTAGCATTGGCTTTATTTAATATATTTTTCCATTGAGAGTGTATACTTCCACTTCCAGAACCAAAGTTAAATTTAGGGAAGTTTATAAAACCTCCTCCGCCTTTACCTTTCTTTCCTTTTCCACCACCTATTACTGACGCAGCATTTAGGTATACTATATTAGTATTAATAAATGTGTTTTCGCTATTAATTGCACTATCCATGAGATTTCTGTCTCCCATAGACATTTTACGTAATACTCCCCAAGCAGCAGCATTATTAGCTCCTATAGTATCATACTTATGAGCGAAGTCGAATACAGCCTTACCAAATTTATCTCCATCTTTTGCAAGACTTCCATTACCACTATAATGCTGAGTTTGCGCTTTACGACCTTCTCTATTTTCTTCATCCCAATCTATAATCTGATAGAACATATCATCGTAATCTATAGTTCTTTCTCTATCTTCTGCGGCTAGAGCCATCATATTATGAAGTGCTATTACCATAGGTCTAAATGTTTGTATAGCAGCTTGATCGTTTCCAAATAGATGTTTCATTACTGTTTCTACATGCATATTTGGAGTAGTAAATATTTCTACGAAGTTTCTACCATATTTTTCAAATACACGCTTCATAAGTATATTAAAAGACTTCTCATCTCTAAACTTCATTTTACCAGTAGCATCTTTTCCATTAAAAAGTACTCCAGTAGCCTGTCTTACTCTTCCGTTATATTTACCATATAAATCTACTACATCTCCAGCCATATCTCTGAAGTCATCCATACCTTGCTTCATAGCATGCTTATATGAGTGTTCTTCATTGACTTTTTGTTCTCTAAATGCTAGTTCTGTACGTCCTACAAACTTCTCTGATTTCCAGTCATATATTTTTGCTTCGTCTTTTCTGATTGCAGCTAAGATTTCTGCTAAGTATTCTGGAATTATTTCATTTATAGTCTTATCTGTTTTTTTAGTATATATACCTTTTTCAGACCAATCTGTTTTATTTTTATTATTTTTAAATGTAATAGGATTAAATGCAGCAAAGTCTTTTGCATACATTCTATCTAAGAAGTTTCCACTTACTGATCTTTGGTTAAAGAATCTTTGAGTAGCAGCTATAGGATCATTTTCCCATCTACGCAAGAAGTCCCCAGCTCCCATAGGCATAGCATCTAACACATAATCTTTAAGCTTTTGCTTAAACATTTCTTTAATCTTGCCGTCTTCTAGCATTCCTTTAAATAGATCTACCATAGAATTAGCAAGTTGTAAATATCCATTTCTGTCTACTTTCTTCCATATAGAAGCAAATCCTTCTGAAGCAGCTGTAGCATAGTCCCCACTTCCAAGTGCTTTAGCCATAGTAGAGAAATTACGTTGGTATTCAGGACTTTCTCCAGCAGCCTTAGCAGCTTCTGACGTAACTATTACTTTACCCATAGCTACTACAGAAGAAGCTATCGTAGAAAGAAGTTCTACTTGTTTTTCTTGGAATTTAAGTACAGCATTCTGATATTCTAAGTGGTTACTATTAGAAGCTATCTTTTCTAGTAAAGAGTTACCATAAGATGCCGTAGAAAGGCTTAATACGTCCTTTTTAGAGGCTTTCTGAGCACTAGGAGTATTATCATATGGGTTAGCGCTAGAATAGCTTATATCGCCTCCTAAAGCGATTTTAGCCTTATCCATTTCTATCTTCTGATCTCTACGTATTTCAGATGAATCACGTGGTGTATATTTTATTTCATCTTGTTTAGCATATCTATCTTTTTGTAACTTATCATCTATATTCTTAAG
>ERZ773079.1324-NODE-1324-length-14957-cov-21.494296_pt1 | contig 14957 bp, 16 predicted proteins | sample MGYA00511355_ERZ773079 | MGnify/ENA primary metagenome ERZ773079 (study PRJEB29015, sample SAMEA2737979) | human oral metagenome | biome: human oral; feature: human-associated habitat; material: dental | place: China | collected 2117 ... | reverse complement strand
CTGTCTTTGGTAATGTTCCTTAGAATTGTAGCAGAAATGACAACGGGATGCAAGATAATGTTGGCGTTATTTTAATGGATTTTTGTATGGGTATTGACGAGTGCATTTATTTCTACGGTTTCTAGATAGCACATCTCTTACGAATGGCGTCGTACCCCCAGACACCGTATGCTTCGTGGTTATCAATTGCATAATCAAGCTGTTACAATATAAAGAACGCACCTTAACACGGGCTTGACTGGCTAACCTTGGAAAACTATAAGCGCTATAATAAACTCGAGACATGGGATGGTAGTTTTATCATAAGGAGGGCTTGGGCACACTTTGGGACTTGCTCACAGTACGATCGAGGTCAGGTAAATAATCTATATAATCAATTGGTACGCTAGAAAAGAGGGTAATATGAATAAAAATAATCGTCATGGAGATAGTTTAGTGAACAAGAAAAAAGCGTCTATCTTAATGATAGCAGCGTTATTATTGGCTGTTACTATTGTCCTGTATCTAATATCATTTTATCAGGTTAATACTCGCAAAAATATGCCAATGCGGACAGTGCAGATGTCTACTATGCATCCTGTCTACGGGTCTATGGAGTCAATGATCAATGCAAAAGAGACTTCGCTGGTGGCAGAAGCGGTAGTTATGGACAACGGAACGGTACGGTCAGTTCGCGACGTGGCTGATGAGAATGTGCCACCAGATGTGCACACTGACTATGTCATTGAGCTGACAAGAGTTATCAAGGGGGATGCTAGAGTTAAGTCGGCAACTATTGCTCTTATGGGTGGTGCTGTGAACGGAACTAATTACGTCCTAGAGGGTGTGCCGACCTTAAAGAAAGGTGATCATATTCTAGTGTTTGCTTCTCGTGGGCGTGATAGTAAATATTATCCGCTATCTGGCGGAACAGCAATTGCAAAGTATAGCGGCAGAGGCCAATACAGTTTGACCAAGGAAACAATTGCCGGTAACGGAGATAACGACAGAAGTTTTACTGCAGATAGCTTGGAAAGTATGGTGAAGTAGGCTCGCGGAGCAGTTTAGGTTAATATTGGCATAAAATAACTCCGCTGGATTTCTTGGGCGGAGTTATTCTATTTTGGGTGTGTCGCGCGCGAAACCAATATTACAAACTAGTCTCAACCTTTACGCTCGGCCCCATGGTGGTGGCGATAGCGATAGATTTGACATAAATGCCCTTGAGGCTGGATGGCTTTTGGGTGTTCAGGCTGGCGAGGAAAGCGCGAGTGTTTTCTGCCAGTTTGCCGGCGCCAAATGACACTTTACCAACTGCCAAGTGGACAATAGCCTGCTTGTCGACGCGGTACTCGACCTTGCCGGCCTTGGCTTCGGACACGGCTTTGGCGACGTCGGTAGCGACGGTGCCGGACTTGGGATTTGGCATCAAGCCGCGCGGGCCAAGCAGCCGGGCGTACTTGCCAAGCTTCGGCATGTATTGCGGCGTGGCGACCAAGATATCAAAGTTCAGTTCTTCCTTGTCCAGCTGCTTCAGAAATTCCTCGTCGCCGATAATGTCAGCGCCGGCTTTTTTAGCAGCAGTATGTTCGGTCTCCGGTGCGAAAACCGCCACGCGAACGTCCTTGCCGGTGCCGTGCGGCAGTGCCACGGTCGAGCGGACGTTCTGGTCGGCTTGGCGCGGATCGATGCCCAGGCGAACGTGGATTTCAACGCTGGCGTCGAACCTGACTGGGCTGGTCTCGGTCGCCAGTTTCAGCGCTTCGTCAAGGCTGTATAGTTTATTTTTCTCAATCTTTTTCGCAGCTTCCTGGTATTTTTTGCCGCGGCGCTCCAGGCGCGGGCGCGTAATTGGCTTCGGGCCTTTCTTGACATGCGCTTCGGCGTCGTCGGATTGCGGCGTGGTGTCGCCTGCTTCTTTGCGAGCTTCCTTTTCGGCTTTTTCGGCAGCCTCATCAAGGGCTTTTTGGCTGCGCTTGCCGGCCTTGGCGACGACGGCTTCGCGCTCGGCGATGACGTCTTTGTCTTTGGTTTCGTGCGGCTTGCTGCTCTCAGGCGTGCCTGCTTCAGCTTCGGCAATTGCCGCCTCAATCTCAGCGATGGTATTCTTGTCGCTGACTGCTAATTTTAGTTCTGCTGCTTTTTCCAGCAGCTCGGCTTTCTTGGCCATACTAATCCTTTCTGTGGTACAAGCGGCGACTCGCGATCTCTCGGGCGAATCTGCCTCCCAGCATTGATTTGATGATGGGCTAATTATAGCATAATGGGGCGTCGACGGCTAGCCTCTTGTACTAGCCCGCCGTTTCCTTGTCTTATACAACTGGCGCGATGCTCAAAAAGTCGTCAATTGGCACGAGATAATACGTAGGTTCGCCGCTGCTTGCATCTGTAATTCGCAGCATTGGCTGTCCGCGACTGAGCGGGAAATCTGCCGCCGAAGTTATTTTTTCCTTCCGATCAATCATTTCCGGTACAAAAAACTCAACAACATCGCCGTTAATCTCAAACATCTCTTTGCCCGGCTCAAGTATTGCAGCTGGCAGACTGGCAATGTCTTCGGGAGAGTATGATTCGTAAACGTCAACAGGGATAGCCCAGCATTTTTTGGCCGTGCAGCGTATTTGGTATCCTTGATATAAATTGTCGAAGGTGTAGACTAGCTTTGACATTGCCTTATCAATAGCTTCTTCCTCATCAAACATTCTTTGCTGCTGCTCAATATCGTCAGCGTTTATAAAATCATCGCTTTTAATCAGTTTTTCTGTAGCACTTGCGGCGCTGCGTAAGCATTCTATCAAATCGCAGTCGGGCTCAAACTCCATGGCGCGCGGCGCGTTTTTGCGAATACATTTGCTTAGGTGTGTTGTATCGGGGATGATATAGAGCGAAGTATCGGGCGGACTAATAGGGTCTTTCAGGGTAATAACCAGTTTTCTCTCCCCGTCTATTTCTAACACGTCAAAACCTTGGGATAATAGCGTAAAATCTGCGAATTCACCTTCAATATCTCCCGAGGATTCTTTCCGATATAGCATACCCGCTCCAGAAAATATGCCGTCCTGGCAGAAATTATCGCCGATAGTTTTCTCCAGATTATTTATCAGCTCGGCTAAATCGTCCTCGGAGCAATACGTTGTGCTTTCGATATAATCTATCCTGTTCCGTATCGTTTCATCATTAAAAAAATCAATAACGTTAATGTCAATATCAACCGGCTCGTCAGTTATCTCTATATCAATAACGCCGCCGTACGGAATGGCATGAACGAAGCTGTCTGTATCGATTATTAGAAAATGAGGATAATTATCCCTTATTTTTACGGAAATATTTTGGGCGCGGATGCTGCCGCGTGCTGTGTCATCATCGTATTTCAGTTCGGGGTGCAGCGTTACAATTGATACAGTATTATCGTTAGCAATAGTGCCAAGATACTGATTGATATCTTCAACGGCGTTTACTTTAAGTATGGACTGCTCGCTTGGCGAGGCTGCCCAGTAGCTTGGTTTCGCCAGCAGGGCGCCGATTTCGCGGACTTGGTTCATGATATAGGAGAATGTATCGTTCGGGTCTTCATCTGGCGTTGGCTTTTCTATATCAAGCTGCAGCAATGTTTCTGGCGACAAAGGAACGGCTGTTTCGCCGATTTGAAGTGCTGCCACGCGCTGGTCGGCCGTGATGTTAACGCCGCCAACGCATTCTTCGGATGTGATGGTCGCGTAAGTAAATAAACCCAGTTCGCCAGTTATTTGTTCAATGCTTAATTCGCCGTCTGGTGATTCATGAGCGATTGTCACGGTGGCTGTCTCACTCAGATGTTGAGGATTGGAGTAGCACGCTGAAAGTTCCAGCGCTAATGTGTCAGGATGATTTTTCGGCGGTATATTGCCTGGCTCTTCGCTGCTATAGGCGGCTAATTCTCGGTTTATGATTTCAACATTTTTCCAAAAGTCTGATTTTTCCAACTCGGAAAGTAAATCTGTTCGTGCGGTTTCTGGCTGGCGGCGTTCCATAAAGATTAGTTATATACTATTGGCTGGTATCAGGGCAAGCATAGGCGTATTTGGACGCGGCTTCTGTTTTTTCCCTGAGCGTCACTTATCTAAACATAATGTTGCAAGTAATAATATAATGTTGTAGAATTGGAGAATGAAAGAATTTTATAAACCCACAGGTAGAAATGGCGATAGTAAAGAATCTGATACGAGCCTTGGCGGCGGAACTGATCCGTCTGGGGTGGTTATTCCGAAGCGGTGTCAGGGATGCCCTTATGCAAATTATATTAAAGACAGTTCTACTGAAGGCATCAAAGATGAAACACCGGGCATAGACGCGCTTGAATTTGCAAGAAATGCGTTAGAGAAAAATGAATTTACGGAAAAATTAGACTCAACTACTGATGAAGTGCTGAAAGAATTAAATTCAATCTTTAGTGAAGAGGTGGATAAAAATAATGATAATGAAGCAAGCGATATCCTCAAAGCTCAGAGTGAAATTGATAAAGCTACTAAAGGATGTACTGGTCCTCTAACAACTAAAATACCGGCACCAGTACCAGATATTGGTGCCAGTCCTATCGCTGAACTTACACTTACAATGTGCGATAGTCCTGCGCTGTATGGCGACAAGCCTGCCCGTAATTATACGTATGACCCAGAGAAAGCGCGGGAGCAGTATATTTCCGGATTAAGAGGTGCTTTGCAGCCTGTTGATGACGGCGAAGATTATTCTGTTACTAGTCGGCGTTTGATAAAAGAAATCCGTGATGCTGATGACAATAAGTCTTAGAAGTATTGGCGGGCGGTTAGTTTATATAGCATAATATATTTGCAAAATTTAGTAGAGTGTGATAGGATTAATAATCTATGGAAAGAAATGGTAATACAGGTGGGGATGATAGTAAATTTGAGGAAATGATGCAAGAAGCTGGTCTTGGTGATGGATTCACCCCCCCCAAGATACATGTGCCGAAATCTTGCGAAGACTGTCCGCTTCTAGTTTCTGAAGTAGAAAAATTATCGAGACTTGCATCTGAACTGTATAGTGTTGCAGAAGCGAGTCTTGAAGGTTACTCATCAGATGAACTCTCACGAGCCACTGACGATCGCCGCGTTATTGGCGAGAGCTTGGAGGCGTTTGATGAAATAGTTGGCAGCGTTCAAGAGACTGTTCATATCCTAACGAGAAAGTGTATTGGTCCTGTGCTTACTTTTGGTATAAGTGATAGGACTAACGCTGAAGTTAAGGCGGTGGTATGCGACAGTCCTGAATCGGACACCTCTTTGGGAGAAGTTACTATAGAGGAGCCTGTTATTGTTTACAGAGGGAGAGCTCGAACAGCAGAAGAGTTTTTGTATGATTTTGTCAAACGGCACGCAAAACCGAGCGGCTCTGCTGGCAGCAACCAAGATCAATAAAAACATTTTGAATATGCATTATTACATATTTTCCCATTTTTTGCTACACTAGTAATTATGGAAGAAAATACGAATATCACAATTACAGACATTTATGCGCGGCAGATTCTGGATTCGCGCGGTAATCCGACGGTGGAAGCGGACGTTGTACTGAGCGACGGTTCGTTCGGGCGGGCGGCAGTACCATCGGGAGCAAGTACCGGCTCTTTTGAGGCGGTGGAGCTGCGCGATAGCGATGAGCTGGCGTACGGCGGCAAAGGCGTTTTACGGGCGGTAAACCATGTCAATAGAAAAATTGCCGAGGCTTTGAAAGGCGATGATCCGTTTGATCAGATTAAAATTGACCAAAAAATGCGCGAGCTGGACGGCACGCCGAATAAAGGTCGCTTGGGCGCGAATGCTATCCTAGCGGTGTCGCTGGCGGTAGCGAAGGCGGCTGCTAAATCGCGCCAGATGGAGTTGTTTGAATACGTCAATAGTTTGGCGGGTTCGCCGAAGATGTCTTTGCCGATGCCGATGATCAACGTGATGAACGGCGGCCAGCATGCGCTCGGCGCAACTGATTTTCAGGAATATATGATTATCCCAATTAGCGCGGCGACGTTTGCCGATGCAATGCAGATGAGCGCGGAAGTTTTTCACACGCTGGCGAAGATTCTGAAGTCCGAGGATTATCCAACGACTGTTGGCGACGAGGGCGGCTACGCGCCAAAGGTTCGCGGCGGTAATATGGAGCCGATGCAGCTGTTGTCGCGAGCGATTGAACAGGCTGGCTATAAATTGGGTACAGATTTCGGTTTTGCGCTGGATGTGGCGGCGAGCGAATTGTATAAAGACGGAAAGTATAATCTGGCGACAGAAAAGCGCGTGCTGAACGCTGAGGAGATGATTCGCACGTATAAGGCGCTGCTGGGTAAAGTGCCGGTTTTGTCGATTGAGGACGGCTTGGACGAGGAAGCGTGGATGGATTGGCAAAAATTGACTACTGAATTAGGAAACTTTGCTCAGCTGGTCGGCGATGATTTGCTGGTAACTAATGTCCAGCGGCTAAAGCGCGGCATTGAACTAAAAGCTGCCAATGCGATCTTAATTAAACCGAATCAGATCGGTACGCTTACCGAGACTATTCAGGCAGTACAAGTGGCGAAAGATGCCGGCTGGAATACGGTGATGAGCCACCGCTCCGGCGAGACTGAGGATGTGACGATTGCGCATTTGGCGGTTGGTTTGGGCACTGGCCAGATAAAAACCGGCTCGATGTCGCGTTCGGAGCGAATTGCCAAATATAACGAGCTACTGCGAATCGCTGAAAAATATCCGGATTTGAGCATCTTTCATCCGTTCTAAGACAGGCTGAGCCAGCTATCGTTTGGAGGGCTGGCTTCTCATAGTTAGTTTTCGCCCGCGCGGGGGTTTCTGGCGCGGGCGAAGTTTATTTGTCAGCCTCTGGAAATGTCAGGGCGGACTTTTTTGGTTGTTGATTGCTCGGGGACATTCTCGGTTTTAAGGATATTGCCGTTTTGGTCCACCTCATATTTAGTATGGGGTTTATTTATTTCTGTTACTTTTGGTGATTCTGATACGTACCGATCAATTACTTGAGGCAGTTTATCTCCTGTAATCCAGGAATATGCAGCTAGACCCAGAGTTGTCAGATGAGACTCTCTTATAGTTCCCTGCTCTACACTGTAGCTTGTACACTCATCACCTTCGGGGGGTTTATTTTGAGTCTCTGTTTCCGTGAACCATGGAATTGGGATAAGCGCTAACGCTGCTGCAATTGCTGCGGTTTTACCAACTATTCTGCTGATAGAACCTATTCTCTCGCTGCCTATGTAAACTTCGCTCTGTCGAGCTTTTTTGTGTGGCGTTCTGATTGTTTTTGCTGTTTTGCTACTACCTAGAGTTCTCGCAGAACCTGACTTTTCAGGAGCGGCAGGTTTGTCGTCTGGCGCGTCTGGGTCTTCATCTAATACCGGCACTTCTACGGCGGTTATTAAGCCCGCGACTTCGCTGCCAGGATCAGGATCTTCGACAATTTCACCCCTGAGCGGCTCGCTGTTCGCTGGTTGATCTTTCTGAGCTACTAATTCTCCGCTACCATTCTGAACGTCCGCCGAGGTTTCGTTGTCGTTTGATTGATTCTCCGGTTTAGAGTCAGACTCCCCTTTCTTTTTTCTGCCGCCCCTAGGTATGTATGCTGGAATAGGAAATATGCGTATTGAAAGCGGATCTTCCTTTGGTATATCTTTAGTCACATCGACTTTTTATTCTGGATTGACTATTACTACTTTATCGCAAACGCCAAGCTCTACAGGCGTGTCCTTTATTGTGATAGTTGTATCAATATTAGTGGATCTGTTGTCATTAAATAATTGAACTAATTTTGATTTTTCTTGGTCGTCCATCGGAACTGCGCCTGTATCAAAATTATAGGCGATGAGTAATTCATGCGTTGAAACTCCATATTTATTTGCTATGTCTTCAACTTCTTTAATCTGGCTATCTGACAATACCCTTTCCGATCCGTCAACACCCACAACTTCTAATGAAATGCCTTTCTCTTCCGCTTGTCGTTTTAGTTCGTCAGCAACAAGCTGCGCTCGCTCGGTAGCCAGAACTTGGTTCATTGAAGATGATTGTCCTAGGTCTCCATTCGGATTATCCAAATCCTCGTCAGACGCCGATCCAATAACGGTAACTGTCGTATTTTCAGGTTTTTTACCGTCTTCCTCTAGATTTTTCTGTTGACTTTCTAGGTTTGCTAGAAATGTGCTAATCTGTTCTTTTTGTTGATTGCTCAAATCGACTGCTTCTCCGTCTTCAGAATATTCTGAGTTTTGGTCGATTTCTGCTGATGTGCCTTTGAGCGTTTGTTCAGCAATTGCTCCAGGAGTTTCTGAAGCTGGTATGGTCTTTGTCGTGGTTTTTGTTTCGGCAGGATGTCCGCCGATTTCAGTCTTTATACCGCCTCCATCAATTGCGGTTGCTGCGCCAGAAGCTGCGATTGAAGCCAGGGCTGTACCGGCTAGAAATCTGACTACTTTTTCGCGCAGTGAAGACCTCCTGGCATCTTCATGCCCTTTGGAAGTATCTTGGCTGCCAAGTTCAGGTTGATTTTTTCGTTGTCTTCTCTCAAAAATACCCATAGGCTGTTTATTATACATGTGATTTGATAGAAAGTCAACACTATTTTGATAAGCTTGATTAATTTAGCTATTTCCTCAAATACACAACCTGGTTTTTATCCCCAAAAGCGATGATTTGCGATGGCTTCGCGTCTGATACTTCCCCGCTGTCGACATAAACCGCTACTGTTTCGCCAAAATATTCGACGGCTTCTGTGATATTCCTGGCTGGCGGCAAATTCTTAGGGTTGGCGCTGGGGGCTAGCAGGCAGCCGGTGGATTTTATTAAACTGGACAGCGGCGAATTCGGCACGGCGCGAAACGCTAGTGTGCCGTTATTGTGCGGCAAGTGCGGCAAAAAGCTATCGCTGACGCGGATGGCGATTGTGGTCGGCCGATGGTTGGATAATTCTTGATAGATTTTACGCTGCTCGCTGGTTAGTCCGGGAATGCTGCTTGCGTCCGCGACCAAGATTATCGACGATTGCTCTAGGCTGCGTTGTTTGGCTTCGTATAGCTTTTTCATGGATTCGACTGAATCTGCCCGCGCTAAAACGCCGTAAATTGTGTCGGTTTTTGCGACGATAAGCTGGTTATTTGCCAGCGCTTCCTTAACGGATTTATCCAAAATATTGTTTACTATCATATAAAAATAAGTCTAAAAATTTCAAGTTGCTTGGCATAAAATAACCCCGACGGGCATCGGGGCTATTAAATCTTCGCCAGTTAGTCGGCGATTTCTACGCCCATCGACCGGGCTGTACCAGCGACAACTTTCATAGCGCCTTCAATGTCAATCGCGTTTAGCTGGTCTTTTTTAACCTCGGCAATTTCCTGCAGCTGTGCTCGGGTAATTTTTCCGACTTTATCTACGTGCGGTTTGCCGCTGCCCTTTTGGATACCGGCTTTTTCGCGGATTAAGTCGTCCACCGGCTGTCCCAGGCAGTTCCAGGTGAAGGTGCGGTCTTCGTAAACTTGAAGATGTACAATGACATCCTTGCCCATCATGCCTTTGGTAGCTTCATTGAATGGATTGATGAAGTCCATCATATTCAAGCCCCACTGACCGAGCGTCGAACCGACTGGAGGTCCGGCAGTCGCGCGGCCAGCCGGAATGCGCAACTTTAAGTTACCGATAATTTTCTTTGCCATAACTCTTTCCTTACTATTTTGTAGTGCGTAACGCGTGTTATTATAACGGAAATTATGCTACAATTCAAGCATGAGCATGCGAACTATTTTGCCGATTCGGCGCGTTATTAATATTTTCGGCGCAATTGGTTATAACCTATTAGTTACGGCGTGCGCTATCGCTATCGGCGTAGGTTTACTGCAGCTAGCCTGGAGCGGCGCGCTGGAGATAATTGGCATACGTCCGGAGATAATTTGCGTCCCGATTTTACCTTCCTCGCCGCCTGAGGCTGCGCCGCCTAGTTTGCCGCTTGCAATTAAGGCGCTGGATATAGTGTTAACTTCGATAGTTACGATAGCGGTGCTGTGCGCGGTAATCGTGCTGCCGTACTGGCTGGGGCGCTTCAGCTCAGCTGTGCTGCGGCGGGCTATAAAGTTGTGCGGCAAATCTGTGACATTGAACTTGCTGCTGTTCGGCAAGGTACTAGTCTCCTTAGTTGGCGCAGCATTAGCTTTGGCGATATCATTATACGATCCGCGCCAGTGGCTGATAACGGTAGTATTACTGGCGGCAATTATCGCGGCGCTAGTTATTTTCGCAGCACAGCACTGTCTTGCTAAAATTAGCAAGACAGTAAAAGCGGCGGACGTTTGGTAAAAATAGAAGCCGGATTGGATATTTTTAGGGTTTGTGCGGGCTAAACCTTTTTCACCTGGAGTGCGTCCAGCTCGACTGGCGTGTCGCGGCCGAACATGCTGACCATAACTTTCAGCGTACCCTTAGAGGCGTCAATTTCGCTGACTGCGCCGTCAAAGCCCTTGAACGGCCCGTCAATAATTGAAACAACTTCGCCTTCTGAGAAGTCAATTTGATGCTTTGGCTCCTCGACGCCCATGCGTTTTTTAATCTTATTAATTTCTTTTTCAGAAACTGGCGTTGGCGTGGTGTCGGCGCCGACAAATCCGGTCACGCCCGGCGTGTTGCGGATGATATACCATGTTTCATCGGTCAATTTCATCTCTACCAGCACGTAGCCTTGGAAAATTTTGACATCAATAATCTTACGCTTGCCGTTCTTAATTTGGATTTGTTTTTCCTTCGGCACCATAACGTCAAAGATCTTGTCGGCCATATCGACGCCGTTGATGCGCTGGCGAATAGACTCAGCGACTTTTTCTTCGTAGCCAGAATAAGTGTGAATGGCATACCACTGGCGGCTATCATCGTATCGTTTTGAACTCATAACAATCCTCCCTTATTTCAAAATCTGCTCAAACGCCCAGTTAAATCCAGCGTCAAGCAGTAATATTACAATAACAAACATAAAAGTAAAGGCTAGCACGGCGACGGTCATTGCCCATGTTGCCGAGCGGGTTGGCCAGCGCACTAACTTTAGCTCGTGCCAAGCGCCCTTGAAATAACCGCCAACTGCGTTTAAAGCGTTTTTTGGCGATTTTTTGGCAGTTTTTACGGTTTTTGGTTTTTTACTTGTCTTAGTTTCTGTAGTTTTTATGGTTTTTTTAGCATTTATGTCTTTGGTTTTAGCTGATTTATTGGCTTTTTTCGGCGCATCGCCGGTAGCTTTAATGCGATGAACCGTGGTTTTGCTGGTGCTTGACTTGCCTTTCTGTGCCATAGTTTCTCCCAATTTAAAAAGTCTGTTTTTCACAGACTGTCAAGTCTAGTATAGCTCATTTGCCAGAAATTAGCAAATCACTTCTTGAACGGTTTAAGGCTGAAACTGAACGCCGATCCATGATTTAACCGGCTTTGTACTTCAATCTTACAATTAAGTTTCCGCGCTAATTTGGCAGCGACGTATAAGCCCAGGCCTGAGCCGCTGGTCTCGCGGGTGCGGTAATCTTCGGCGCGGTAAAATTTATCGAATATTTTACCCAAATCAGCTTTACCGATGCCAATTCCGGTGTCTTTAACTTTGAATTTGATTTGTCCGTCTTTTTGTTTTTTGATAGATATTGTCACTGAGCCTTTCGGAGTGTATCTGATGGCGTTGGTAATAAAGTTCTGCAATAGTTCCTGCAAATATAGACTAGAGGCCTTGACCTCGCCTAAGCTGCTGCCGATATCCAAGTTGAATGCCAAGCCTTTTTCGGCGGCTTGCGGCGCATACTCGTCGTTTAATTGCGCTGCAAATTCTGCCACGTTGATGATTTCCGGCTTGTCATCAACGCCGCGTTCGGCGCGGGATAGCGTGCTTAAATCGTTGGCCATCCTGGCAAGGAATAGAATTTGTTTGTGCGATTCGTCAATTGCCTGGGGGACTTTTTCGGCAGCGCCCTTTTCAATGAGCAGCTTAGCGTTGCTGAGTGATCCTTCGGCAATGGTAATCGGCGTGCGCAGCTCGTGGCTTACCACGCTAATAAACTCGTCGCGTTCTTCTTCCAGGCTTTTCGCCTTGGTGATATCGCGGAGAATCAGGACATAGCCGTCCGGCGACATTTTATCGCCGCCTTGTACGGGCGCAAATGTTACCTCCAGGCGCAGCGCTTCGTCGTTATCTACTTGCATTATGATGTCGTCGCGCTGGCGGATAGCGATTGACTTGGATAGTTCCTTAAATGTGTCGAGCGGCGCCTTATTGGTGGTCTCCAGGCGTAAAATCTCGTCAATTGGTTTGCCGCTAATTTTATTATTGGTATCGATAAGATTTAACGCCGCAGAATTATACATAGTAATAATGCCGTGCTCGTCAGTGCTAATAATGGCGTCGGTGATATTATTTATTAAGGTTAGGACTTTGCCCTTTTCGACATTTTCGCGCTCGCGGCTTTCGTTTAATTTACTATTAACGACTTTCTGAGTGAAATAAATCGACGAGGCGACCAGGCTGCAGACGATGACCGATGTGCCGGAGAGGATTGCCATGATAGCGTATTCGGGGTGAGCTTCCACGTTTAAGACGGCGCTGACGGTGATAGCTATGATAAATGCCATTATGCCAGCTAGCAAGCCGTTCTTGCCCAGCATAGCGAACGTGATAATCATCAATAAAATCCAGTAGGCGGTGAACGGAGAAATGAAGCCGGTTATGAACAGCGATTGCGCCAGCGATAATACATAATAAACGATAAGAATGAGTATCGATGACAAGCCGCCGTCAATAATCCGCGATAAAAATGCCGTAACGCCGATTACCAGCCAGCTCATAGATAAGACGATTGCCAAATTTGGCGGCAAGCCGATGGCGGTTTCTGATATTGGCATAATGCCGGATTGAATTAATAAGCCGTGAAACATTAAGGAAACTGAGGCAATTAAAATGCCGCTTTTTAAGGCGATGGATGTGCGTTTTTCTTTTTTTAAGACACCCTTTAACATGTCAATAGTATAGCATAAGCGCAAACATCGCGCATGGCGGTTTTACGGCTATATTAACTATATGTGCGGCGAATATTTTTTTAGCTCGGCGCGGTGGATTTTATAGCCGGGGTCAAATTGAGCTACTTCGCGCCAAAAACTTGCCGAGTGATTCATGTGTCGGGTGTGGCAAAGTTCATGAATAATTACGTAATCGATAATCTCAAATGGCAAGTTCATTAGTCCAATGTTCAGGCTAATCGTGCCGGTTGATGAGCAACTGCCCCAGCGGCTGGAGGCGTGAGTCATTTTTGTACGCTTAAAGGAAAAACCGTGTTCTTCGGCCAGGAATGACAATCGCCGGGGTAAATAACTTTTGGCTTCCTTGCGCAGCGCTGCGGCGATTTTTTGGCGGATGAGCTGCTGGTTAGCGGCAGCCGCTATATCTTCATTCTCATTTATGCTGGCAATTATGCGCGTACCGGCGGTTTTTACGGTTGTTGCTCCGGCGGTCGAGCGAATAATTAAACTGTGGCTTTTACCGATTTGCTGGTCTTTTGTGTAAGAAAATTGCGATTGATGCTGGTCTAATAATTTGCGGATTTGTAAGCGCGATGTTTTTATTACAGTTTTGGCGGCTAACAACGGAGCGTAAGTTGGCATAGTGACGCGTAACCGACCGTCCGGCGCGATTCGCAGGCTGATATTTTTCGCTAATCCTTGTTTTTTTACGACAATTTCCCCGAATTCCGAATCGGTGATTGTGGGCATAATCTATCCTATATCAATACGGCTATTTACGCGAAGCTCTCTATGAACTTCCGGCCTGGGCGCGCTAATACTCAGATGTTTCAATACGGCGCGCGCCTGCGTGCTGAAAGTATGCCGCCCGCTGATCACCGCGTAAGATTCGCTGTCGTGCGGCGGCGAAAACTGCTTAAGCCTTCTTTCAAACAGCAGCTCGTCGCCGCCTGATTGCTTCATCCAGCGGTTTTTAGCTGTTGCCAAATCTGTCTGCACCCAAACTAATAGAACTTTATAGCCGCGTTCGCGTGCCATCCGGTTAATTTTTATCCGGGTTGTTCGCTGGTCGGTTGCGCCATCCAAAATGACGGTGTGCTTGGTTTTTAAGAATTCGTCTAAGATTGACAATGTGATGTCGGAGATCAATTTAGTATCATCTGTTAAAGCTTCAAACTGGCTAGCATCGATAACTGGCGCGTTGAATATCTTAGCAAATTCGGAAACAAACTGAGTTTTCCCAGAACCTGGCGCGCCGACCATGGCGATAATGTGCGGCGATGATGGTAGTAGCGGTCTCATATGAAAAAATTATAGCAGAGTTTTGACTAATAAAAAAGATTCCCCTGTTCTCTACTCGTTACGGCAAATATACGCTTGGCAGACAAAGCATTTTACAGTTCAAAAATTTTTGCAATAAACTTAGGATAGCCGTAGTTTTTGTCGTTTTTAACGTAAGGCTCTGCAGATAAACTGACAATTAATATTGCTTCGCCAATTTCGATTGGATAATTCTTGCTGTAGCAATCCGGGTCAGTCATGGATACATCCCCTGCTATTTCGTTTTCAAAATAGAGCTCTGCTTTAATCTTGTTGTAATCGTTTTTATATATCCTTAAACTGCTTACTTTTATAGCAGATAGCGAATGTTTAGGGTTGAGGTTATCAATTTCCTCTTCTGTTAATGATTTTTTACTGTTACCGAAAAACCCTATATGCTCAAAAAGCTCTTTATTATAAAGATCTTTTACACAGTCAACAGTTTCTTTACTTATGATTTTAACTGGGGTATCTGCATTAAAGTCAATTGGGAAGTTCTCGGTCTGGTTATACTTCTTCTTGTTGCCTTTTACAAATACTTCAATGATATCAAGAGGCTTAGCGCCAGCAATATCTTCATCAGTAACAGCGTCGCCATCGTCATTCTTCACTATTCGAGCAAACCAATTTTTATTCTTATAAAGA
>ERZ773079.1318-NODE-1318-length-15056-cov-25.159123_pt1 | contig 15056 bp, 13 predicted proteins | sample MGYA00511355_ERZ773079 | MGnify/ENA primary metagenome ERZ773079 (study PRJEB29015, sample SAMEA2737979) | human oral metagenome | biome: human oral; feature: human-associated habitat; material: dental | place: China | collected 2117 ... | reverse complement strand
GAGCAGCAGTTTTTTCTTCCAGGCGTTTGATGGATTGCTTAACGGTTTTGTAGTTGGTCAGCATGCCGCCCAACCAACGGTGATCGACGAAAGGCATACCGGCGCGGGTAGCTTCTTCGCGGATGATTTCACGCGCTTGGCGTTTGGTGCCAACGAACAGCACGGTGCCTTTGTTGGCAACCAGACGGCGTACGGCTTCTTGCGCTTCTTGGAACATCGGCAGGGTTTTTTCCAGGTTGACGATGTGGATTTTATTGCGCGCACCGAAAATGTATTGTGCCATTTTCGGGTTCCAGAAACGGGTTTGGTGGCCGAAGTGAACGCCGGCTTCAATCATCTGACGCATAGTAATTTGAGACATTTTATTTCCTTGAAAGGGTTAAGAGCACACATTCAATCGCATAGAACTTGATAGGCTGCGCCTATTGTCAAGCACCCTTCGGCGAAAGTGGGCATAAGTTTTAAAAAATAGTGTGTTTCCGAAATGGAAAACTGACGGATTATAGCGGATAAGGGGTCGTCTGAAAAGGGATTTTATGCACTGCCGCCCTGTTTGCCGCCTTCTTGTTCGGCTGTGCGGCGGCTTTGTTCGAATGCTTCCTTTTCCTGCTGCTTCATCAGGCGGTTGCGGCGGCGGATGGTGACGGTGAAAACGGTAAACGCAACGGGCAGGACTGCCCAAAAAACCAAATAAATCAAAGCGCGCGCGATGCTGGGCTGGGCGGCGGAATACATGACGGCGACGAAGAGGTAGCCGATAAGGACGATATGCCACATGGCGGAATCCTGTTTTGATGTTAACGGAGCGTTTATAATCGCCGTATTCTACAACAACACTCAAAAGGTCGTCTGAAATGAGGAATGAGGAAAAACACGCCCTGCGCCGAGAATTGCGCCGCGCCCGCGCGCAGATGGGGCATCAAGGGCGGCTGGCGGCGGGGCAAACGGTTAACCGCCTGCTCAAACGTTATATCAAGAAGGGGCAGAAGATCGGCGTGTATTGGCCGATGGGCAGCGAGCTGCGGCTGGACGGCTTTGTCCGAGCGGCGCAAAAACGCGGCGCCAAACTCTATCTGCCTTATATCGAACCGCATTCGCGGCGGATGTGGTTCACGCCCTATCCTGCCGATGGGGCGAAACAAGAACGCAAACGAGGCAGGGCGAAGCTGCATGTACCGCAGTTTTCGGGACGCAAAATCCGCGTACACGGTTTATCGATATTGTTTGTCCCGATTGTCGGCATGGACCGCGAAGGCTACCGCTTGGGGCAGGCTGGCGGCTATTACGATGCGACGCTCGCGGCGATGAAATACCGTTTACAGGCAAAAACCATAGGCGTAGGCTTCGCTTGCCAACTGGTTGACACACTGCCGCGCGAACCGCACGACCTGCCGCTGGACGGGTTTGTATCGGAATCGGGCGTGCTGGTGTTCAAACATCATTAATCAATAGCTTTCAGACGACCTCAAAGATGTCGCCCGTTAAGACACTATACAAAGGTCGTCTGAAAACTCAAATCTTCAAATACAAAGGAAACCCCATGGCTGATTTTTCATCTGTTCCCGTTTTGTCCTTCGACCGCGTCCGTCTCGAGCCTTTGACGGCGGCACACGAAGCCGGTTTGCGCGAAGCAGTTTGCGACGGCGAAGTTTGGAAGCTGAACGTAACCACCGCGCCTGAACCCGACCAAGTGGCGGACTACATCCGCACCGCCACGCAAACCCGCCTTGCCTTTGCCGTCATCGACGAAGACACGGGCAAAATCGTCGGCTCAACTTCGCTTTACCACATCGACCCCGCCATCCCCCGCCTCTACATCGGTTTCACATGGTACGCCCTGTCGGCACGGCGCACGCGCATCAATACCGCCTGCAAAATCATGTTGCTCGACTACGTCTTTGACACTTTAAACTGCCGCTGCGCCTGCTGGCAGACCGACAACCTCAACACTGCCTCCCAACGCGCCATCGAACGCCTGGGCGCACACCAAGACGGCATCTTGCGCTGCCACAAATTGCGGAAAGACGGCAGCGTACGCGATACGGTGGAATACAGCCTGCTGCGCGAAGAATGGCCGCAGGCAAGGGTAAAACTGCTCGAAAAAGCGGCAGCTTATGACGCGTCCTGAAAAAACGTTTTCTTCTTCATTTTTTCATCAAAACACGTCCATCTTGCTGACAATCTGAAGTCTTTAAGAAGTGAATGAAATCAGGTTCAACCCCGCCAAACACCTGATAAATAAAGGTCGTCTGAATGTTTCAGACGACCTTTTCAAACTGCGTTTATGTAAATCCAAACAGAAAATCTTTGCAATTCTCAGAAAAATCCACTAAATTCTCAATAACATATTATGAACGGTTTAACATCGGTTCAAAACGTAAAACCCGCGCGCAATCTTCCACGCCAAAAACACCGCGCCAGCAGGTTTTACCGCCGAAACAGGCGTTCGTAATACAACGGATAATCATAAAGGCAGGATATGCCTGTTTCTAGGAGTACAACCATGGCTGAAGCAACAGATGTTGTCTTGGTGGGTGGAGGCATTATGAGCGCGACTTTGGGCGTTTTGCTCAAAGAACTCGAACCGTCTTGGGAAATCACCCTTATCGAACGCTTGGAAGACGTAGCGTTGGAATCGTCAAACGCTTGGAACAACGCCGGCACAGGGCATTCCGCGTTATGCGAACTCAATTACGCCCCGCTCGGCGCAGACGGCACCATCGACCCGACCCGCGCCCTCAATATTGCCGAACAATTCCACATCAGCCGCCAGTTCTGGTCATCGCTTGTCGAAGAAGGCAAAATCACCGACAACTCCTTCATCCATACCGTCCCGCATATGTCGCTGGTCATGAACACCGACCATTGCGACTACCTGCAAAAACGTTACGACGCATTCAAATCCCAAAAACTCTTCGAACGGATGGAATTTTCCACCGACCGCGCCAAAATCGCCGAATGGGCGCCGCTGGTCATCAACGGCCGTAAAGAAGGACAACCCGTCGCCGCCAACTACTCCGCCGAAGGCACAGACGTCGATTTCGGCAGCCTGACCCGCCAAATGGTGCAATACCTGCGCGAAAAAGGCGTCAAAACCGAGTTCAACCGCCACGTCGACGACATCAAACGCGAATCCGACGGCGCATGGGTGCTCAAAACCAGCGACACCCGCAACCCTGACGGACAACTCACCCTCCGCACCCGCTTCCTCTTCCTCGGTGCAGGCGGCGGCGCACTGACCCTGCTGCAAAAATCCGGTATCCCCGAAGGCAAAGGCTACGGCGGTTTCCCCGTTTCCGGGCTGTTCTTCCGCAACAGCAACCCCGAGACCGCTGCGCAACACAACGCCAAAGTGTACGGTCAAGCCTCCGTCGGCGCGCCGCCCATGTCCGTCCCGCACCTCGACACCCGCAACGTGGACGGCAAACGCCACCTCATGTTCGGCCCTTACGCAGGTTTCCGTTCCAACTTCCTCAAACAAGGCTCGCTCATGGATTTGCCCCTGTCCATCCACTTGGACAACCTCTACCCCATGCTGCGCGCCGGCTGGGCAAATATGCCCCTGACCAAATACCTCTTGGGCGAATTGCGCAAAACCAAAGAAGAACGCTTCGCCTCCCTGCTGGAATACTACCCCGAAGCAAACCCTGACGACTGGGAACTCATCACCGCAGGACAACGCGTTCAAATCATCAAAAAAGACTCCGAAAAAGGCGGCGTCCTCCAATTCGGCACCGAAATCGTCGCCCACGCCGACGGCTCGCTCGCCGCACTCTTGGGCGCATCCCCCGGCGCATCAACCGCCGTACCCTTGATGATCAAACTCATCCACCAATGCTTCCCAAGCCGCATTTCCTCATGGGAAGGTCGTCTGAAAGAACTTGTTCCCGGCTTCGGCATCAAGCTCAACGACAACCCGCAGCTTGCCGAAGAAATCATCAGCCACAACGCCAAAGTATTGGGTATTCATTATCAATGATGGGAAAGTAATGATGAAAACAGCGTATCCCTGAGATACGCTGTTTTTAGTTATAAATTTCTACGAAGCCTTCAAATTTTTTACAGCTTCTGATGCGGGTTTTATTTATCCTAGTGAGGATCTTTTTAATTTATATTAACTCTTAATTTTTGGTTCCATACGTTTGGCACCCTATAAATTAAATTTCTGGAGACACTTAAAATGCAGAAACGTGGAATTATTATGGCTCCTCCTATTGAGGTTACTGATAGTGGCATAATTAGTGGAAAAATTGACTTAAAACAGCAAATTAGGATGCTTCTATTTTTTTGGGATAAAATAATTTTACCTAACAATAATATACTTCATATCAATTACTCCAATGTAGATGATATTAATTTGCTTCAAAAAGAAAAAATTCTGGAAATTGAAGAAATCTGGTTAACTGGGCTCTATTCAGCAAATAAAGATATGTTCTTGAATGTTCAAGAAGAAATTTTTCATAGTTACAACCATGATGGAGCTGAATGTCTTTGGAGTTTGCAACAATTACACGAAGATTTATCTTTCCAAGCTTCTAAAAACATAAAGTCAACTCTTCAGAGAACGATTGAATTTGAACTTTACAAAGCTATTCCTATTCCGAAAAAATCTATCCCTCTTGAAGAAATTTTAAATTTCAAAGAAAAATATAATGATGAATTGATGACATTGCGCCTATGCTTAAGTGCTATGTATGATGAAATAATTAGGTCGCCTGATCAAATATATACAAAAAGTATAAAGCTATCGCAACTAGTAAAAGCAATTGACGACTTACATAAATCAATGGATTCACATAAGGTTATGAAGAATAAATTCTTAGCTAGCAAGAAAATTGTCTTAAGAACAGACTTTTCAGATTTAATTGGGGCAATTCCAGCAGGTTATGGAATATATGAAGGAATGAATCATCTTGGAATACCCTCACCTCTTTCCATGCTTCTTGCTTCACTAGGTGCCTTTATAAAAATTGGAATTAAAGAAAATAAAATAATTGAAGATATTCCTAGAGAATTAAAAGATTATGCATATATTTCTAGAATAGAACAAAATTTTGCATAACATAAAATACCGCCTGAAAAATATTTTCAGGCGGTTCCCGTTATTATTAAATTAATTATTTCTTATTGCCCAACTGCGGCAATGCTGGAGCTTCGTCCAGCGACAACAAACCGCTTTGCGAGTAGATACTCAGTTTGGTGCTGGCGTCAGACAACCTCTTTCATCATCAAGAATGGCACAAAGCTATCTGCCTTTTAAAACGTAAACCCTGTTTCCAATTCATCATCGCCGACCAGTTCGACCAACAGCGCGTAAAGCGGTGCAAGCTCGGTGTAGCGGCGGGAGGTGCGGCGCAGGTAGTTGAGGAAGCGCGGGATTTCGGGGCGGTATTTGTCTTTGTCGTCGCGGTAGTACAGGCGGGCGAAGATGCCGGCAACTTTCAGATGGCGTTGTACGCCCATCCATTCAAACCAGCGGTAAAACTCGTCAAACGCTGCGGGTACGGGCAATCCGGCGGCGCGGGCTTTTTCCCAGTAACGGATGACCAAGTCCAAGACGAATTCTTCTTCCCATTCGATGAAGGCGTCGCGCAGGAGGGAAACCAAGTCGTAGGAAATCGGGCCGTAGAGTGCGTCTTGGAAATCGAGTACGCCGGGTCGGCCGGTGGTGAGCATGAGGTTGCGGACGATGAAGTCGCGGTGGACGTACACCTGCGGCTGGGCAAGCAACGGCGGCAACAGGGTGTCGATGGTTTGCTGCCAAAGCTGGCGTTGTTTGAAGTTGAGTTCGCGTCCGAGTTCTTTGGCGACGAACCATTCGGGGAACAGGTTGATTTCGCGCAGCATGATGTCGCGGTCGTATTCGGGCAATTCGCCTGCACGGCTGGCCTTTTGCAGCCCGACCAATTCGTCTATGGCTTCAAGCAGCAGGACTTTGTGTGCATCCGCGCCTTGCTCTTGCTGCATGGCGGTCAGGAAAGTGGTGCTGCCCAAGTCGTTTAGCACCATAAATCCTTGTGCTTCATTGGCGTGCAATACTTGGGGAACGTTAAGCATATTGAAAAGTTTTTGCACTTTTAGGTAAGGAGCGACGCTCATTTTATCGGGCGGCGCGTCCATGCAGATGACGGTCTTGCCGTCGGCAAAAGTAGCGCGGAAGTAGCGTCGGAAGTCGGCATCGGCGGCGGCGAAGCTCAATTCAAAGTTTTGTTCGGGATAGACGGCGTGCAGCCAATTTTGTAATTCGGTTTGTCGTTGCATAGCGGTGTCGCGGATTTTCAGGTTAAAATAACCGCTATTCTAACTGGCAAACCGATTTAAGGGGCGATTTTGGCTCGTTTATTTTCACTCAAACCATTGGTTTTGGCGTTAAGCGTCGGCTTCGGCGCGGGAGGGGCATATGCGCAAAATGCATCTTTGCCGCAACCTGCCGATTACGAGCCGGTAAAGACCACCCCGCCTGCGGTTCAAAGCGTGGAGAACCATCGTCCGACCGATCAGGACAAATTGTCCTTAGGCGATACCTGCCTGTTTTGCCAGCATCAGGTTTCCGAAGCAAACAAGCAGCCTGAAATCAAACGCAGCGGCGAAGAAGCCCTGCCGCAGGATTACACCCGCGTGATTGCGGACAAGGTTGCCGGACAGTCGAAAGTCGCCGTCCGCGCTGAAGGCGATGTCATCATCGAGCGCAATCAGGAAGTGTTAAACGCCGATTGGGCGGATTACGACCAAACCAGCGATACCGTCAGGGCGGGCGACCGCTTTAAGCTGTATCAAGACGGTTCGACCGTCAGCGGCGATACTTTGGTGTACAACCTGAAAGACAATACCGGCTCGAGCGAATACGTCCGCGTCGATGCCGAAAAAGACGGCCGCCGCCTCCAAAGCGTCAGCGAAAAGGCGGAAATGAAAGGCAAAGGGCTGTACAAGCTCATCAATACCAAATTCAATACCTGCTCGCCCGGTGATGCGAGTTGGTACATCAAAGCGAAAAGCATCGAAACCGATCAGGAAACGGGCATAGGCGTGGCAAAAGACGCGTCGCTGGTGTTCGGCGGCGTTCCGGTGCTTTATACGCCTTGGGCGGATTTCCCGCTCAACGGTCATCGCAAGAGCGGTCTGCTGGTTCCGACGCTGGCAACCGGTTCGGACGGTTTGGAACTCGCCCTCCCTTATTACTTCAACCTCGCCCCCAATTTGGACGCCACTTTCCGCCCCGGCATCATCAGCTCGCGCGGTGTGCAGCTTGGCGGACAGGTTCGCTATCTCGAACCGAAATTTAACGGCGTCATCGACGGCGATTGGATGCCGTACGATAAAAAACGCCACGAAAACAACCGCTATCAAATCAAGTTTGACCACAACCACCAACTGACTGACAAACTCAGCGGCGGCATCAGCTTCAATCAGGTTTCAGACGACAATTACTACCGAGATTTCTACGGACGCGAAGACATTGCCAGCAATGTCAACCTCAACCGCCAACTGTGGCTGAACTACGGCGACAATGTCTGGGGCGGCTCTTTTGACGGCGCGCTGAACGTACAGAAATACCAAACCCTTGCCAACCAAAACGGTTACAAAGACGAACCCTACGCCATCATGCCGCGCCTGACCGGACGTTGGCAGAAAACCATGGGCAAGGCGAATATCAACGTATTCAGCCAGTTCACCCGTTTCGTACACGACAGCAAACAAGACGGCAGCCGTACCGTGCTGTATCCCAGCGTCCGTTGGGATTTCAACAACCAATGGGGCTATATCCGTCCGAAAATCGGGGTACACGCGACTTATTACGACTTAGGCTCGTTCGGCAACCAATCCGGCCGACGCGTCAGCCGCGTATTGCCGATATTCAACGTCGATACCGGCATGACCTTCGAGCGCAACGCCAATTTGTTCGGCAAAGCCTATCTGCAAACCCTCGAACCGCGCCTGTTCTACAACTACATCCCAACCAAGTCCCAAAACGACTTACCTAATTTCGACACCTCGGAAAACAGCTTTTCTTACAACCAGCTTTTCCGTGAGAACTTATACGTCGGCAACGACCGCATCAACTCCGCCAACAGCCTGACCGCCGCCGCGCAAACCCGCTTCCTTGACCCGAACAACGGTGCCGAGCTGTTCCGCGCCGGTATCGGACAGAAGTTTTATTTAAAAAACGACAACGTATTGCTGAACGGCAGCGTCGGCCGTTATGAACGCAGCCAATCCGACTGGGTCGGCTTTGCGCACGGCAAACTGAGCAATAGCATCCATGCCGGCTTCGATGTCCACTACAACCAAAACGAAAGCCGCGCCGAAAGCTACGCCGCGACCATCCGCTACAATCCCGAGCCGGGCAAAGTATTGAGCGCGCGTTACAAATACGGTCGCAACGAACGCATTTACCTGCAATCCGACGGCAACTATTTCTACGACAAAATCCGCCAAGTCGATTTGGCGGCGCAATGGCCTATCCGTAAAAACCTTTACGCCGTTGCACGTTACAACTACGAAATTCAAGCCAAGAAACCGCTTGAAATGCTGGTAGAAGCTGAATATAAAAGCAACTGCGGCTGCTGGAGCGCAAGCCTCGTCGGACAACGCTACGTGACCGGCGAAAACAGCCGCAAAAATGCCGTTTTCTTCAATCTCCAACTCAAAGACCTGAGCAATCTCGGCAACAATCCATTTGAAAAACTGCGCTTGGCCATTCCCGGCTACAGCAAAACCAACGAGGTAGTTACCCCATGAACGTCAAACCCCTGATTCTTGCCGCCGCACTCGGTCTGGCATTGAACGCACACGCAGCCCCTAATGCTAAAACAGTAAAAAAATCCGTCAAACCCGTCGCTGTTCAGACGACTGATACCGAAACCCGTTCTGACGGGGTACGTCTGAGCGACGGCATTGCCGCCATCGCCGACAACGAAGTCATTACCCGCCGCCAACTGGCGCAGGCAGTCGAACGGGCGCGCCGAACCATCCCTAAAGGCACACAAATCGGCGATAACGAATTGCGCGAACAAGTTCTGGCGCAACTCATCAACCAATCCTTGATTGTCCAAGCGGGCAAACGAAAGAATATTCAAGCAGATAACGCAGAAATCGAGGCGGTCATTGCCGCTAATCCTTCACTGAAAAACCCGTCGGCCTCTATCCGCCGTGAAATTGCGGACAGCATCATCGCGGAAAAAGTGCGCCAACAGGCAGTCATGCAGCACAGCCGCATCAGCGATGCCGAAGTTGCACGCGCTATCGAACAGGCGAAACAGCAAGGCATCGCCCTGCCCGAAGGCGAGCCGCTGCGCCAATACAATGCGCAACACATTCTGATTAAGGCCGACAACGAAAACGCTGCGGCCGGCGCGGAAAGCACCATCCGCAAAATCTACGCACAAGCCCGCAGCGGCGCAGACTTCGCCGGTTTGGCGCGCCAATATTCGCAAGACGGTAGCGCGAGCAGCGGCGGTAATTTGGGTTGGTTCGCCGACGGCATGATGGTTCCGCCGTTTGAAGAAGCCGTCCACAAACTCAAACCCGGCCAAGTCAGCCCGCCCGTACGCACGCAATTCGGCTGGCACATCATCAAGCTGAACGACGTCCGTGAGGCCGGCACGCCCGAAGAGCGCCAACAAAACGCCGTACGCCAATATCTGTCGCGCAAAAAAGCCGAACAGGCGGAAATCAACCTGCTGCGCGAACTGCATGAAGGTGCACACATCGACATACGCTAAGGCGGATGCAGACGTCGTCTGAAAGTTTTTCAGACGACGTTTTGTTTTGCAGTAGTAAGACGACATTCATCCGAAATCAAGCTGTCCCTAATAATATAGCGATGAAAATTTAAAACACCCGTTTCGCCATTGCCACCGCATCCAATCAAATATGAATGATGGTTAAAAAGGTCGTCTGAAACCTCGAAATTCAGATTTTCAGACGACATCGTCCTGAATCTATTCCGTTTGCCGGAATAGGCGGCTGCTTGAATATGAGCCTTTTCAGAATCAATGGATTATCTTCACTCAACCGTTTTTTCTTCGGCAGGCAAGGGGCGGGAAACCGTAGTGCAGGTTCCGTCCGCGAAATAGATAAGGCATCATCATTTCGTAGGGCGGGTGGCAGGTTTGACAGGTACTAGGTTCGGTTTATCCCACGCAGACTTCAAATTGATAAAAAAGGTCGTCTGAAAAGCAAAATGTTTTTCAGACGACCTTTTGCGGGACGGCATACGGACGGACTACCAGTCCGATCCGCCTGCCCACAGTATGCCGATGGCGGCGACGGATGCCAGGCCGACAGCCACAATTACCTCTAAAAACAATACTGACACAGACATAATAACCTCCGAATGTTTAATGAAATTATTATCGGAACCATCCGCCTGCCCTGATGGGAAACGATACGGATGCCGTTTGGTTTGTATGGTCAGAATAACACTCTCTCGAGGTATCCTTATTCGGTTTACCTGATTTTCCAGAGGGAAAAAAGCAGTAATTATCAAAAATTAATGCCAAAGACTATCAGTTCATCCTTCTTGATTGCGAACGCGGCTTGTTTGTCGGATATTTGATTCAAACCTGATTTTTTTCACTGATTTATGCCTGATTTTTTTCTTTTTTTCCGCCGTTTTGTACAAACTGCCATTGTGGTATTTTTGCCTCTTTCTGTTTATATTGCCGTCCATCTGGCAAATGGCGAGAGTTTTGCATTCGAACGTCCGTTGATGTTTGTCATTCACGAACAGACGGGACAATGGTTTTTTCCAATTGCGCTATTGCTTCATTATTTGGGTAAAACCGCCGTCGCCGTACCGCTGGTCTGTTTGGCGGCGGTATGCCTGTGGCGGTTGGGCAAACAGCAGGCAGCGGTATTCGTGCCTTTAGCGGCATTGTTACCGACTTTGAATATGCTTTGGATAAAAGCATGGATACAGCGTCCGCGCCCGTTGCTTTGGCCTCGTGCCGTCGAAGAGGCCAATTTTTCGTTTCCAAGCGGGCATAGTACGTTTTCCGCCGCAATCGCAGTGATGCTGATTCTATTGTGTTATCGGACTGCATACCGCCGTACCGCTTTTGCCGTCGGCATCTTATTTGCCTTGTTGACGGGGTTTTCACGGGTTTATTTAGGCGTACATTATCCGACGGATGTTTGGGCGGGATGGACGAATGGGACGCTGACGGCTCTATTGGTTTATTATGTTGCTTTCAAAAAGGATTTCGAATAATGGAAACCTTATGCCCGAATACGCCCTTATGGCTGCGCAACGGTCATGCGGACACAATATTTGCCAAATTCATTCAACGCCCCGCCCCTGCCTACCGCCGCGAGCTGCTGCCGGACAGTACGGGACGCACTTTGGTTGCCTGTGATTTTGTCGATGCCGCCAATCCTGATGCGCCTTTGGTGGTTTTGTTTCACGGATTGGAGGGCAGCAGCCGCAGCCATTACGCCGTTGAGTTGATGCGAGCGGTCATTGAAAAAGGCTGGAACGGCGTGGTGGTGCATTTCCGCAGTTGCGGCGGCGTAGAGAATACCGCGCCTGTGTTTTATCATTTGGGCGATACGCGGGAAATCGGCTTTATGCTGGAAATGCTTTCGGAACGCTACCGCAGGATTTATGTGGCGGGCGTGTCTTTGGGCGGTAATGCGCTGGCAAAATATTTGGGCGAATACGGCAGTCTGGGCATGGCTGCTGTCCCTTACGCCGCTGCCGCCGTCTCTGCGCCGGTGGATGCGGCAGCGGCAGGCACTCGCTTTGATAAGGGAATGTCAAAACTGCTCTATACCCGCTATTTTTTAAAATCTTTATTGCCCAAAGCCGCCGCAACAGGTTTTCAGACGACCTCATTGAAAGAATGCAAAACGCTGGGGGATTTTGACGACAGGTTTACCGCGCCGCTGCACGGTTTCGCCGACCGGCATGATTATTACCGCCGCGCTTCGTGCAAGCCTTGGCTGAAAACCGTGCGTACGCCGCTTTTGCTGCTCAACGCCGTCAACGACCCGTTTCTGCCGCCGAAAGCCTTGCCGACGGTAGAAGAGGTTTCGTCCGCCGTTACGCTGCTGCAACCCCAATACGGCGGACACGCTGCGTTCGTCAGCCGCGACAAAGGTCGTCTGAACCTGCAATGGCTGCCGCAAACCCTGCTGGCGTATTTTGAGGCATTCGAGTAAACGGAAGGTTTTTCAGCCAGAAGTTTCGTTATAAAATGCCCCGAACCTGATTTAGGATTTATTTAGAAACAAAGGAAAATTATGCAAGAAACCAACGGATACCCCGATAAACGTCCGGACGGCCCGGAAGGCCGCTGGGAACGGGACGTGTTGCGCGACGTACTGCTTGCCGCCTATAAAGAGCAGCGGCGCGCCCGTTTTTGGCGCAACTTCTGGCGGATTATCGGCGTCCTGCTGATTGCCGCATTATGGTTCGGTTCGGACGACGGCACGGCCGGACAAGGGCTGGCCACAGGTAAAGAGCATACGGCAGTCATCACATTGGAAGGCGAAATAGGCGGCGGCATGGACGATCAGGTCAAAATGCTGCGCGACAGCATGGAGGCGGCCTACAACAATCCGAATGCAAAAGGCATCGTCATCCGCGCCAACAGCCCCGGCGGTTCGCCCGTTATCTCCAATACTGCTTTTAACGAGATACGTCGTCTGAAAGGCGAACATAAAGACATCCCCGTCTATGTCGTCGCCGAAGATATGTGCGCCTCCGGCTGCTACTACATCGCTGCCGCCGCGGACAAAATCTACGCCGACCCCTCCAGCATCGTCGGCAGTATCGGCGTGATCGGCGGTGGTTTCGATGTAACCGGCCTGATGGACAAGCTGGGTATCAAACGTCGTCTGAAAACCGCAGGCAGCAACAAAGGCATGGGTGATCCGTTTACCCCTGAAACGCCTGAGCAGGCGAAAATCTGGGAAGCTATGCTGTCAGACACCCATCAAGAATTCATCAAGGCCGTCAAGCTCGGACGCGGTGAAAAATTGAAAGACAAAGAATACCCCGACGTATTCAGCGGCCGCGTCTATACCGGCCTTGAAGCCAAAAAAGTCGGACTGATTGACGACTTCGGCAGCGTGTACAGCATCGCCCGCGATGTCGTCAAAGCCCCCGAACTGGTCAGCTACACGCCCGAAGACGATTTCAGTAAACTCTTAAGCCGCCGCTTTGGCGCACAAGTCAAGGCTGAGGTGGAAAACACACTGTCGAAAATGTGGTAAGGCAATACAAACAAAACGTCGTCTGAAAAGCTTTCAGACGACGTTTTGTTTTGGGGGATATTGATTCTGCGGAAAATGAAAGAGGAATATCGTAATAGCGGTAAGTGCGTATTTATATCCATTTAGAACCGAATGATTTCCTTCATTCGTAGCGTAGGCTTTGCCTACGGAAAAGCTGCCCGAATATCGCGTAGCAGATCAATTTCAAACCGATAACATACTGCATCGTCGTAGTCAAAGAACCATTCCCGAGGTAGCTATGCATCAAGTGTATCGGTTGCAAATTATCCGTTCTATTTTTGGCTTTCTTTAAAACAGGTTGGAGAAAGGTCGTCTGAAAGCCGACGATATCAGCTTTCAGACGACCTTTTACTGTTTTCAAACCCGAATCAGTCAAACAGTTCGCCCACTTTGTCCCAGAACGATTTTTTGCGCGGGGTTTGGCTGCGGTCGAGGCCGGTGGAGATTTTTTCGAATTCTTCCAGCAACTCTTTCTGGCGGTCGGTCAGGTTGACCGGCGTTTCCACCACAACGTGGCAGTACAAATCGCCCGTCGCGCTGGAACGCAGGGATTTGATGCCTTTGCCTTTGACGCGCATACGGCGGCCGGTTTGCGTTTCTTTCGGAATGTTCAGTTTGACTTTGCCGTCCAAGGTCGGAACTTCGACTTCGCCGCCCAAGGCTGCGACGGCGAAACTGATGGGCAGCTCGCAATGTAAATCCAAGCCGTTGCGCTCGAAGATTTTGTGTTCTTTGACGCGGACGTTGACGTACAAATCGCCTGCGGGCGCGCCGTGCGTACCCGGTTCGCCTTCGCCGCTCAAGCGGATGCGTTGACCGTCGTCGATGCCGGCGGGAATGTTGACCTCAACGGTTTTGCTGGTTTTGGTGCGGCCTTCGCCACGACATTTGACACACGGGTCTTTGATTTCCTTGCCTGTACCGTGGCAGGTCGGACAAGTCTGCTGCATTTGGAAAATAGCTTGGCGGACGTGTACCGTGCCGGAACCGTGACAGGTCGAACAAGTTGATGCGGACGTACCGGGTTTTGCACCGCTGCCGTGGCAGACATCGCATTCTTCGTAGGTCGGGATGTTGATGCGTTTTTTGATGCCTTTGGCGGCATCTTCCAACGTGATTTCGACGCCGACCTGTAAATCCGCGCCTTGATAGTTTTGCTGACGGCCGCCGCCCCCGCCTCCGCCGAACATTTGGCTGAAAATGTCGGAAAAGTCGAAGCCTTGCGCGCCGCCGAACCCGCCAAAACCGCCGAATCCGCCCGCGCCGCCGCCCATGCCCTGCTCAAACGCGGCATGGCCGTATTGGTCATACATGGCGCGTTTTTCTTTGTCGGACAAGGTGTCGTAGGCTTTTTGAACTTCTTTAAATTTTTCTTCCGCCTCTTTGTCGCCGGGATTGCGGTCGGGGTGGTATTTCATCGCCAGCTTGCGGTAGGCTTTTTTGATTTCGTCGTCGCTCGCACCGCGCGCCACGCCGAGTGTTGCATAAAAATCTTGGTTGCTCATGATAGTGATGGTTGTTGATATGTGTAAAAACTAGACCGGATATATGGGTGGAGTGGGGAAAACTCAAGTGTCTGAATGCGAGGTCGTCTGAAAAATACCGTTCTGTTTTCAGACGACCTTTGTCAAACCGACCTAACGACAACCTGCTATAATCCCTCCTTTATTTTTCCTAACGTTTTCAAGCGAAAAACAGAATGACCATGCAAGAACATTACCAGCCCGCCGCCATTGAGCCTGCGGCGCAGAAAAAATGGGACGACGCCCGTATTTTCAACGTCTCCGAAGACGCTTCCAAACCCAAATACTACTGCC
>ERZ773079.1317-NODE-1317-length-15065-cov-16.802931_pt1 | contig 15065 bp, 13 predicted proteins | sample MGYA00511355_ERZ773079 | MGnify/ENA primary metagenome ERZ773079 (study PRJEB29015, sample SAMEA2737979) | human oral metagenome | biome: human oral; feature: human-associated habitat; material: dental | place: China | collected 2117 ... | reverse complement strand
CTGGCGAAATACCACTTTCATAGGCTTCCCGTTCACCTTAGCGTAGGCCGTGCGCGCACCGCCTCAGCGACGGGCTATTCTTTGATTGGGTATTTTCATTCTAGGATGCCCCTGCCCGTTTGACCAGAGCAAAACGTGGCCGAAAGCCCCGCAATGGCGTCGGAACGAGCGGAAATCCTTCACTCGACGCAGTTATTGCGCGAAGGCAACGCCACACGGGGAACGAGACCCATGCTTCCCAGCCGGGCGGCACTGGTTCGCCCGTCGCCGGTAAACTCATCAGCCCTTCCTCATGGCGATAAACTCATCATCGGGAAGATTCCGCTCAACTCGCCTTTCAACCCCGGTTCCGACAACGTTCCCAAGGCAAGGATCCGGTCAAAAGAGTCGCCTCCGCACTCCTAGAGCTGTCTCCTCCATAGCGGGGCCCGCGTCAGCTCGGGAGAAAAGGATCGGCGAGCTTCTCCACCGAGTCGAGGCCGTGGCAGTCTCCGGCATCTCGCTTTCCATACACGCTTCCGAAGTACCCGAACCCTGTATGGCCCCCGCCCGCGAGCGCGAGTCTCTCCAAGTCATGGCCGAACTCAAGCCGGAAGAGCGATCATTGACGAACATCGACCGGAAGAAGGGCTACCGGAAGACGACGGATGCGGGCTCCACAGCACAACGGTTGGATGTTTCGCGTGGGATCATCCAACGCGGAAGGCCTCACAGTTTCCGGAACCGCGCTGTCGGTGCGTACCTCCGTCGATGAGGCGCGGCGCCTCACCCGCCAGAACCAGGGATGGATCGACGTCCAAGGCCGCACGCAGCTGGGGCAGCCCGGAATCGAGCGCCACCTCCGAGGACGCATGCCGGCGTCCGGTCATCGTCTTGCCGCACGCCCGAACACCCTCGAGAAGAACACCGCCCGAATAGCCGAGAGACTCTTCAACCACCCGGTCTGCGACTCTTGGCAGATAGTTCTTTTGAGCCGCCATTATCCAGCGCTCCTCCCAAAAGGATTCAGCACTAATCCGACATCTGGCGTCATTCCAACCGGCCCATCTGGCGTCATTCCAACCGGCCATCTGGCGTCATTCCAACCGGCCATCTGGCGTCAGGAGGCGACAATCCAGGCGATCCGTGAGGTGGCCGCACACCGCGGCATGAACGGCGAGTCAAGGAAGCTTCCGTCCGTATCCGCAACCGGTATGCCAACATCCTGGAACACCCTGGTCGCTGAACGGGCGCCGATGGTCGAGTACCTGACGCTCGAGGACGCCCTATCCCTTATCGAGGAACTCGCTGCGGGGTCACTCCGGGACCTCGGCTTGCTTGACTAGGCGTTGCACCGGCCTGCGACCACCCTCTGGGAAGTGACACGCACACCACCATCAATAAAAGGCCGCGGCGCGATCAATTCCCGCTTCCCACACGCAGCCGGTATTCCTCGGCGCCGTCAAGCATTGGCTTGGCCGCTTCGGGCACGTACACGCTCAGGCCGCCGTCGCTCACGGAGAGTTCTACGACGCCGTCGTCGCCGACGACGACCGGTTCGTGCCCGCCCACCACGCTGACCCATTTCTTTCCGGCGTGGCGCGTGCCGACGTAAAGGCGCTTGGCGCCGGCCAGACGGTCCGAGAGCACCGCCGCCAGTCCGGAGCCGGGGTGGGCGTCGTCGCCTTCGCGCGCGAAACCGACGACGTCGGGCGCATCGAAGGCGTCATGCTGGGGGCCGTGGGCAAGTGCGCGCCGCATGGTCATGAGCAGGGGCAGCTCGGCGACGGCCGGCAGATCGCCGGTCTCGGGCGTGCCGAAGAGATCGCCCCAAAAAACGCAGGGGGTTCCGGCCTCTCGCAGCAAGATGACGGCGTAGGCCGACGGTTTGAACCACGACTGGACGGTGGAGGCCAACGACTGCCCCGGCTGGGTGTCGTGGTTTTCGACGAACGTGACGGCGCGGGCGGGGTCGGCGTCGACGAGGGTGCCCTCGAAGAGTCTGGAAAGATCGACGTCGCCGTTGGAGTTCGAAGCCGCGTGCAGGTGGAAGTGCAACGGCACGTCGAACAGGCTCGTGGACGGTACCGCTTCAAGGTATTCCTTCAGCTCGCCGACGTCGTGGGACCAGTACTCGCCGACGGCGGGAAGGGCGCGTCCGGTGGCTTTGCGAAGTTCGGGCAGCCAGCCGGCGAAGAAGTCCGCGCCGATGTGCTTGACGGCGTCGAGCCGCAGGCCGTCGATGTCGGCGGTTTCGACGTACCAGCGTCCCCATCTGTCGAGTTCGGCCCGCACCTTCGGGTCGGCGACGTCGACGTCGCAGCCCATGAGGTAGTCGTAGTTGCCGAACTCGTCGTCGACGTTCTCGTTCCACTGCTTTCCCTCGAAGAGCCACACTCCCGAAATTCCGCGGGTTTCATCCCAGTCGGAGCCGTTGAAACACGTCCAATCCCAGGTGAAGTCGGAATAGGCGCCCCCGCGGCCGGGAAATTCGTAGCGCGTCCACGCTTGGATCTCCTCGGCCTCGCCGATGGGCCGACGGCGGTCCCCCGGGTCGACGGGCGTGGCGCGCACGGTCTCGACGGCTTCGCCGCCCATGCGGTGGTTGAGAACGACGTCGGCCACCACGGAGACGCCCGCGGCGTGCAGCGCCGCAACGGCCGCGAGGTATTCGTCCTTGGTGCCGTACTTGGTGGGCACGGCGCCCTTCTGATCGAACTCCCCCAAGTCGTACATGTCGTAGACGCCGTATCCGACGTCCTTCACCCCGGCATGCCCCTTGTAGGCGGGCGGGAGCCATATGGAACTGACGCCGCAGGCGGCCAGAAACTCGGCGTTGCGGGCCAGAAGCCGCCAGTGGCTCGAATCCGGAGCCATGTCCCAGGCGAAAGCCTGAAGCAGAAGGGGGTTGACGACGTCGGACGCCCTCTCGTTGTTTGCGCGATCGTTGTTGCCCATGTCTTCGGTCCTTTCACAGCTCATCGATCGAGTCTCACGTAGACATTACCCGCCGATCCTTTCGAAGAATCCTTACAGACAGCTGAAGGGAGCTTGATGCGGCGGCCGACCAGTCTCGGGGCGCACGAGACGGCGCCCCAACAATGCAAGACGCTTCGCAAAAGGCGGCGGGTTCGACGCTCCGGGACGTCTTCTCCAGAAGCCTCTGCCCGCCCGAAAGACGTTTTGTTTCACGCATTCGAAGGGCGTCTTCTGCCCTTTGGAAAAACCTTGCGCCGTTGACGCATGGCGAAAAGGTCTTATAGCGTCACCGTATGACGGGAAAACAAGAAAAAGAGGTCCGCGAACGGCAGCCATCATGGCCTGCGTGGCTGAGCTGGGCTCTTCCTATAGCGGGCACGATCATACTTGCCTTCGCGGCACTGACCGGCGGAACCGCAGTCCTCCTCTGGAAATTCGAAAGTGAATGCCCCAAGGCAACTGTTGACTGCGTATACGTGGTGCGGCGTCCAGGCCTCCTGTTCCTGGGGATCTTCGCGCTTGTCAGCGTTGCAATCACCCTGCGGAAGATGGTACGTGCAATGCGCAAGCGCGATGTGCGGGAGATGCGAACCGTCCTCGTCCTCCTCTCAGTCACTCTCGCCCTTGCCCTGTCTATATTGGGCGTGCCGTTCCTCGACGCCCTTTTCGACGATCCTTACTTCCCGCCGCCCGGCGGTTGACGCATTCCGGCGGTTGACGCGCCCTGCAGGCACAGCAAATCAACTGGCGGTTGATGCATCCCGGCGAGACTTTCTGTATTCCGGCGAGACTTTCTGCCGATCCCGACGAGAGCAGGACGTTCATCGGCGATTCGGGTGATCCTGATGATCTTCGCGACCCTGGCGACCCCGGCGATCTTCGCGACCTTGGTGACCCCGGCGATCTTCGCGACCTTGGTGACCCCGGTGATCCGATCCCTCGAATGTCACTTCGTCAACGGAAAGAAGATTCACGCGGACCGCCGGCAGGGAGATCGGCGCGAAGACTTCGAAAGGGCCTCGGATCTCGGACCCAGAGAGTTCTCCCGCAGTTCGGAGGAGCACTGCGCCGTTGACGCATGGTGAAGAGGTCTTATAGCGTCGCCGCATGACGGAAAAACAAGAAAAAGAGCTCCGCGAACGGCAGCCATCATGGCCTGCGCGGCGGATCCGCGACCTTTCCATAGCGGGCGTCTTCATACTTGTCGGCGCAGCGATATCCGGCGGAGTCGCCATTTTCACGTGGCAGTACAAAGACCTTTGCCCCGAGGGAGGGGAGTGCAAAATTCTTGTGTGGCGCCCGGGCCTTCTGTTCCTGGGAATCTACGCTCTCGCGTGCGCCGCGATCACCCTGTGGACGATGATCCGTGCGACGCGCAGTCGCGAAGTGCGCCAGCTCCGAACCGCCGTCGCCCTCCTCGCGGTCACCTTCTCCCTGATTCTGGCCGTCTGGGGCACGTTGCTCATCGACAATTCTTCGTACAAACGGCATGAGTACCGGCCTTCCAGCGACGATCCTTGCGAAGTCTATGACTGCAACCCATCTAGCTCCACTCCGCCGACGGAGGGAAGCTCGAAATGACGCCCTCGCAAGGGAGGCTTCACGAATGAGGGCCTCGCAAGGGAGGCTTGGAATAAGGGCCTCACAGGAAGCTTCACAATTTAGGGCCTCCGTTCGGGCAACGGCATTTCACGCGTGGTGGCGTCACTCCAGGCCAAGCCAACAGTCAATAGGCGTGCAACCGGAAGATCACATGCGCGAGTCGAAGGTCAGAAAGACGGCGGCAAAATTGACATATGAACGGCAGGGAAAGCGGCAAGCAGCATCATTATCGAAACCGAATTATGGATGTACAATGTACGTACGCGAAAGGAGTTTCTATGCCAACAACCGCCAAAACACGTCGCATCAACCTTCGCGCCAGCGAACGGCAAGAGGCTGCGATACGCCATGCGGCTGAGTTAAGCGATTCGACGGTTTCAGAGTTCATTTTGAGAAGCGCTGTCGAGCACGCCGAACGAGTGCTCGCGGACCGCCGTCGGTTCACGCTCTCCGACGAGGAGTACTCGCTCTTCCTGGAAGCACTTGACTCGCCGGTCGAAACCGCCAAGTTACGGCGACTATTTGAACGTGAAAGCCCCATTGGCTCCGAAATCACGTTGCGCGACGATTCATGAACGCAACGCTGCTAGCACCGCGCCGCCTGCAGAAAGAGGATTCGCGTAAGGGCTTCAGATCGGGCGTTGACGAGCTCAACACGTGGTTTGAGAAGTTTGCATGGGAAAATCAACGGAACAACAATGCAGTGACCTACGTCGCATGCACCGATAAGCGTGTTGTGGGTTATTACGCGCTAGCCGCGGGCGGCGTGAGCAAGGCAAGCGTCGACGAGCATTTCGCTATGCGTCGCCCGAGTGACATTCCATGCATATTGCTCGCCAGGCTCGCAGTCGATGAACGTGCAACCGGGCAAGGAATCGGGATGGCAATGCTACAGGACGCTCTTCGAAGAACACTGGCAGCAGGCGAGTCCCTCGGCGCAGCATGCGTTCTCATTCATTGCCGCGACGCCGCGGCCAACTCCTTCTATATGCACCATGTGGACGCGCTCGCCTCGCCAGCCGACCCGCTCCAGCTTGTGGTTCCCATGAAGCGTATCGAGGCGCTGCTAGTTGAGCAGGGACGGGATGGCGGATAGAAGCCGGGCGCCGATTCGTTTTCACCTTGCTCACACAAAGCAGCGAAACCGCGCCCCACACGCTCCCACGCCGCTGCGCCGCCCCGCCGCACGCGTCTGTAGTTTCCCCTTTTGCCCTACACCAGCTTCGGAAACTTCAATTTCCTGCCAAAATCAGCACACTCCCCGCTCAAACTCCATAAATAACCTACTGTACTGTCTGCAAATTCCCCACTTCAGCACCTGCAAACACCTCATTTCATCTTCTGCAAAATCCTCAGTTGAAGCCCTGCGGATTCCCCAACAGAGCCACTGCACAACCCAAACTTGCATATAGACTGACGCCATGGACACCAGCAAAGTCACCGGAATCAGCTATTTGCCGCGCGCCGTGGACCCGCTCATGATTCGCGTGCTTGACTCAGCTGGTGCAGCCATTCTGGAAGGCCCTCGAGGCTGCGGCAAGACCATGACGGGCCTTGCACACGCGTCGTCCTACACACTGCTAGACACACCAGAGGCCCAAACTGCGTCCGAGATCGATCCGCGTCTGCTGCTGGCCGGGGCTTCCCCTCGCCTTCTCGACGAATGGCAACTGATCCCCCAGATCTGGAATCTGGCGCGCAGAGAGGTAGATTTTGCCTCCGAACCCGGACGCTTCATCCTCACGGGTTCGGCCGTTCCTGCCGCCGACCCAATCCGGCACACTGGCGCAGCGCGCTTCATCCGAGTCCGTCAGCGCACCATGACCTGGGCAGAAAAGGAGAACAGCCTCGACGACGGCGGAGTGTCGCTAAGCGCGCTGTTCGAAGGCGAGTCACCGCAACCCTCAATGTCCGCAGCCCCGCTTGAGCGCATTATCCAGAGCGTCTTGCGCCCCGGATTCCCCGGTCTGCTGAACTCTCCGTCGGATATCGCAGCACGGAGCATGGAGAGCTACATCAAGGACATCGCAACCACCGACATCAACAGGCTCGCGAATCTGCGCTCGGAACCCGCAGTCATCGAGCAGCTCATTGCCTCGCTGGCCCGTTCCTCCGCGAGCGAGGTTTCCCAGGCGACGCTGCGCAAAGACATTGCGCGGACGCTCCCCGCGCCTTCCGAGGGCACAACTGCCAAGCTCCTTGAGCTGCTAGAGCGAGTCTTCCTGCTAGAGAAGATCCAGCCATGGGCCGTTTCCCTACGGTCCAAGGCTCGTCTGCGCCGTTCGCCCAAATATCACCTGGCGGACCCCGCGCTGGCCGCCGCAGCTCTGCAAGCCGACGCCAACCGCCTGAGCGCGGACCTGGAAACGCTCGGTTTCCTCTTTGAATCTGCAGTTGTCCACGACCTGCTCGTCTACGCGGAGGCCTTGGGCGGACACGTGCATCACTATCGCGACTCCAACGGGCGTGAGATCGATGCGGTTCTGACGATGCCCAACGGAAGCTGGGCAGCCATCGAGGTGAAGCTCGGCGGCGGGCAAGCACAGCGCGGAGCCGAGAGCCTCGCCTGCGCCGTCGACCAGATCGACGCCGCACCGCCGACCTTCAAAGCGGTGATCACAGGAACCGGCTTCACGGCGACCCTGCCCGACGGCACAATCACCTTCCCGCTGCACGCGCTCCGGCCTTGAACGCAGCCGCATACCGTTACGATTTGGTCAATCTGGGGAGCGAGCGATGTCGCTCCTGAGCGAATCCGCGTAAGGAACTCTCAAATACTAAAGCAGGGCCGAGAAACAGATGAGAGGTTCCCTATACGTCTGTCACTAAACAAGTTAAAGAATGGGACGATAGTACCCATCGACCAGACTCGGATTCGAGTGGATGAGGTTGAGCAGGCTATCCGAGTAACTATTGCTCTTTTCGATTTGATCGACTAGTCCGGCCAGAAGAGTAAGTGCCGCTGCTGGTGTCGTTGTCGAAAGGTACTTTCGTTTAACACGAAGAGCCACCGCCGGGAGAGTCACATGCCCTTCAAATCGACGATTCCACAAGCGTCCATGGTGCGCCGCTATATTTCGTATGAAAGTAATGTTTTGAATGGCTTGAAGAAGCTTAGACTCATCTTCAAGCTCGAGAGATTTCGTTACCGGGGCCAGGACGCTCTTGTCACGAAGCGCGCGTAAGAACCGTGAGAAAGTCCCAATGGAAACCACTTCAATTGCTGCCCAGAAAGGAACGGGCTCCTCTTGCGTCACGTAATGTTGGATAAAAATTTCGTGTCGTTTCTGAATATCTTTGAAACTCTTCAGAACTGTTTCTCGGTTTGCGAATTCCTTCTGCCAACGGTCGTGAGCACCAACATCACCCGGATCTGGCTCCGACCCCACAGGAAGATACAGACTTCTATCGAGGTAAGCATCTCCCCCGCCAACTAACTTCGCGAAATTGTAGGCAACTCGGCCGCGAAGCGTTGGCTCAAGAACGCCGATCCCGTCAAGCACGCTGTTCCGCACAGCACGATCGAGATCGTAAATCTCCATCAGTTTTATGGCAGTCGTGCCCGAAACGTAGCGCTCGGCATCGCGTTCATAGAAGCACCTGGCGTAGCCACTTACCCGATAGTAGTTGCTCGAATAGAGGAAAGCGGCAAAGCGCTCAGACGATACAGGGCCCAAATCCAGCCCTCGCTCAACGTGCTTCTGAACCTGACTCTTGAGGTCTATCCACTTCTTCATTCTGCCGCCCTTGAAAACGAAGAGCCCACCCGGCTTATACCGAGTGGGCCCGAATGTTGCAACCAGTTTACAGACTCGTGACATAGAAAGCAAGATAAGCCACGCAAGTCCAACTTATACATCAACTCCACACCAGACGCTGAGGTGCGTTTGCACACAAGATCAACAATTTTTCTCACGATGCTGTGAAAACTGGCTCACAAGTATGACGAGCATACCATTGACGCAATCACACGCCGATCAAGGCAAGCGGTACGACGCCGATGCCGTCGCGGCGGCGGTAGGCTGCGGTCCCGGTATTGACGATGATCGAGTCGATCAATCGCTGGCCCATTTGCTTGCGCAACCATTGAAGGTGCTTGGTGTCGCCGTCGTCGACGGCACCGGCAGCCTTGACCTCGATCGCCAGGACGGCACCATCTTCACGAGTGACGACCAGATCGACCTCGTGGTCGCCGTCCCGTGTGCGGAGGTGCCCGACGTCGGCTTCAGCAGCTTGCGCCGCAACGCGGATGCACAATGTCGCCAGCGACTCGAACATGCTTCCAAGCACGGCCCTCCCTTCGGGCCCGACAGAACCGCCTCCAGTTCCCAGGAGCTTCGCTTCGTTCAGGCCAAGAAGACGAGCGGCGAGCGCGGGATCAGCGAGGTGATGCTTCGGAGAACGAGCGAGTCGCGTGAACTGGCTGCCACCGAGCTCCCAAGTGGGCACCGGATCGAGAAGCCATAAAGATTCCAGCACTCGCCGGTACCCGTCCGCCGTAGAACGAGCCGGTTTGTCGCCCTGCCCCGGGGTGGCAGCGTCAAGAATCTGTGAGTACCCAGCCGTGCTGGAGGTGGCTGCCGCGTAAGCCCGCAACCATGCCATCAGCGCATCAGGTCTGCGAACAGCGAGCCCTTGCTCGGGCACGTCACGGTCAACCACATTGCAAAAAGGTAAGAGTCAAGCTGAAAATGCCGAGCATCGCCACTGAGCGAACGAAGAGCGGGAAAGCCGGACGCCAGAATCTCCTCGACATACCTCACCATTCGCACCTCCGTTTGCCCGTTAAACTGCTCGCGACCGCCCTCTAAAAGGTGCGTCAGGCTCACGGCCGGCTCCCCACCCCTCTCTTTCCTCAAGAGTCATAGGGCGCATGCGAAACCTGCCAATTCGGCCTGCACCTGAGTGAGCGGTTGCACCGGCCCGGGGCGTCGCACTTCCCGCCAAAAGGAACTGGCTTCCTGAAGGATCCCGATCGACGGCGTGCCGGACTACGTCCCACACCTCTGCAACGTTCTTCCACTCGTCAATAAGCAGAGGACGCGGACGAGATAGGAGCAACTCAGGATCGGCTTCAAGGGGGGCACACGCTCCGCTGTCCGCTCCAGGCCCATGCTCTTGCGCCCCATTGAGCGGCTGTCGTCGTCTTCCCGACGGCTTTGGGGCCGTCAAGCGCTATTGCGGCAACGAAAGGAAAACAGGTCGTCCAGTTCCAAATCAATGGTCCGACGCACGTAAACCATGGCTCAATCATACAGATCAGCGAGTTTGAATCAGGCAAATAGCCGGAATGAACACGGCCTGGCAGACGGACAGATACTGACGTCTTCTGTAGCTACGACGACGTGCGACAGGAACTGATCAGCCACTGAGGTAAAGCTTGACAGTAGGTGGCGGGAGCGCGGAACTAAGAGTCTGGTCTGCGCCGTCGTCGAGACCGACACCGCGCCGCTGACGTTCAAAGCAGTAGTAAGTGGAACTGGTTCCGCAGCAATCCTACCCTACTGCCCAATCATCTTTTCATACACACGTCATTCTCAAACTAGGGCAACGGAAATCTCTCCTCAAGCAGTGTGATTAAAGATAGCGCCAATAAACACAGTCTCCATCTTGTACCCCAACCAATACTAATCTTCCTAACAGCACCTCATACACCCAAATTCTCCACAAAGTAAACATCCTTTTCCCTAAGCTACCTTTGTAAAACAAAAAAATTTTTAGTTTACAAACAAAATTTACAAGGAACTTCTGCATAACAGATACTTTATACCACCCTAAAACATGTCAATTAAAGTCAAAGTGTCTAAAAACAACGAAGTCAGATACCCTCATCTCGAATCGTAGAACGACCCTCTGAACTACCAGTCAAGCACTCTTTCAACAATCGAGCTGCCCTACTAAGGTATGGATGCTCACACATGATCTCAAGCCAACAATCAAAGGGCAAACGAAACTCGTTCAAAAGGTTAAAAACTACAACAGCCTTCGTCACTTCAACAATAGCATCAAGTTTCTCAAGTGAAAAATCTTGCACTTTACCTGTATGTACAAGCTTGTTACGCGTTAATCTCGTCAGCTTAGCCCACTTACTCACATCCAGACCCAAGCAATTATGACCATCTTGGTCAAGACGCTCAGCGAGATCAAGAAGCCGGTCTTCAAGACTTGGTTCATTGCGTATAGCTGCCCTAAATCTATTTTTATACTGTTGGTATTCAGCAGGCAGTCCGTGGAGCATACAATCACGGATTTTACGGAAACCTCCATTGGATACGTGAATAAGTTTCTCGCGAATTTTGAGCTCTCGATGCAAAACTTCAGCTGCGCCCACCACCATCAAAAGGTTACTTTCAACATACGGAGACGGCGCATAATAGAGACTCATGATCATGCTGATAGCTCCCCGAAGACTGTCGCGCTTTTCACACCATAGCCTCACAGCGCGCTCAAACGACAAGTGCTTACACGTAAAGAGAGGCATCTCCTCTTCAATAGATCTAATACCATACTTTCCAACCAGGGAGGGGGAATAGAGAAGATCAACCTTTGAATCTGACTGCCGACCCAAATCCTCCAATGAATCTATTCTCAAACGGACCCAGGTTATATTGGGTGTATCTTGTAGTGCGAATGCCACAAGCTCCTGCATTAAACGCACTTTCTCCAGTGCCTCTTCGAGAGCGAGACCTTCTGAAGAAGAAACTCGTAGATACACTGCTTCGTTCGCTACACTCTCTTGAGCACATGAGGAAGATGTATATCCAAGAGAAAAATTGTAAACTATACGCTTGCCATTTGCTTCTGTATTCTGTCCGCTCTTTTCTGGAATCTCTACCTCAGCAGAACCCGGCAAAGAAGTAGCACCCGCAGCTCGCGAAGCACCTCCTGGTGCCGACATACCCACCCATTTACTAAGACCCACAAAAGAAAACTCAACAGAACGAAAACTGGCATTAGTTTTACAATGAGCATTTACGAGCACTTTTTCAACTTTCACCTGCAGCTGTGGAGCGTTCCCACACTGGTAACCTACAAGGTCTTTCGGACTAGGAGGGTTAGGAAAACAATCAAAAAGAGTTAGTTTTTGTCCATCCGCTTCCCCAAAAAGCACTTTCCAAAGAGAAGGAGGACATGAAAATGCTTCACCAGAAGGAAAACTAAGCGAAAGCGTCAAACCGTTTCCTGGGTTGAACTTGAGAACTCCTGACATCCGCCTATCAGGACTATCTGGCAACCACCAGAATCCCTTCCACTCATGATGCACGTCAAGACGTAGCGGCCAACTATCCACAGCATTCCCTTCGTAGTAGGGGAGAGAAGCAAAGCTCTCTTTAGATCTACACATTGAACCGGAACTCGACCATAGTCCATCGCGTCTGCTGTCAGCACTTCGCCGTCCCGAACAAGGCCAATGCCAGCGATGTCAACCCCACAGCGAGCGTCTCCGCCCAGGAGAGGCTTAGTCACAGAGACTGGTACTTTTTCACCGTCTTCAGCCAGTTGTAAATCACCTCGATTTCACCTTTCAACTGGCCGGTAGTGGGCGGGGAGTAGTTCAGTTTGGGATGAGGGTCGTGCCGTGACGCCCACCCTGAGATGCGACTATAGGAGTCGTCGTATTTCTTCACATCCTGCTCCGTTACTCGACCAACGATTCGCAGTTTCCCAACTCGGACTTCTAAGGATTCGTAGTCCAACAGCGGTTCGGCGAGAACCTGGCTGATAACACGCTCCCAAGTCTGAGACATGTGGCCTGCAATCTCTTCGGTTCGTTTCAAGTACTCACTCTCGAGCATCCCCTTCTCTTCACGGCACAGACCCGCAACTTCCTTCCGCAACGTGTCGATGCGTTGGGCTGCATCCTTCGCAGTCCAGGGATGGTGTTGAGTTGTGTATCCCGGCCCCACATTTCGCCGCCGTTCGATACCTCGTGTACAAAACTGGACTTCGGACTCACCCGCCACCTTATGCAAGATCATGGTGAACGCCACATCGTGGGTAAATATCACGACTTGCCGTTCTTTGGCCAACTCGACGATTCGCCTGGCAACAGACTCGCGCTTCACATGGTCGAGGGAAGAAATGGGATCATCGAAGATCAGGGCCGACTTGCTTGCGTCGAAGTGCGCCTCAGTGAGGAAACCAGCGAAACCGAGCGCCGTCTGCTCTCCTTCGGAGAGGACATCTACGAGCTTCGATCCAGGGCGAGCGTTCAGAAAATCTGCCTTGTGGAATTGAGTACCTTTCCGCGCCTTAGTAGCCTTAAATGTGACATGCTCCACATCAAGTATATCTGCCTCGCGAGTGAAATGCTTGCACGCCTCATCAGTTACGTAGGTACGGATCAGCTCAGCCACCTTTTTAGTGATTACACTGGTATTGGTCTCGGCAAGCTTCTCATCGAGCCTCGCGACCCTCTGGAGCCTGGTTCGCTCCTCCTTGATGAGATCACCCCCATCGCGCATAGCGATCTGGTCACGCAAACGAAGCTCTAGCTGTTTCGCTGCGACAAGTTGATCCGCAAACCCTATTGCGTCAATATTATCGGCATGCTGACGGTGGAGAGCGGAGTCCCTTCGCAGATCAGCGACAGCGTCCGTGACATCGACCGACTTCGATTCTTTCTCCGACACCAGCTCGGACTTGCGGGTTTGCATTGCCTTCAGGATCGAATCGAGCCGTGCCGCCATGGATTCTTCATTCTGTTTCAGCGTCGCAACCGCCGACAATAGTGCAGGTGTTGTGATCTCCAATCCGTTGAGGAGCGTCCGAAAATCAGCAACCTTACGCTTCGCATCTTCTGCTTCCCGAGCCGTTGTGTCCACTACGAATTGTTGAAACCTCCGAAGTCGATCAACGGCATCAGCACCAAGCGTCTGCTGGCACAGAACACAGACCGAACCATCGGTAGTGTATGGATAGTCGTGACCGGGGTAAGCAACCTTCGAGTATTGCTCTGCCGCATGCCACAGCTGTTTCCATACGTTTGATCCAACTTCGGGTAGAGGCTCGTTCGCGAACGTTCTGCGGGAGGCAAGGTCCGCCGCATCCTGTGCAGTTGCAGCGTTCTTGACCAGCTCATCCAGCCGCTTCTGGGCGTCCGCTCCGATACGCTTGTCAACGGCCTCCAAATGATCGGCAATCGTCGTGAGGGCGTCGGCAAGCGCGCTCAGGCGGCGCTTCTCCTGAGCAGGGTCGGTTATACGAAGGCGAGCAACCTCTTTCGTCTGACTGTCCAGCTGCTCATCCACGTCGGATGGACACGCTATCGCTGCCGCCACGGCATCATCCGTTGTAGAAGCTTCCAGGCTGCGAAGGAATGTACCTCCAGGGCCGTGCTCGTCCACCTCGGGCAACGGGCCAGGTTGGCTTACCTCTTGCTTCCATTCACCAATCACGCGCCCCACACCAGTGCAGACTGTTGCAAGGTCTTCCAGTAGTTGCACTGCCGATGGTCGGTAGGAGATCTCCGCTTCGGCGGTCAGGTAGGCATCTCCACAGCGCTCGTCATAGAAGGCCACGCGACTGAGATTCGGGTCAGGCAACTGGCCTAGCAACGCTGTGTGCTCGGTTGTGCCGACCCTAAACACAACCTGACCTGACGGTGAACCTGGCCTCTCCGCGAATACATCCGGCAGAAGATCATCATGATGCCGTGCCCGCACTATTGATCGGATCACTCTGGCGTAACCGGACTTGCCACTACCGTTATTCCCAAACACCACCGTGAGGCCATCTGGTTCGAACGTAAGCTCCTGCTCAGGGGCAAGCCGATTAACGTTCTTGAGTCCTCTCACCGCGAGTATGCAGACCGACTCATCTTTTGTGGCCTGCGGAGGTTCGAGTTGAGTAAACCATCCGCCGCTAGGGGGCGACTCGGGTTCCTCAAACAGGGACCGAGCAATCTCTTCATGGTCTTGTTGACCGAGTGCTTCTCCGGCCGCAATTCGGGCAAGAACCTTCTGCTGCCACCAGGGTCTCGACTTCGCCCAAAGCAATACGTCTTCATAGGCTGTCATCTATGTACTCCCTGATCCGCCGGTACACATAGAAAAATAATAAGGATGGGCAGGTCATTAGTCGCTGACTACCTCGATTCGTATGACACCTTGACGCATTGCGAACCGACAGTACGCAATTGCTGCAACTGTCCCCTCATCCTCGGCGCTATCGCGTCCTCGTCGTCTGCCGCAACGTCTCCATTGGCTCATTTCTTCCCCCCAGACATTAGTCCCGTCCGGAACTCGACGACGTCGCCGTCGGCCATGACGTAGTCCTTGCCTTCCATGCGGACACGTCCGTGGGCGCGCGCCTCGGCGAGGCTGCCGTACTCGACCAGGTCGTCGTAGCTGACGATCTCGGCTTTGATGAAGCCGCGCTCAAAGTCGGTGTGGATGACGCCGGCGGCCTGAGGCGCAGTCCAGCCCTTGTGGATCGTCCAGGCGCGCGACTCCTTCTCCCCCGCCGTCAGGTAGGTCTGCAGGCCGAGGGTGTCGAAGCCGACC
>ERZ773079.1312-NODE-1312-length-15087-cov-9.910391_pt1 | contig 15087 bp, 10 predicted proteins | sample MGYA00511355_ERZ773079 | MGnify/ENA primary metagenome ERZ773079 (study PRJEB29015, sample SAMEA2737979) | human oral metagenome | biome: human oral; feature: human-associated habitat; material: dental | place: China | collected 2117 ... | reverse complement strand
GCCCCAACACGGTGTATCCGTACCTGCGCGCCAACATCGCCGACGTGATCCAGCGTTCCGGCTTCCCGCCGATCCACCTGGCCGAGATCAACTTCGAAGTGCTCTACCAGCAGCGCCTGGCCGCTGCCCAGCAGCAGGATGGTGCCGCCAACCAGGACAGCGCCGCCCAGCTGGAGAAGGCCGAGAACCCCTCGGGCACCACGCACTGAGCACGCACTGAGCGGCAGACTGCCCCGCGGGGCAGCCGCTTCATGCCGGGGCATGGTTCTGACCATGCCTTGCCCGACGGTGTGGGGTTGCCGCGTGCCGGGCGGCAGTCCGGACGGTGGCTTGCACCCCGTCCGCTGAAAGCTTCCGGCGCTTCGGGCAGAAACGATTCGGCTGGCCGCGCCGGGCGCGTCTGGCCGCTACAGAGCAGGCAGATGAAGACGAGACAGACACGAAGCGCAGCCGCCCTGGCCGGGCTGCCATCGACCGGAGGGGCAGCCGCCCGCCAGGCCCATGATGCTCAAGGCCGACTGGCCGGGACCGCCGCCGGTCATTCATGCCCGGATGCGCATGGCACGCGCCAGCAGAGCCTGTGGAAGGTGTCTGGTACGCTGTGGGCCGGCATGAGTGCCGCGGTGCTGAGTGCCAGCCTGCTGCTGGCCGCATCGCCTGCCACTGCCGCCGACAAGGCCGGCGCCAAGGCTGCGCCCATCAAGGCCGCCACCCGTGCGGCCGCCGGCAGCGCCGCTGCCCAGGGGCCCATGAACCCCAGCGAGACCCTGGGGCCGGCCAGCGACGATGACAAGGCCAGCCAGAATGCCCCGAAGAGCACCAAGGTGGCGCCCCCCTCGCGCATTCCGGGCATGGCCCGCTTTCGCTCCATCGGCACCGACGACACGGTGATGTACGACGCCCCGTCCGACAAGGCCAAGAAGCTCTATCAGGCGCCGCGCGGCATGCCGGTGGAGGTGATTGCCGTGCTGCAGGGCTGGGTGAAGGTGCGTGACATGGAAGGCGACATCGCCTGGGTGCTGCGCGATGACCTGTCCGAGCGTCGCACCGTGGTGGCTTCCACCACCGTTCCGCTCTACCAGGAACCCAACGCCGACGCGCCCCAGTGGTTCGAGGCCGCCCGTGGCGTGGTCTTCGAGCTGGAAGACGACAAGCCCGACGATGCCGGCTTCGTGCGTGTGCGTCACGCCGACGGCCAGTCCGGCTATGTCGAACTGGGACAGATCTGGGGCATCTGAGTCGCCATGAAGATCGCCGTTCTGGGAGCCGGCGCCTGGGGAACAGCCCTGGCCATCCATGCCGCACAGCGGCACGATGTCATGCTGTGGTCGCGCAATGCCCAGGTGCTGGAGTCGCTGCGCACCGCCGGTACCAACCAGCGCTACCTGCCCGACGTGAAGGTGCCGTCCTCCATGGGCTTCACCGACCGGCTGGATGAGGCCGTCCGCGACGCCGACCTGCTGGTCATGGCCACCTCGGTGGCCGGTCTGGAGCCGGTGGCGCAGGCTGTCCAGGCCCTGCAACCGGGGGACGGATCCACGCTGCCCGGTGTGGTCTGCCTGGCCAAGGGCCTGCAGGCCAGCACCGGCCGCCTGCCGCACCAGGTGCTGGGCGACGCCCTGCCGGGCCGTGCCGTGGGGTGCCTGAGCGGCCCCAGCTTTGCCCAGGAAGTGGCCGCCGGCCTGCCCGTGGCGCTCACCGCCGCCTCGACGGATGAAGCCCTGTCGCATCGCATGGTGCAGGCCTTCCACCACGGCGCCATGCGCGCCTACCGCAGCTCCGACCTGGTGGGCGTGGAGATCGGTGGCGCCCTGAAGAACATCATGGCCGTGGCCACCGGCACCTGCGACGGCCTGGGGCTGGGCCTGAACGCACGTTCCGCGCTGCTGACCCGCGGCCTGGCCGAAATCACCCGCTTCGGCATGGCGCAGGGCGCGCAGGCCGAAACCTTCCTGGGCCTGGCCGGCGTGGGCGACCTCGTGCTCACCTGCACGGGCGACCTGTCCCGCAACCGGCGCGTGGGCCTTCTGCTGGCCAAGGGCCAGTCCCTGGCCGATATCCTGGCCACCCTGGGCCATGTGGCTGAAGGCGTGGCCTGCTGCCCCGCCGTCGTGGCCCGCGCCCAGGCGCTGGGCGTGGACCTGCCCATCAGCCGCGCCGTGCTGGCCGTCATCGAAGGCCGCCTCTCGCCCCGCGAGGCTGTCGCGGCCCTGCTGGCGCGGGAGCCTCGGGCGGAGTAGGGGGCGATGCCTACGGTCTTCAGGTACAAGGGGATTCGGTTCTTCTTCTACTCGAACGAAGGCAGTCCTCGGGAGCCGCTCCATATCCACGCTCGGGGTAACGGTGGTGATGCAAAGATCTGGCTGTTTCCCGATGTTCGTATAGCCTCTAGCGATGGCTTCGGCAGATCGGAGCAGCTGGAGATCATTCGAGTCGTTGAAGAACACCGAGATGAAATCAGGAGGGCATGGCATGAACACTTCGGCCAGGACGGTGCGGTTTGATGACGTCACGATGTGGGTCGACCTTTCGGATGGACGGACGCTAGGTGTACCACTGGCTTGGTTTCCCCGCTTGTTGAATGCGACGCCAGCGCAGCGCGAAAGTGTGGAGATAGGGCGTCACGGGTTGCACTGGGAGTCCATCGACGAAGACATTTCTATTGAAGGGTTGTTGGCCGGACGGGGAGACATGACGCGGCAGGGGGTGGCCGCATTGCTTCCAGCTTGATACTAGGCAGCTAGTCTTATTATTGATACGGCTCCGTACGTCATGGCGCCGCCCCCTCAAACCCCTGCTGCCGCCACGCCTCGAAGACGGTCACGGCCACCGCGTTGGACAGGTTCAGGCTGCGGTTGTGGGGGCGCATGGGCAGGCGCAGCAGGTGGTCGGTACCCAGGCTGTCCTGCACGTCGTCGGGCAGGCCGGAGGTCTCGCGGCCAAAGACCAGGCAGTCGCCGGGCAGGAAGTGATGGTCGTAGGGGCTTTTGTGGCCGCTAGTGCTCAGGCCGTACAGGCGGCCGGAGAAGGGGATTTGTCGGGCGTTGCTGTGGGGCGTCTGGCTGGGCGTGGCCTGCGGGTTCGAGCCGGATGCTGCGGCCATGGAAGCCTGCATGCTGTCCAGAAAGGCTGCCCAGTTCTTGTGCACGGTCATCGCCGTGAATTCATGATAATCCAGCCCTGCGCGGCGCATCTTGGCGTGGTCGATGGGAAAGCCCAGCGGTTCGATGAGGTGCAGGGTGCAGCCGGTGTTGGCGCACAGGCGGATGACGTTGCCGGTGTTGGGCGGGATTTCGGGCTGGACAAGGACGACGTGGAACACGGTGGCAGGGCTTGAAGGATGGATGGTGATGGGCGCGGGTTCTGGGGCTGGGGTGCTTTTGGCGTTGTGGTGGCACTGTCATTGCGCTGCGATTGGAGCCGAAACGGGCCTCGGGTTGCCGTACCTGAGGCAATCAGAATTCATGATTCTGAATAATGAGGCTGTTCGGGTTTCTTCGCCCAGAGGTTTCGGACAGTTCAGCGTCTCAGGCGCTTCACCGCCCCCTCATGCGGGATGATAGGTCGGATTCGGCGTGCCTCGCCCGTCATGGGCTGGCGTGTCTCGGGGCTACAGCGTGCGTCGCCCCTCATGGGACAGCATGCGTCGATCTACGGCGTGCACGTCATCCCTGTCTCAGTTCTGCGGCGTGCGCGCCACCACCAGCGCCATGACCGAGGCTGCACCGGCAGCCAGCAGGGTCTGGGCGGCTTCGTTCAGCGTGTTGCCGCTGGTCATCACGTCATCCACCAAGGCCAGGTGCTGGCCGGCCACGCGGTCGGGGGCCGGCACACTGAAGGCGCCGCGCAGGTTCTTCTGACGTTGGGCGCGCGGCAGGCTGGACTGGCGGGCGGTGTCACGTACACGCAGCAGCCAGTCGGTGCGGATGGGTGGGCAGGCGCCGGGGGCGTGGGCGCGCATGCCGCGGGCCAGTTGCAGGCTCTGGTTGAAGCCGCGTTCGGCCAGGCGCGGGCCGGACAGTGGAATCGGCACCAGTGCGTCCACCTGTTGCAGCGGCTGGACGGGATCGGCCAGCAGGTGCTCCATCAGCAGAACGCCCAGGGGGCGAGCCAGTTGCAGTTGCTGGCCGAATTTCAGGGCGACCAGTGCCCGGTCCAGCGGCGGCAGATAATCGGCCAGCGCAAAGGTGGCGGTCAGTGCCAGCGGGTGTTGCTGGCACTGGGGGCACGGCGGGGCGGGGCTGGTTGAATCTGCTGAAAGGGGTCGTGCAGAAAGGGGCAGCGCACAGCGCGGGCACCGCAGCCGTCCCCGACCTGGCAGTGCATCCCGGCAGTGCGCGCACAGCGGCTGGTCCAGACAGGGCGCTTCGCACAGCAGGCAGGCGCGCGGCAGCAGCCGGGCGGTCAGCTGTCCCAGCCAGCGGCGGCCGTGCTGGCAGATCACGGCATGGGGTGAAGCGGGCATGTCCATTGAGAAGGCAAGGATGGAATGACACCGGGGGCTCATGGTTCCACCCATCCTATCCGGACGCCCCCCATTCGCCGCGCATCCTCTTCTATACTCGCCAACATGCTTAAGCCAGTCGGTCTGGACCGCGCCGCCTTGCGCCGGTCGTTCAATGAAAAGCGTTCGGGCGCCCAGCGGGCAGATTTTCTGCTGGCCGAGGTGGAGCGTCGGCTGGACGAGCGGCTGGAGCCGATGCGTCTGGACGGCGTGGAGACGGTGCTGGACCTGGGCTGCGGTCTGGGCCGGTCGCTGCCGGTGCTGGCCCGGCGTTTTCCGGAGGCACAGGTGCTGGCGCTGGACATGGCCGAGCAGCCGCTCATCGAGCAGCACCGGCTGGACATGCGGGCGCGGCGTGGCCTGCAGGGGCTGCTGGCGCGCATCCGCGTGCGAGAGAAGCCCCAGACCCGTCCACCGCACTGGATCGCGGCCGATGCGCATCGGCTGCCGCTGCCGGCCAACAGTGTGCAGGTGGTCTGGTCCAACCTGGTGTTTCACTGGTTCGATGATCCGCTGGCGGTGCTGAAGGAGTGCTATCGGGTGCTGAAGCCGCACGGGCTTCTGGTGTTCTCGGCCCTGGGGGTGGATACCTGCCGCGAGCTGCGTGCGCTGGTGCCGGATTCGTCGGCGCAGAACCTGGAACAGCAGCAGACACAAGGGCAGTGGCCGTCGCTGCAGGACATGCACGACTGGGGCGATGCCATGGTGGAGACCGGCTTCGATGCGCCGGTGATGGACACCGAACACATCCAGTTGGCCTATGAATCCGCCGCGTCGTTGCAGGCGGATCTGGCCGGGATGGGCTTTCCGGCGGCTGCGGAGGTCGTCGTGCCTGCGCTCACGGTGGAGCTGGTGTTCGGCCACGCCTGGGTGCCGGCGCAGAAGGCGCGCGCCGACGGGCTGGCGCCCATCAACATCCTTCGCCGGGGGCAGATGCCGGGGTGAGCGCGGCCGGGGCCTTGGCGGCTGGGCTCGGGTCACGCTGCACGGAGCCACGGCGCAATGGCACGACAACGGCGCATGGCGCACGGGGCCGCGGCGCGTATCGTACGAAGCCACGGCGCCCATCCAGGCCGGGGCCGCCATGCTGCGTCACGGGGCAGGCGCGCTGCCTGCAACGCGGTCTTCACAATTTCCGTGGTGATCGCCTTCCTGCGTTAATATTTGTCGCTTGCAGCGTCGAGGTGGCTGACGGTTCGCATCCGGCCCCTGTACCGTGAGTCGACAGGGGCTGCATCGTGCCGGCATGGACGCGTGTCCGTGCCGGGGCATCCCTTTCCTTCGCAAGCCGCCTGGTCACCCTCCATGGTCATGAAAACACCTGAGTCTTCCCCCGGTCGTCTTCCCCTATCCGTCGATCAAGCCCTTGGCACGCCGCACCTGTCGCGGCGGCGTGTGCTGTCGTCCGTACCGGCCGCAGCCCTGTGGCTGGGGGGCAGCGCCCTGCTGGGGGGGCTGGCTGGCTGCTCGAAAGAGAAGAGCATGACGTTCAAGTCCACCGATCTGGGCGGCGCCGACTACGGCAACGAGCTGTCGTTGACCGATGTCAGCACCGGCAAGCCCGTGACGCTGGCCAGCTTCAAGGACCATGTGGTGCTGCTGTTCTTCGGCTTCACGCAATGCCCGGACATCTGCCCCACCACGCTGCTGAAGGCCAAGGAAATCAAGGATGCGCTGGGCTCGGACGGCAAGCGGCTGGACGTGGTGTTCGTCACGCTGGATCCCGAGCGGGACACGGCCGAGGTGCTGCCGGCCTACGTGCATTCGTTCGACCCGTCCTTCATCGCCCTGCGCGGTGACATGGCGGCCACCAAGAAGGTGGCGCGCGAGTTTCGCGTCTTCTTCCAGAAGGTGCCCAATCAGGACGGTTCCAGCTACACGCTCGATCATACGGCCGCGTCCTATGTCATCGACAAGACCGGCAAGCTGCGCCTGCTGGTGCGCTACACTGACCCCGTCGATAACGTGGTCAGCGACCTGAAGCAGTTGCTGGCGGCCTGATGCCGGCGTCCTCTCGACCGTTTCGTTTCCACCTGAAGCCCGTGCCACACGCATCGCACGGGTCCGGAGGCTCTTTCGCATGAACGCACTGGGTTGGCTCGTCCTTGGTCTGCTGATCGGCTGGGCCATCGAATTCGCCATCGACTTCCTGTACTGGCGCAAGAAGGCGCAAGAAGAGGCCGAGGCCCTGGCCCAGCAGGAAAGCGTGCTGCTGGCCCAGCAGACCGAGCTGGGTCATCGCCAGGCCACGCTGCGCCTGCGCGAAAAGGAAATGGCCGACCTGCAGGCCTCGCTGGCCAGCCGTGATGCCGAGCTGCTGCAGCAGGCCCGTCGTGTGGAAGAGCGCTCCGACGATCTGTCCCGCGTGGAGCAGGCCATCGAGAAGCGCCGGGCTGACCTGGACCGCATGGGCCTGACGCTGAACGAGCGCGAAAAGGAAATCGCGGCGCGTGGCGAGCAGCTGCGTTCCAAGGAAGTGAATTACAACCGCCGCCTGGACACGCTGGAAAGCACCGAGGCCGAGCTGGCGCGCCGCGTGGCGGTGGTCAGCAACCGCGAGGAAGCCATGCAGAGCTGGGAAGGGCGCATCCTGTCCCGCGAGCATGACGTGGCCGACCGCGAGGCTTCCGTCAATTACCACGCCAACCGCATCGCCAATGACGCGGCCGGCTACGAGGCCGTCAAGAACCTGCTGAAGCAGCACTATCGCACCGCCGAAGGGCGTGACCGCCTGCAGGCGCTGGTGGGTATCGACGACCGTACCGTCGAGCTGCTCAACCAGGCCGGCATCCGCACCTTCGAGCGCCTGGCCGAGACCTCCATGGGCGAACTCACCCGCCTGATGGAAGCTGCCGGTCCGCGCTACGCACTGGCCAATCCGCTCAGCTGGGCCGAGCAGGCCGGCCTGTTCCTGGCCGAGGACTGGGTGGCGCTGGACGAGCTGCAGGCTGAGCTGAAGGGCGAGAAGCGCGAGAACGTGGCCGCAGGGCTGCTGGCTGCCATGCGCCGCCGGCCGGGTGCCCAGACTGCCGACACGCAGGAAGCGGCCCAGCAGGCGGCTGAGGCGCCTGCCGCCGAAGCACCAGTGGCTGAAACGGCTGCCGCTGGAGCCGCTGCGGTGGCTGGTGCAGCCGTGGCGGCCATGGGCGCCACCGCGCAGGACTCATCGGCCGATGAGGCTGCCGAGACCGTTGCGACGGAAGCTGCTGCAGCCACGGTGCAGCTGGATGACGATGCAGCCGCCGGCGAGGCGCAGACCGCACATGATGCGCAGGCTGCTGACGACGCTTCGTCGTCGCACGCGGCCGGCCTGACCGATACAGCCTCGACGACCGCCGATGCTTCCGTGGCCGATGATTCGTCGTCCGTGGAATCCTTGGGGCACGACACGGACGCAGAGTCTGCCGACGACGAGGGCGCCGGGATCGCCGAGTCCACGCTGGACCAGGAAGCCATGGTCTGGGGATCGGACGCCGGTGATGAATACGAGGCTGAAGCCGACGAGGGACTGGCTTCCGTCTTCGTGAACCCGCGCCGCGAGCGGACGGTCGAGCACGTCGTGGCCGAAGTGGTCGACGCCGAGCAGCACGAGCAGGGCTGGCGCTCAGGTGACGATGTCTCAGATGCCCACGTGCTGTCCGAGCATGCGTCCGGTGCTACCGGACACACGGCTGCAGCCGATCCTGCCGGCGCTTCGCCGGAAAGCCACCCCTACGGCCAGGCCCACAGGCCCTGACCGCTCCGATCTGTCCGCCCTCGACTCGCCCCTGACGCAGGAACGCCATGCCATCACCTTCGCCACTGCATCCGCCCGAGTCCGTGCGCCGCTTCACCTCGCTGAAAGTGGGCGTCCTGTTGCTGTTCGTCCTGCTGCTGACGCTGTTCGGCGTGCAGGAGGGCGAGGGCGATGCCCAGCACGAGGCGCAGCAGCAGCTTGCCTCCGCCTCCGGCAACACGCATACGGAATCCATCGAGCTGCCGCTGGGCAGGCAGGCTGCCCAGGCAGCCGGATCGGCGCAGGGCCGGGAAGGGCGGGGCGCCGCCGGGCAGGCCAATGTCCAGGGTGCCGACCCGTCGGATGACCGCCGGGCGGCCCCTGTCTCGAAGGACAATGCTCCGCAGGACAAGGCTGCCGCATCGTCAGCAGCTGCTGCCGGCCCGAACGGGTCGCCGGCCGATGCCATGGCCGACAGCCAGGCAGGCCCGGCCGCTCCCGTTGGGGAATCGGTGATGGCCCCCGAGGACGATGATCTGCCGCCCAAGCCTGCCACGGGCGACGCGATGATCGAGCTGCCCGGTCCGCCGAGCTTTTCGCTGACGCATGATCCGGCGGGCGGCATCCGCCTGGCGGGCGAGGTGCCCGACGACGACACCCGCAACCAGTGGATGAATGCCATCCGCCTGGGCGCCCGGGGCGAGTCCGTCGAAGGCAGCCTGCGCCTGCGCCACATCGATGGTCATGCGGCCGCCCGCTGGGAGCCGCAGCTGACGGCCCTGGTGGCCCTGGTCCGTGAACGCAACATCAGCGAACTGCGCGTGCGTGGTGACGTGGTAGAAGTGTTTGGCGGTGCCCAGACGCCCGCCCAGGGCCGCGAGACGCTGGAGCTGATCCGTGCCCAGGTTCCCAACGGTTACCGCGTGCTGGCCCGTGATGAGGCAGGCGCTGCCGGTGCATCCCGTCTGGCCGCCGCCGGTGCAGCAGCCCAAGGTGCCCAGCGTCTGGCCGATGCCAACCGCCCGGCAGGACGGGACGCCCGTGCCCAGGCCGAGGCGCAGAAGGCTGCCGATGCGCGCAATGCCGCCACCAAGGCACGTGATGCCCGCAATAGCCGCGACAGCCGCAACGCGCGCGATACCCGCCAGGCCGCTGCCGACAGCCGCAACCTGCGCACCGCTGTAGCCGGAAACTGCCCCCGGTCGCTGAAGCAGCTGTCCGCGCCGATCTTCTTCAAGTCGGGCAGCTCAAGCCTGTCGCCGGCCGAGACGCGCCGCCTGCAGCAGCTGGGTGCCTGCCTGGGCCGCACGGCCTGGGTGCGTGTCACCGGCTACGCCGATCCGCGCTACTCCGCCGCCTACAACAAGACCCTGTCCGAGCGCCGTGCGCGCGCTGTGGCGGGCGCCATCAGCGAAGGGGGCTTCTCCTCGGCCCGCATCACGGTGGTGGGTGCCGGCAAGACCTCCGCCCGCACCAAGGTCCGCGCCGACAAGGCCACGCTGCAGCGCGCCCGTCGGGTGGACATTCTGGTGGGTTGAGACAGGAAGGTCAGGGGCGGCGGGCGACGCCCTGAACCCGCGCACGACACGCTGAACGCAAAAGCCCCCCGCCCGTTGCTACCGGGCGGGGGGCTTTTTTTCTGGGCTTTTCAGGGCCTTCAGAGCGCGGGGTGCGTCGTTTCCCACGGCTGCTGGGTACCCAGCAGCGTGTTCACCGTGGCCGTGCTGCTCAGTGCGGTGGCACCCGAATCCACGGCCGTCGCCACGTCCGTAGCGGCCGCTGCGGCGGGGGCCGTCCCCGTGCCTGCCGCGCTGCCGGCCGCCGACGTGGCGGCATTCGACCCGGCGCTGGATGCCTCACCCGGCAGCGACAGCGTCTCACCCTGATCCAGCAGCTCGTTCAGAGACAGGCGGCTGCCCTGATGGCTGGGCAACGCCTTGGCCGTGGCCAGCGATTTGCCCAGGGTATCCCCCGCAGCGATGCCGAGGGCGGATGGCTGCGCCGTCGGCGGGGTAGCAGGCTGGGCGGCCGCATCCGGAGCGGGCGCCGCTACAGGTGCAGTGGGCGTGGCAGGTTGCGCCGCGGCACCGCCTGCCGCGTCGGCATCCGCGTCCGGAGTGGCGGGCGTGGCTGCCGTTGTGACGGCGGCGGGCACCGGCGTTGCCGGCTTGAGGGCGGGGCCCTGCACCTGGATCTCTTCGGCCCAGCTTTGCGGCTTATTGCCGGCGGCATCGGCCACTGTTACGGTGACCGAATAGGGCTGCGTGCCACCCGGAGTGACGGCTGGGACCGGCAGCGTGGCCGAGAAGTGCCCAGCAGCGTCGACGTTGGCTGGCAGTGTGGTTGCGCCCAGCTTGACCTGAACCGTCGATCCCGGTGCCGCATCGCCCGAGACGGTAACGCCGCCATCGGCGGCTTCCGCCGCTGTGATGACCTTGCTGGCGTGGCCGTCGAATTGCAGGTTGGTGGGTTTGGCCGGTAGCGATCGGGCCAGCGTGACCCCGTGGGTGCCCACGGATGTCGAGGTGCTGCCAGGCAGGGTGGCGGTGGCCTCGATGGTTTTCGGGCCATCCGGCTCCGCAGTGAAGTTCAGGATCGTTTTCCAGAAGCCATCGGCACCGGCACGTGCGTTGCCCGCGATCTTGGAGCTGGAGCCCGGCACCAGCACACGGATGTCGGAATTGGGCTCGGCCGTGCCCGACACTTCCACGCGATTGGCTTCCACGGCGTTGATCACGTCGTCATTTGCGATCTTGCCGTTCACGGTGGTCTGGCGGGTGACGGCCGGTGCGCCCTGGATCGTCACGTCCTGCGAGATCTCAGTGGCGTTGCCGGCCTTGTCGGTGGAGGTCACGACCAGCGCACCTTTGGCCGTGCCATTGTCCGGCACCTTCGGGATCTCCGCAGCGGGAATCGTGCCCTTCCAGTAAGTGGGAAGGCCTCCGGTGTGGGTCATGGGGATGGGCTTGCCGTTCCAAGTGGCTGTCAGCGTAACGTCGTTTCTGTGTTCTGCGTTGGTAGGGTCCGATGACGAGACAGTGAAGGGCACGTCGCCCTTGGCTTCCTCGGGTGTGATGACTCCCACATTAGCGCGATCGATGATGCTCAACCTGGGCGGTGTCTTGTCGACCGAGAACGTATGGGTCTCGGGGCTGGAGGCTGTGCCTCCCGGCGAGGTGGCAATGGCGGTTACCGTGTGCGTCGGGCTATCGGCAAAGTTGCCCATGTCGATGTTCTGGACACTCCACTTGCCCTTAGCATCGGCCACGATTCCCTGTGGCGCTGTCCAGGTATCGACCTTGACCAGCATGGAGGCGCCGGGGGCTGCCGTGCCCGTGATGGTCACGGCACCCGACTCGGCCTTGTTGACGACGTTGTCTGCGGTGACGGGGTCAATCGTCGGGGCCGAGGATGGCAAGGCGCTGTTCTGCACCGTGATGGTCTGCTTGGCGGTGGTGCTGTTGTTGCCCGCCTTGTCGTGGGCCACCACGGTCACGTCGGCCGTGGTGCTGGCCTGGCCGGCCGGTACCGAGGGCACCGAATCGAAGTCCACGCTCCATTTGCCGTTGGTGACGGTGCCCGGTTTCGACACACCGTTCCAGGTCACGGTCACCGTATCGGCATTCTGGGCGCCGGTCGGCGTATCGCCCGTGAAGGTGATCTTGCCGGTCTTGGCCTCGTCGGCGCTGATGGTGGTGTCGCCACCGTTGGTCTTGATGTTGGTGGGCTGACCCGGGGCGGTCTTGTCGAGGGTGACCTTGTGCGTGGCGGCGACCGAGTTTTCGCGCCCTGGCTGCGAGGCGACTGCCGTCACGTCGTAGCTGCCGTCGGGCACGCTGGCCAGGTTTGTCAGTTGGGCGGTCCAGCGGCCGTCTCCGCCGGCCTGGGCGGTCGTCCCGACAGTACCCAGCTTGACATGGACGATCGAGCCCGCGTCGGCAATGCCGGATACCGATACGGCCCCCTGAGCCTCGGCAGCGTTGATGATGTCATCGCCGGCAATTGGGCCAATGATGGGCTTGCCCAGCGGAATCAGCGGCCCCTGCAGCGTCACGTTCTGGGTGGCAACGGCGCTGTCGTTGCCGGCCTTGTCCTGCAGCACCACGTTGAAGGCCGTGTTGGTGCTGTTACCCTGGCCAGGCATGGGCAGATCGCCTTCCTTGAATTCCACCTTCCAGCCGCCGTTGGCGCCCACCGTGGCAGTCTGCGTCTTGCCGCCGCCGATGGAGACCGTCACCTTGGTGCCGGCTTCGCCCGTGCCGCTCAGGCTCACGCCGTTCTTGGCTTCGAGACTGGTGATGGTGGTGTCGTTGCCTTCCAGCTTCAGGTTGGCAGCCGGTGCGGGCGGCGTCTTGTCCAGCGTGAACTCGGCCTTGCTGGTGGCGGTGTTGCCCTGGGCGTTGGTGGTGGTGACCGACAGCGCATGCTTGCCGTCGGCCAGGCCTGCCGGCAGCGGCACGCCCGCTTCCCACTTGCCGTTGGCATCAGCCTGGACCTCGGCCAGCGGGTTCTTCTCGTCGGTCAGCCACAGCGCAACCTTGCTGTTGGGCGCGGCCGTACCCATCACCTTCACCGGTGCAGCCGCTTCCTTGGCGTTGACGTAGCCGTCTTCGCTGATGGTGCCGATGATGGCGGCGGTGCCGGTGGTGTTCATGATGACCTTGCTGGTCACTTCCGGCGCGCGGTTGCCGGCGGCATCAATGGCGGTCGCACTCAGCGTGTAGGATCCATCGGCAGCGGGCAGGTCATCGGCCTGCAGCGTGGTGCTCCAGTTGCCGTTGGCGTCCACGGCCACCAGGCGGGTCACTGTGCCCAGCTTGAGTTCCACCGAACCGTTGGCCTCGGCCGTGCCGCTGATGGCCACACCTGCGGCCTTTTCTGGGGCAGTGATGATGTTGTCTCCGGCCACGGACGCCACTTCGGCGCTGGCCGGCGGCGTGTCGTCAAAGTGCAGCGTGGTCAGCGGCAGGGTGCTCTGCACGCCCTTGTTGGAGCCCACCACTTCCAGGCTGTTGGTGTCCGACAGGCCGGTGGCGGGCAGCGTGCCGCTGCTGGGCGTGGCGGTCTTCAGGTCCACCGCCCAGTTGCCGTTCTCGTCGGCCTTGGTGGTGTAGGTGACGTTGGCGTGCTGGTCGCCATCGGTATCAATGCGCACCTGCACTTCGGAGCCGGGTTCGGCCGTGCCGTTCAGCACGGGGAAGCGCGTGTTGAAGTAGGTGGCGGATTTGAGCGTGAGCGAGATGTTGCCCTGAGGCGCCTGGCCATCGCCACCCCCGCCGCCTCCACCACCGGCTGCGGCCAGACCCAGCACGGCTGCACCGCCCAGACCGTACAGCAGCGGCTTGGTTGGCACGTCACCCAGCACGGGCAGGATGGGGGCCTCGAACTTGGGGTCATACAGCACGAAGGTGCCGTCGTTCAGCGCGCCCAGCGGCTTGGTGTTCACGTCGGCCAGCAGCACGGCGCCCCCAGCACCTTCCGCCGCATCCGGAATGCTCACGGTCTCGTCGCCACCGGCCGTCACGGCACACTGGTCCGAGGCGCTGCAGATGCGGTAGTAGCCTTCCAGAATCACCGAGGCGGTGCCGGCATCGCCGTCCAGCGGCACGTTCTCGATCACCAGATCGCTGTCCACCTGCAGGACCCGCAGCTGTTCGGCGTCCAGGTTGGAGTCCTGTAGCCGGAACTGTCGCCCGGGCAGCACCCGAACCCGGTTCTCGCCGGGCCTGAGCCGCAGCTGTTCCACACCGCCGTCCTGCGTCCGATAGATCTCGAATCGTGCTGCCATGATGCTCGTTCCGTAGGGATGTATCCTTATCTTGCAAGCCTATCAAAACGGTTTACATCCGCCCACATGTCCTACGCGCCGACAGGGATAGATTGCGAGTTCAAGTGTCAGGCAAAGCGGCAGTCGTTGTTTTTTACAGACGATATCACCTGTCGGGTGAGCCATCGGGTTGATCAGGCCGGCCAGTCATCATCGGCGGGATTGCCAGGCAGCGGGATGGCAGACAGAAAAAAGCCCGCCATGAGGCGGGCCTGGTGAGACGGCGGGGGAACGGCCCGGGCCGTTCCCGTTGGCGTCATACCGTGGGGTGATGATCCCAGGGCTGCGTGCCCACCAGCGAATCCACGGTGGCCGTGGTGCTGACCGGTGCCGGCGGCGGCGGCGTCGGCGTGGGGGTGGCCGCGGGTGCACTGGAGTGCGACTCCTCGGCACTGCTGTTGGTCAGATCGTCCAGGGTCAGGCTCTTCTGCGACGTGCTTGACGTGTCCGTGGAGTGATCCTGGTCCGTATCGGTCAGCGACTTGGTGGCCGGTGAGCGTGTCGAGGTGCTGCTGCCGGCGGCAGCGCCAGCGGCCGGGGTCCCCGTCGTCGTGGTGGGGCTAGTCGTTGTCGGGGTGGCCGTGCCACTTCCCGATGTGCCGGAATCCGTGTCGCCGGCTGGTGCAGGTGTTGGCGAGGGTGTCGGTGTCGGGTTTGGTGTCGGTGTGGTGGTGTTGTCCCCTGGGTCGGGTGTCGGCGTCGGGGAAGGTGCGGGCGTAGGCGTCGGGCTCGGTGTGGGAGTCGGGCTCGGCGTCGGCGTGGTGTTGTCGTCCCCCGGATTCGGCGTGGGGGTTGGCGTTGGTGTAGGGGTGGGCGTCGGTGTGGGAGTCGGCGTCGGGCTCGGTGTAGGAGTCGGGCTCGGCGTTGGCGTGGTGTTGTCGTCCCCCGGATTCGGTGTAGGCGTGGGGTTTGGCGTCGGGGTCGGCGTCGTCGGCGCTGGTGTGGTCGGCGTGGTCGGCGACGGCGCGATGGTCGGCGCCGGGGCACCCTGCACCGTCACGGCGTGGCTATCGGCCCCGCTGGTGTTGCCGGCAGCGTCCG
>ERZ773079.1305-NODE-1305-length-15115-cov-5.449137_pt1 | contig 15115 bp, 14 predicted proteins | sample MGYA00511355_ERZ773079 | MGnify/ENA primary metagenome ERZ773079 (study PRJEB29015, sample SAMEA2737979) | human oral metagenome | biome: human oral; feature: human-associated habitat; material: dental | place: China | collected 2117 ... | reverse complement strand
TAAGTTGCAGCGGGAGCGTAAATTACGCTCCCGCTGCAACTTTCTTCATGGAATAGTCTCTCCAAAGCTAGAACGCTATTTATTTCCTCGTACGCTTGGAATAACGCCCTGGGTATGTTACGAATAAAATGACAGCGAACGAACCATTATCAAAGCCATAAGGAGGCGGACCAGTGATTGACCATTTCGGCATCAACGTTAAAGATATTGAAGCAAACAAAGCATTTTATGAGGCAGTGCTGGCGCCGCTGGGCTACGCCAAGACAATAGACGAAGAGCCATATGGCATGGGCTTTAGCAACCCAGACCGCACGCAGCACACGGGAATGTTTTGGCTTGGGAAAGGTGAGCCCTCCTCACCGCTGCATTTCGCTTTTACTGCGCCATCGCGGGCGGCGGTAGATGCATTCTACGAAGCAGGCTTGGCAGCGGGAGGGCAGGACCATATTGCCCCAAGTGTGCATGCTGACTATCATCCGAACTACTATGCTGCCTTTCTTATTGACCCTAACGGGCATAAGATCGAAGCGGTATGCCATAAAGCGCCATAGAGGCATACAGTAGGGTATATTACTGGCTCCTAATTCCTCTCCGATTGATGCGCCGCTGCTGAACGAGAACGCACTATTACCTTTGCACATAACCACTCCCCGGAAATGCAAGGCCGGCGAGGTAGCCGTTATCGCCGACTCAAGAGCGCGGAATCAGCCCTTACTTCTTGCGATTCTGATAGAAATCCTTCTCGAATTTGCGTGCCCAGTCCGCAATGAGCCGGTAGGTATCGGAGCACAGCTCTAGGGTTGCCTTCGCCTCTATCTGGTCGTCGATGGATGCGGCAGCCTGTTCCAGCCGATCTGCCCACTCGCTGTAGGTATCGGCAATAGACTGCAACAGCTCGTGCCCCATCTTCTCATCCACCATACGGATATTCGCGATGACGGAGACGAAATTGAAGTCTACGCGCGCCGGGCTGGAGGCAATATCGTAGAGAAGCTCATGAAGACGTTCCTTGCCTTCGAGAGTAATGGAGTAGACCGTGCGCTCAGGCATAGCGCTGTCTTTGACGGTGGTGCTCTCCACATATCCCTGCTTGTAGAGCTGCACCAGGTTGCGGTATACGGAGGGTGAGCTGATGCGCGCCCAACTGCGCACTCCGCGCTGGTCCATCATTTTGTTCATTTCGTAGGCGCTCATCGGGTGCTCATGCAGAGCCCCCAGGATCATAGCGTCGATAGTTGGGGTTGCCATGATGCTTCCTTTCACTATTGCTGTTGCTAATAATACTATCAGTAATACTAGTCTTGTATATAGGAGTTTGTGATCAAGAGAACCCGAACAGGGAAGTAGGTTGCCCGTCCCTAACTGGGGAGAGAAACATCCCCGACATACACTAGACACATGGAAAAATGGACCGATACGCAGAACTTCGCAGACGCGGGCGAGAAAAGCACACTCATCGCCTCCGCGCATCGCGCCGCCATTCGCTCCATTGAACGAGTCGTCACCGAAACCGTCACCCCACACGACCCTCTATACGCTGCCGAGGGCATCGAAAAAATGCTCCGCACCGGCGGCGTTCTGGCGCTTACCGGCGCCGGGGTTAGCACCGAATCCGGCATTCCCGACTACCGCGGACCCTCCGGATCGCTCTTAGACCACCGGCCCATGACCTACCAAGAATTCCGTTACGACGATGCCGCCCGACAACGCTACTGGGCTCGGTCTTACGTCGGATGGAGGCGCATGCGCCGCGCATCCCCGAATCGAGCCCACTATGCGCTCGCCGAACTTGAGTATGCGGGCGCGGTGAACGGCCTGATTACCCAAAATGTTGACGGTCTGCACGTGAGTGCCGGAAGCAAGAACGTGCTGGCGCTGCACGGCGATTTATCCTCAATTCTGTGCCTGGACTGCGGAACGCGCGAGTCGCGTGAGAGCCTGGATATCCGCCTGGATGCAGCAAATCCGGGGTATCTAGAACGTCTCGAAAGTACCGAATTGCAGGTTAATCCTGACGGCGATGTTGAGCTCGATAACGACTATATTCGCAGCTTCCAGATGGTGGGGTGTACGGTTTGCGGCTCGACGAAACTCAAACCGGATGTTGTCTATTTTGGTGAATCCGTGCCCGCCGACCGGAAGGCTCGCCAGCAGCAGATGCTCGCAGATTCTTCGGGTGTACTGGTGGTGGGTTCCTCGGTCGCGGTTATGAGCAGCTACAAGATTGTGCTTGATGCCCTGCGCGCGGATAAACCCGTGGCGGTTATGAATGGTGGTCCCGGGCGTGCGGATGCGCGCGTCACCTATCTGTGGCGCACGGGCGTGGGGGAGGGTCTTGAGGAATTATTAGACCGCCTGGATCTCTAAAGTATTGATTGATAGTTGAATGCGCTAAAAATGCTCTTTATTTGAACAAAGAGGGATTTCCAACGCTTTGTTCAAATAAAGAGCATTTTTGTGATGGAAGGATGGGGGGCGAAGGGTACAACAGTGTAATGGCAGCTCAGGGATGGGTATAAGAAACTGCCTGCATAACATTACAAAACTCAGAAGTTAAACATGATGTTTAATGTTATGTATAGAAATCTAATAGTACGAGTGCCAAAATTGTTAGTATTTTCATTTTTAAAACTCTAAAATTCCACGTCATATTGATCTAGAAATAGTCATTAAGGAGTAATATATGAAACATGAAAACTAAAAAAATTGCTACTTTCGGTGCCGTTGCAGCTCTGAGCTGCGGATTGGTAGGCGGTTTTACTACCATTCCGGCAGCATTTGCAGATCAGTCGGTCCCTCAGTCCGTATCTACCCCGACCAATGCGGGTCATTCCTACAGCGATGGTGCTGTTATTTCTTTCCCCAGCGAATGGAAAGAAGGTCAGCCGCTGAACTTCAAGGGTTCCGGTTTCAAGACTGCAGACGGTAAGTCTGGCTCTGTTCTGGCTATTAAAGTCAATGGTGGCGGTGCTCTGACCAAGGTTGAGGCAGACGAAAACGGTAACGTTTCTGGCTCTGTCCCTTGGAGTGAGGGCCTCAAGGTTGGCGATCAGGTTGAGATCAACGTGCTCACCGGTTCGCTCAAAGAGGGCGACGTGAAACGCGGCGGTGCGGCTGCAACCGTCGAGGTCGTTGGAGAAGGTAACGACCAGAAGGCAAACGAGCAGAGCTCTTCCTCTCTGCCCGGCGGTGGTAACGATAACACCGACCAGGGTGATAAGAAAGATGAAAGCGGTAAGGGTGGCCAGGGTGCCACCGGCGACGAGCAGAAGAAGACCGAAGAGCAAGGTACCCAGACTGAGGCTACCAAACAGGCAGCCGATTCTGACAGTTCCAGCCAGACCGTGACTGCTAACCAGAGCGCAGATGTGAACACCCCCGCCGCAGCTACCAATGCTGAGGCAGCTAATGGTGCTCACCAGTTCGCAACTTGCGATGAGGCTAAAGAAGCAGGTTTCAAGGACATCCAGCGCAATGACGCTGCATATGCTGATCACCTCGACAGCGACCATGATGGCGTGGCTTGCGAAAGCAACGGCGGCAATGGCGAGCATGGTACCGCATCCAACGGTAACGGCGGTGCAGGTTACGTCTCGGATAACAACAATAACGGCTCTAACAATGCTTCCTCGAACAGCAACGGCAAGCTGGCTAACACCGGTGCAAACGGTGCTCTGACCGTAGCAGGTCTGGGTATGGTTGCTCTGGGCGTGGGCGGTGCAACCGTAGCTGCTCTGCGTAAGCGCAAGCGTGCCTAAAGATTAGATGATCAAGTCCTCTGGGTAGCTCTAGAAGCTGACGGAGGCTACATAGAATCCCTCGTTCCTCATGATTGAGGAGCGGGGGATTTTGCTGTTTAAACCTCAAAATCTAGGAAGAGAGTTTCCGCAAAAAGCTGCCGATAGCCGCCCTCCGTAGCAAGACCCCGCACGGCAGTAATAACGATCGAAAAGCGTACCAATCAGGATTTGCATAGGAGACGTTATCTAAGTCAGAATGTGCCTTTTGCGCATCCTTAGGACCTCTAGATAGGCGCTACACGATCCGTATATGCAAATTCTGAATTTTTATGAGCATACCACCACATTTTTGTAGTACTGAGTCTCGTTCTTTATCCTTTATTCCCTGCAATCGCGGGGAACTTTTAGATATGCACGAAATACATAACTACAAGTTAAGACAGACACAGGAAGAACACAGGAACGGGCGCGAACCTAGAAATACAAGAACATAACGGCACACAAAACGGAACGGAGAGTCCAATGGATATCTTGATGATGGGACTGGCAGACCTAGTAGCAATTGGCACGCTCTGCACCCTGTACATGATTCGTCATAAGACCCGTGAACTCATGATTTCATACGCGGTTATCAACGCCGGTGTTTTCACCGTAACGGTCGCCCTGGCACATGCCGGAAGCACTGCGGGCGCTATGGGTCTAGGACTCTTCGGCGTTCTCTCTATTATCCGCCTGCGGTCTACCTCCCTAAGCCAGCGTGAGGTCGGGTACTACTTCGTATCTCTCGCCCTAGGTTTGATCTCCGGCGTGCGGCTTGACCCGCCATATATCGCCTTCATCCTCATGGTGGTACTGGTCGGAATCATCGCACTACTGGATTCACCGATCTTTGAAGCGAAAAACCAGCCGCGCACCCAAACCGTCACGGTGGATCGTGCTATCAGCGACGAAGGAACCCTGAAAGCCTATCTGGAATCGCGCCTCGGGTACGAGGTCGTCTCCGCTAAGATCCTGGAGCTTGACCTGCTCAACGACACCACACAGGTGACCATCACCTACAAAGAGCTTCCCCAACTCCAAGAACACCTTAACGCGAACTACGAATACTACGCTTCCTAGGCTTTATCTCGCAGATATCGCCTAAAACTACACCTAAAAACTCACACGTTGAAAGGACCTACCATGAGTCCCCAAGCACCTCAGCCGTACACCCCGTTTCAGGGTGGCGCCGCACAGACTTTGGAATCTACGCACACCCCTGCGGTAGATAATACTCCGTCTTCTCACCGAAGCGGGCACCGAGAGGAAAGTACCATGTCTATCGTGCCAACCTATTGGCAGAGCATCAGCCTCGATGAACTCAACGAAAAAGCCGCTATGCAGACCCGTGTGGACCGCAAATACATTGTGGACGCAGATTATGCGGCATCTATCCTAGCTGAACTTCCCGCCGACGAGGCGGCCGTCCTAGAAATCGACGGTCAGCGTGAATTCGCCTATGACTCTGTATACTTCGACACCCCTGATCTAGTGAGCTATAAGGCTTCCGCTATCGGCAGTCGTAACCGGTTCAAGGTACGTACTCGCAGCTATCTGGATTCTGACCTGAGCTTCTTGGAAGTCAAGACTGAAGGGGCTCGTGAATTCACGGTCAAGGAACGTATTCCGTACTCTATCGAAAACCGTGACATGCTCACCGCAGAAGGCAAGGAATATGTAGCTACCGCGCTTGAGCAGCTGACGGATGCGTCTGTAGATGACCTGGAGCCGGTTATCCGCACCGGGTACCGTCGTACGACTGTATATTTGCCCCAGTCCGAGCAGAATCCGGTGGATTCTCGCCTCACGATTGATACTTCGCTCACCTGGACTCCGCTTTCAGAAAACGCGCTCATGTACACCGCAGACGGTGGTGAAGGGCCAACCAAGTATCAGGTCGGTACCGAATATACTGCACCCGGTACGGTGATTATCGAAACGAAATCCGGCAGTGCACCTTCGGTCGCTGATAAGTATCTGTGGCGCGCGGGCATCCGACCCGTCAAAATTTCTAAGTTTGCTACGGGTATGGCTGCGCTGAATCCTCAGCTGCCGGCGAACAAGTGGAAGCGCACGATTCAACGTTGGATGCAGCTTGAACCTGCCGCTTAGATCTAGACCCTGAGCGGGTAACGTCTTAGAACGCGGTACAAGAATAGGGTGGGGTTTTCCAGAGGCTCACCGTGTTAGGGCATTCTGGAAACCCCACCCTCTCGCGTAGGATGGTTGAGGCAATCTTTACCGAGATACTTAATCCCTACAGACAAGGAACCCCGTTCGAGATGTTCAAAAACCGGTTTACATCTGTTCTTACATGCGCCTTTGCGGCATCGCTGGCACTTGCCGGATGCGCGATTAGCGGGAACCCTGATAACTCCAAAGCCACTGTGACCGCACAGGAACAGGGGAAGGAGCTTAAATCTGGCGTATACACCTCGAACACCAAAAATGGTGAAAAGATTAATGCGCAAACTCACTTTACGCAAGAAGACGTGACCTGGAACCAGGATGCTGTTCTTCCGCTCAATCTGGCAGATCCCACCACAACCGATGGGGTCAGCGAACAAAACGGAACGATTACGATTACGAAGGGGGGAACCTACCGTATGTCTGGCGACTATACGGGGCAAGTGAAGGTTCAAGCCCCCAAGACAGATAAAGTTCAGCTCATTCTTGACGGCGTTAACATCACGAATGAGACCGGATCTGCTATTAACGTTGCCTCTGCCGACGAAGCCGTCATCTACACGTCTCGGGGCAGCACCAATAACCTCAGCGATGGTCCCGAGTATGCAGTCCAGGGCAAAAAAGAGGCAGATTCTACAATCTATTCAACCGCTAACCTAACCCTTGCGGGCGATGGAACGCTGAATATCGCCGGTAAATTTGACGAGACGGTGCACACCACCAAAGGACTGGTTGTTGCTGGCGGTGCCCTCAACGTTAATTCCTCGAAGACTGGGCTTAAAGGCAAGGACTACGTGGATATTCAGGGCGGGACCCTGCGTATTGAAGCCGCAAAAGACGCGATTAAAGCCACCAACACCGAAAAACAAGGCCTTGGATGGGCGCGCGTGGCTGGCGGTGACACTGTTCTTCGCGCTGGCGACGACGGCATCAAGGCGCTGCGCACCCTTGAGATTCTGGATGGGAAGCTCACCATCGAAGGGTCTGAAGAAGGGCTTGAAGGGCAATACGTCAATATTCATGGCGGCAATACGCTCATCAACAGCAATAACGACGGCGTGAATGCCTCGCTCAAGGACCAGCTGCCTAACGATCAAGAGTATGAAGATCAGAAGGAAGACAGCGACCAGCCGGATGCCAGCCCCGTACCCTTGGGTGGTGCCCGCGATACCACAGAGGTTATTGATACCGTGATCAACATGACCGGTGGAAATGTAACCCTCAACGTGGGTGCCGACGGCATGGACTCTAACGGACACGAGTTCTATACAGGAGGTGAGTTGCTAATCAACGGCCCTCAGGACGATGCCAATGATCCTATTGATCCAAATGGTGACATTACTGTAAGTAACGACGCCAGGATCTCATTTGGCGGCGGTGGTGTAGAGCTTTTCAAGCGCCCGATCGACGACTCCACAAATGGGTATCTGCGAATTGCAGATAACGATACTTTCCCACAAGGGCAGTCTGTTCAGGCAGTAGATTCTGCCGGACAAGTCGTTGCAAACTACCGGGTGATTACTCCGGGTGTTAAACAAGTATTTTTCTCGAATCCCTCTATCGTGAAGGGTCAAGAATACACTCTTTACCTAGCACCCACGCTGGTGGATCCGAAGACCACCACCCTTGCACCTGGTGCCGTTGAACGTGGAACTTTCACGGCATCAACCCCCGATCTGTAAAACATAACGAGAGGAGAGAATCCTATTCCAACCTTTAGCCTGCGCAGGATAAAACCATCACACAAAACTCCGGCGCGGGTGGCGGTGCACGCCACAAATATGCATCAGAAAATCCAACTTCTATCACACAACACATACATCAGGAGCCTGCAGGAACCCGTGAATTTGATGCGGCAGGTACCCGTTACCCCGTAGAATTCGGATGTAAACCCTGAAAATACTCACAAACTGCTCAAACAGTGTAGATAGAAAGTGATTCTTTCCCCATGAATAAAAAAATACTGACTTCGGCAACCTCGGTAACTTTGCTCGCGACGCTTGCGCTCACCGGATGCTCAACTACAAGCAACGCCCTCGCCTCCGGCACGACGGCGGCGGATAGCTCAGTCGGTACGACTGCGACAACATCCTCGGCAACCGCCACCAACACTGCCGCCAGTAGCTCGTCATTCTCGACCAACGTGAAAAGCGGCGAAAAACTCGACGTCGATACTCACTATTCGGAACAGGATCTCAGCTGGGACGCTTCCTCCGAAACCGCGATTGACCTGTCAAACCCCACCGCAACGGACGGCGTTACGGTTGAAGACGGCACCTTGACCATCACGAAGGCTGGCACGTACAAACTCTCCGGCGAATACCAGGGGCAGATCAAGGTTGAAACCGCTGACAGCGACGCGGTTCGGCTCGTTCTCGATAACGCAAACATCACGAATTCCAGCGGTGCCGCGCTGAACGTGGTAAACGCTGACGAGGTTATTCTTTACAGCGCATCCGGCACCACCAATACGATAAGCGACGGCGCAGACTACACCGCAACGGGGGAAGATGATCCGGATGCCGTGGTCTATTCCAAAGCCGACCTGACGATCGCGGGTGAAGGCACCCTGAAGGTGAACGGCAACCACGAAGACGGCATTCACACGAGTGATGGCCTTGTGATTGCCAGCGGCACTCTTGAGGTCAATGCGGCGAACACCGGCATCAAGGGCAAGGATTATGTGGATATCCTAGGCGGCACTATTAACGTGACCGCGCAGCAGGACGGTATCAAATCCACTAACGACACCGACGAGGGGAAGGGCTGGACCCGCCTGAGCAACGGTACCGTGACCGTGAATGCGGGCGATGACGGTTTCAAAGCCTCTCGGGTCGTCGAAATTTCCGGGGGCTCCCTGACGGTTGAACAGTCCGATGAAGGCATTGAGGCACAGTACATTAATGTCTCTGGCGGCGATGTAAACGTCACGAGTGCGGATGACGGCATGAATGCCTCGCTGAAGACAAGCGATTCTGAGAGCACGGATTCATCCGCGAACACCTCTGATACTGCCAATCAGCAGCAGAACAACCAGCAGCAGGGCAGCATTCCGGGCGGACAGCAGAGCGGAACCTCCAATCAACAACAGCAGGGGATGGGACAGCCTCCGGCAATGCCCGGCGGTAACGCCCAGGACGGCAAGTCTCAGAACGGAACTACAGGTACCGGCCAGCAGGGGATGGGCCAGCCCCCGCAGGGTGGTATGCCCGGTGGTGGTGGCGGAACCTTTGAGGTTATCGATGCTGCAATCAACGTGAGCGGCGGTCACGTTACCGTCAATGCTGAGGGCGATGGCATTGATTCGAACGGTGTCACAACTCTTTCTGGAGGAACGCTGATAGTGAACGGTCCCAGCCAAGGCGGTAACGCTGCGCTGGATACCAACGGCGACTTGCTCCTCAACGGTGCCACGGTTCTCAGCGGCAGCACGGCAGATATGTTCGAGGCTCCCTCCACCAACTCGACGAGCGGCTACCTGAAACTGACCAATAGTTCCGGATTTGAGCAAGGATCCACGGTTCAAGTAGCGGATTCATCTGGTAAGGTGGTGGCTAACTATAAAGTCACCAAGTCGAATGTGCAGTTGGTTCTCGTCTCTAGCTCATCGATCGTCAAGGGTCAGAGTTACACGGCGTACACTACAACATCGGCTGTGGACTCCAACGCAACGTCGTTGGCATCCGGTGCGACCGAGCTAGGTAGCTTTACAGCCAGCTAGTGCGGGTTGTTCCCAGGACTTGGGGATAAAATCTTTGAGTCTCGGGCTTGTAGAGATGGGTTGCTACGCGCGGCTCTTATAGAAGGCTCCTACAAAGGTTTGGGCTCCACATCAGCGTATGATGCGCGAGGTGGAGCCCAAACCTTATGCATAATTCGCCGGAGTTCAGGCGAAGAAACTGAAGATTCGACAGATTTTCTGAGCATGAATCTGTCAATCAACAAGACATTGAGGGGTAAAACAAGGTACCCTAGAACATAGGAAAGACTAGAGAGCGATCCGTGGGTTATGCGCGCCTTGGGTGTGGTGGCTGCGGACATGAGGAAAGAGGGGGTCACGCCATGGGGCGCGGCCGTCAGAAGGCTAAGGCAACACGGCAGGCTCGGGAGATGAAGTACTTCAGCCCCGAGACCGACTACAGTGCACTTGAGCGCGAGCTCAACGCTAAGAACACTAAATCCTCCGAATCATCTTCTCGTCGCTATGATGATGAGGATGATTACTCGGCATACGCGGAGAAATATGCCAAATATGATGATGAGGTGTAGCGGTAGAGCCCTAGCGTTACGCTCATACGTGAACCGGCTTAAGCACCCTGCAGGGTGGCTTGGGCCGGTTTTTATATACTCTGCGGGCGTGCTTGAGCGGCCTACGGGTTTTCATGTTGGCTTGTTTGCGCATCTGCTGATGCTGGCGGGCATCCTGCGGTATGGATACGATAGTGTCACCTACGAAAATGTACAATACCCGAATAAGGTCCGTGCCCACCTGGATATTCCCGCCAATGAAATCGCACTCGCGGGAATTGTCCTCGGTTACCGCAGTGATGACAAGGCGAATTCGCATCGCAGCCCCCGCTCCAACGGTCGAGGGGATTTTAACGATCACATAAGGAGAGAATGATGGGAACTAAAGATGATATTGTGCGCATAGCCACCGACTATATCCAAAGGAACGGCGTCAACGCTTTTAGCTACGCAGATATAGCGCGCAAAATGAACATCAAAAAACCCAGCATTCACTACTATTTCCCTGTGAAATCCGATCTCGTGCGTGCAGCCTTCGAAAAGTACAGCACAGACTTTTTTGAGACGCTGCGCCAAGGCGTGGATGCGGCACACAGCCTCCGCGAAGAACTCGAAGTCTATATGAGGCCCTACCGTGCAAACCTGGAACAGGGCTATAAACTTTGCCTCTGCTCAATGTTGGCGCTGGAATCCTTAAAGCAGAGCGCACCCGATCACGATGCTGAAGAGGACAAGAAGACGGCGAAACGGGGAACGCATATCAACGCCACGTTCGTGCCCCTGCGCGCCCAGGCTGAAAACCGTGAGCCTGCCGAGATTAACACCGCAGACTTTCAGACTAAGAATATTCGCTGGATCGCCGAGCGTTTTGAGCACGCCGGGTACGATCCCGAGCACGCGCAGGCAGAGGCGGAGTCCTTATTCTGCACGGTGCAGGGCGCGCAGCTGATAGCACGCTCCGCACAGAGTCTTGATCTTTTCGACTCCGTCACAAAGCGGCACCTCGATAACCTCACCGGTGCGTAAGCGCGTATCATGCAGAGGCGGCAGGCTTATTGCGAGTTATTGTGCATTTTGCGGTTATTTAAGTCGCCCGATGCACGATAACCCGCGAAATAGAAATCGGACGAAGACGGTCTGGCATCTAAAGCATCAAACTGTGTGGAGTATATGCGCATGGTGAGACAACCCCCGGAAATGAATACTCATACATAGCTAAAACATAGCTTCTTCATGTTTTAAAACGAGAAATGCCACGCATTCTAGAATCATGAAGAACGAAAATACTACTGCAACACTGTCGGCCGAACAGGTCGAAGAGACTTCTGAAATATCCCAGAAACCCAAGAAAAAGAAAGTAACTAGGCGCGTTCTCTTAGGAGGCGGCCTCGGTACCCTTGCCGTCGCGGGTGTTGGTGCTGGCTGGGCATATAATCGTTATCTTGCCGAGCATACGCAGATTGACGACACCGTAGCCTATGAAAAATCACAACAAGCAAAGAATAATAATTCATCATCTGACGGTGCCTCAAGCCCCAGCGAACTCACCAACGTTAAGATCACCTCTGATGGTCTGAGCGCCAGCGAAGGCTCTATCACCATTACCAAATCCACCGAAGGAAGCGGCAACAACGCGGTCGTTTCCTTTGCCGCAGAGATCAAACTCAACGCCATGACCCTGCTGCGCGGAGCCTTCGCCAACAACAAATTCGGGCAAAACATTATCGATACGCCCTCCAATATCGCCGCGCAGCACAACGGCATCTGGGCGATTAACGGCGACTACTACGGGTTCCGTGACACCGGCATCGTCATTCGCAACGGTGTGGCATACCGCGATTCCGGCGCCCGTGAAGGGCTTGCGTTCTATCAAGACGGCTCCGTCAAACTCTACGACGAAACCGGCACGAACGCGCAGCAGCTCCTCAACGAAGGTGTCTGGAATACGCTTTCCTTCGGGCCAGCACTCGTGCGGGACTCAGAGGTTGTCAGCGGCATCGACCAGGTTGAGGTCGATACCAACTTCGGCAACCACTCCATTCAAGGCAACCAGCCGCGTACCGGTGTGGGCGTGCTCGGGCAGAACCACCTCGTATTTATCGTGGTCGATGGGCGTTCCGACGGTTATTCGCGCGGAGTTACCATGCCCGAATTTGCCTATATGTTCAAGGAACTCGGGTGCGTGAGCGCCTATAACCTAGATGGCGGCGGATCCTCGGTGATGGTCTTCAACAACCAGCTAGTCAATAAACCGATGGGCGGCACCAAAGAACGCGGAACCAGCGATATTCTGTACATCGCCGGGAGCGCATCATGATAATCCTGATACCCGCCTATAAACCGGATGAATCTCTCGTGCGGCTGGCGCAGCAGATCACGGAATTGGATGCGCACGCCGAAATCCTGGTGGTCGATGACGGCTCGGGAAGCACCTACGTGCCGATCTTTACCGAGCTGGCGATTCGGGGCGTCACGATTATTGCCCACCCTGCAAACCGCGGAAAAGGCGCGGCCCTGCGCACCGGGTTGGCGTGGGCACGGGCGCATCGGCCCGATCACATTGTGGTAACGGCGGATGCTGACGGGCAGCATTTACCCCGCGATATTCTGCGAGTGGGCGCTAAAACCGAGCGAATGGCGAGCATCGGTACGCGTGCCCTCGTGCTGGGGGTACGCACCCTGCCGGATACTCGCGCCGAGTTCACCGAGCCCACCGTTCCTCTGCGTTCCCGGTTGGGTAATGCGCTTACCGTCGGGTTCTTTACGCTGGCGACGGGCACTCGCATTGCCGACACCCAGACGGGGCTTCGCGGGTTTACCACACAGATGATTGATTGGGCTCTCAGCCTGCGCGGCGATAAATACGAATACGAGTTTTCAATGCTGCTTCGTGCCAGCCGGGCCGGGGTGGAGCTTATTGAGCTGCCCATCGTGAAAGTATATGAGCCGGGGAACCCGAGCAGTCATTTTCGCCCGATCCGCGATTCCGCACGAATCTACGCGCCGCTATTGGGATTCTTAGTATCTTCCTGCACCGGGTTTATCGTGGATGCGCTCGCCCTCTTTGCCCTCGTAGGCGCGAGTTTTGCCCTGCTCCCGGCGATTGTGCTGGCGCGCATTATCTCGGCGCTGACGAATTTCAGTATTAACCGTATTCTCATGAACGACGGTGCCGATCGCCCCTCGCGGGCGGTGTCTCTGGGGCGCTATGCGATTTTAGCGGTGGGGATTTTGCTTGCAAATGCTGCGCTGATGGAGGTTCTCACCGCTCTCGGGGTCATGCTCATCGTGGCGAAGATCCTGACCGAGCTGACGTTGATTCCCCTCAGTTTCGCGGTACAGCGTCGGTGGGTTTTCTTGCCGGCACCGCCTCCGCAGACTACGGAGCAAAACGAGCGCTCACGCGAGCTTGCTACGCATTCTTTGTAGAACATCCTGCGGCGTAGGTCTCTCCCTATAAAAGGCTCATTATTCAAATAATGAGCCTTTTATAGGGAGGGGGAACATAGATTACTTAGTCAGAAGCCGGGGCCATTTCCGAAAGTTTAGGCAGTGTGCGAAGACTTCTTTGTGAGAGCATCAGGATCAAAGCCAAAACCATAAACGATCCGTAAAAGAGAACCGTTCTGGAAATCCCCCACTGCACATACATGATGCCAGCAAGCAATGCCGCCACAGGAGCTAGAAGCATATTCGGGATGCCCTGCGCCGAATGTACACGTCCTATCATGTCTACCGGAGTCGAAGCATTGATATACGCGACGATACTGGAATTGAAGGCAGGAAGCGGCACTCCCGAAATAAGCATCAGCGCACAGGTTATCCAAAAATAGTCGTGGGTGAACGCCGCTGTCATGTAGCATATGACCATCATCCCGACCGCCAGCACACCCAATGTTCCTAAGGCGAAACGCTCCGTCATCCACCCGACTGTTAGGGACCCTAAGAGCACTCCGGCACCAAAAACACAGGCAAAAATACCGATACTGTAGGCCGCAATACCCTGTTCCGCGTAATAATAGATGAAGACGAGTGGCAGTCCTGTTGCGGCAAAGTTCGCGCAGCAGGCTACAGATGCGATCGCTACAAGAACACGGTTCTTCACAACATACATGAGCCCTTGGGCGAGGTCGGCAAAAAATCCGGTAGATTGTGTATCGATGACAGTATCGGACACCGTAGTTTCACTGCCTGCCTGCCGGTGCTTACGCTCGGCATGCACAACAGTAGATGAACTAGGTGCCGCCAGAAAAGCTGTGAAATTGACAAACGCGTGCACGCAAGCGGTCAGAATCAAAGAAGTGGAGGCGAGTAGACCCGCTAACGGGCTGCCAATTAGGTTCGCGGCAGATTCTCGTGTTTCTCCTAATCCAGAGGCGTACCCGAGCTGTTTGGTAGGCACCACCCGTGCGATAATAGCCTGCTCGCTGGGGTAATCGAACGATGATGCCAGCGCCATCACGCACAGGATGCCTATCAGAATTGGAACAGAACCGACGTTTGCGAGAACACACAGGGTTAGGACTATCCAGGTGATGCACTGCCCCATGCATGAAAGCGTAAGAGTGTATGTGGGCTTATATCTGTCGACAATAACTCCAGTCAGGAAGCTCGCCAGTATGCGTGTTACACCTGTAGCAAAGAGGGCAAGACTCGCGTTTTCGGGGGAGCCGGTGAGGAACAGCATGATTAGGGGAACACTTATATAAGACATAGCGTCTGACAGCTGGTTCGCACCTATCGCGAATACTGTGCGTCTCAAAGGGATATTTGACCGCAAAAGGCTATGTGTACTCATGGGGTTTCTCCAGATATTCAAGGTTGTGAGGCTACTATGCCTCATAGCAGCGCAGTACCGTATTATGCCTCATAGCCGCTACATGTTGTGTAGAGCGGACAGG
>ERZ773079.1304-NODE-1304-length-15130-cov-4.371078_pt1 | contig 15130 bp, 9 predicted proteins | sample MGYA00511355_ERZ773079 | MGnify/ENA primary metagenome ERZ773079 (study PRJEB29015, sample SAMEA2737979) | human oral metagenome | biome: human oral; feature: human-associated habitat; material: dental | place: China | collected 2117 ... | reverse complement strand
TGCTCGTCAGAAGCCAATGTGTCCGTCAAACCGAACTTGTCGAATGTGGCTTGAACAGCCTTGTTCGACAACAGTATAGGTACGAGTTTCTCTGGGAGCGGTGCAGGAAGTTCCCTTTCAAACTCGTTTTCCAACACGGATATAAGCGTATCGTACTTGGAAAAGTGCAAGCCTTGATACAATGCCTCGCTTGCCATGCTCTCCGCTTCAATGTGTGTAAAGCCTTGTGCTACAGCATCGCAGTAAACTGTGAGAGCCATATCTGCCCGTGCAGTGATAAACTCCGTATCTTGCAACTTTTCGGGGTGATGCTCACTCATGTAACTTCTTAACTTCAATCGGAAGTAGGAAAGTTCCTTTTTGTTCTTCTGTTTCATTGTTTTTCTTGTTAAAAAGTTGGACTTCTTTTTTTTGAATCATTCATTACGGCTGTTACATCCCAATTATGGGACTTGACTTTTTCGGTGTTCTTGACGGACACAGCCGTAAGGCTTTACGCAGTACCCTTGTATGCTCACTACCCATCAGGGGTTGCATTTCCTTGGCAATCTTGCTCTTGGTCACCCGTGCATAAATCTCGGTCGTGGAGATGAAGCGATGCCCCAGCATCTTGCTCACCGTCTCTATCGGAAGTCCGTTCTCCAGACAGATGGTCGTGGCAAAGGTGTGCCGTGCGGTGTGCGAGGTCGCTTGAGTATGCGGTGGCAGTCCTGCCTTAATACATATCTCCTGAATAGTTCTATTGAAATTACTGTTGCTGGGAAACTCTCGAAAGAAAAGCCCCTCCCTTCGTCCGTGGCTCACAATGGCGAGTATTTTCTCGGCAACGGGCAGCAACGGGACAATACTTCTGTTCTGTGTCTTTGTTCGACAGAGCGATATGTACCTACGCCCATCCCCGAATGTATAAACATCGTCCATTCGGAGTTTCTTTAAGTCTGAGAATGCCAGCCCCGTGAAACATCCCAAGAGGAAAATAAGTCTGCAATGGTTATCTGTCGAGCGGTGCGGACGGTAAGCCAAGAGTTTTTGCAGGTCGTCCGCCGTAAGTGCATTGCGCTCGTAGGTAGGCGTTTCTATGTCTATGAGTTCAAAAGGGTCTTCACGAACGTATCGCTCCTGCAATGCCTTGCGAATGACCTGATGCAAGTGGCGTAGGCGGTTGCCGACACTGCTTTCCTTGTTTCCCAAGTCCCGAAGCATAAAAAGGCGATAGTCCTCAAGCAAAGTCTTGTCCACCTCTGTGGGCATACAGTCTGCCCTGTCCCTTACTTGCAGGAAATGAACAAAACTCTTGTAGCTGTCCTTAAAAGCCCTGACAGTTGCCTTGCTTAATGTTCTGCCCTGCAATTCCTCCTTGTATTCACAAACGGATTGATATAGCTCCGTAAGTGTTGGCATGGGGCGACTTTGCTGCATATAACGCTCCTTGAGGTATTCCGCCGTGATATAGTTTTCTTCCCTTAATGTACGTTCATAGAGTGAATGCAAGCACTCTTCTATTGAGTTCAGTTGCAGATTGATGCCGCTTGAATTACCTGTTGTCGCCTTGATGCACCCTTTTCGGGCAAGCCACTCGTCGGGGGAAGTTTGCAACTGCGTGGAAAACGATGAGGACGTTCCATTACAGGTGATACGGCAACGGATTACGCATAGTCCGTCTTCATTGGTCTTGCTTCTATCTATGTAGAATAGTATGGCAAATGTACTTTTCATTGTTCTGCGGTTTTAGTTGGTCAGTTGATAATGTGCGAGTTGTGGAAGTATTTTCTCTATGTCCAGAAAGACACGCTCGGGAGATGTCTCCGCATACACTTGCGTGGTTTTGATTTGACTGTGTCCGAGCATTTTGGAAACGCTCTCAATGGACACGCCCTCCGACAGTGTCATCTGAGATGCGAAGGTATGCCGTGCCATGTGATAGGTCAGCGTTTTCTGAATACCGCAAAGCCGTGCTATCTTTTTGAGGTGTATGTTTACCGTGTCGCATCCGGGTATGGGCAGCAGATACCCCTTGGGCGGTTCGTGTCGGAAAGCCCTCGTGTGAATGCCCCGATAACGCTCGATAATGGCAGTGGCTTCGGGAAGTAGGGGGATGTGGCACACGTTGCCCGTCTTTATTCTCGGCTTGCGTATCCAAGTCATTCCCGCTTCGTGAAAGACGTGCTGCTCCGTCAAGTGATACACGTCGGTATAGGAAAGCCCCGTCAGGCAGGAGAAAAGGAACATATCCCTCGACACTTTTTCATAGCCTTGCAATTTATCTTCTCCCAAGGCTGCGATAAGACCTACCTCCTCCCTTGTGATGTAACGTGGAGTACCCACTTCCCAACGAATGGAATGGTTGATGAAGGGATAGGTGTCAATGATGTGCCGTTTATGCAGGTCTTTGAGCAAGGAAGCCAGCATGGAGAGATAGCCAGCCGAAGTGTTGAGCTTGAATCCCTTTTCTTTGGCGAAGTAGTCCTCCAAGTCTTTGATAAAGGCGATGTCGGCTTTCTGCACGGGAATATCCTCCACACGGTAGCGATACCTGACGAAGTTTGCCAGATGCTTGTGAAAGAGCAACAGGCATTTTAGTCTGCGTTCGCTGCGGTCTATGCCCACACGCTCACGGAAGCGGTCGATATACTCGTCTGTATGATGCAGCAGTCCTTGTGACTCACTGTTCAGTCCGAATACAAGCTCCCGTACTCGCTCTGCCGTGATGGGAGCATCGGATTTACCCGAAAGAGACTCATAAACCTTGTGTATGCTCACCTGAAGGCGGTCAAGTTCCTTGTTTACCGATACGGCTTCGGCACTCTTGCCCAGCAGTCGGTTTTTGCGACTGTCCCACAAACGAGGAGTACACGAGCATTTGCAACTGAACTGTACCATAGAGCGTCCTGCGCTGATGCGTCCCATGATGGGACTTTTTCCGTTTTTGTCCTGCGTACCTCTCTTGAGGTAGAAAAGCAGCTTGAATTTTTCTTTTTCCATTGTTTTTTACTTGCAAAATTACACTTCTTTGAGGAACTTTGAACGATGCAAAACATTGATAATGAAAGAGAAAACTCCGTTTTAGTTACCACTTTCAGCCGTCCTTTTCCTTTCATCGTTTTTCGAACGATTTGGTAACTGAACTCCCTCCTTTTCGCTCCCTTTTCTGCCTGTTTCCTATGATGCAACCCTAAGAAGAAACAAGCAATATCCGCTGTATTTCAGTCAGATATGAGTTTTATGCCATTTTCTGCTTTCTACTCCCATACTTCGGCGTAAAACTGCGCTAATTCGGGTACTTTGATAAAGTAGCGGAAGCGTTCTTTCTGCACAATGTTGTTAGCCACTGAAAATTCGTAATCGGTGGTCTTACGGGCATAGATCGCTGCCCACGCATCGAAACAGTGAATTTGTTGCTTTTCTAAGGCTTGAGGACGCAGGTACTTAAAGAGCAAATAAAGCTCAGTAAGTGAATTGGAAATAGTAGTCCCCGATAAAAAAGTAGCCCCCATATCCTTGCCAGTGCGCTCTTGAATAGTTCGCAAGGCAAAAAGCAGGTTGAGGGCTTTTTGACTGCCTTGAGAGTTTCCCAATCCTGCCACTCTATCGTGCCTTGTATTGAACATTAAGTTCTTGAACTTATGGCTTTCATCTACCAAGAGGTGATCAATGCCCATCATCTTAAAATCTACTGTATCATCGGTGCGCTCATTGATGTCGTGTTCTAAGGTTTTGAGCTTTACTTCTAGGTTTTCTTTACGCTTGTACATTCCTTTAATCATCGCACGAGAGACTTCACTGCCTTGTTTTTCCAACTGCCAAAGACTCTCTTCAACATCTTGGAGTTCTTCTTGCAAAATGCTCTGTTGCACCTCGGGGGATTGTGGAATCATCTTAAACTGGTCGTGGGTGAGAATCACGCAATCCCAATCATTGTTTTTGATGTCTCCAAAGATACGCAAACGCTTTTGAGGGGTAAAATCCTCCTTGCCAGGGTAAAGGATTTTAGCAAAAGGATAGGCACGGCGATAGGTTTCGGCTATTTCGTGTACATTGGCTTTAAGCCCTATAATCATCGGTTTGTGCGCCAATCCTAAACGCTTCATCTCTTGAGCAGCACAGCACATAATAAGGGTTTTACCAGCTCCTACCTCGTGGTCGCAAATCGCCCCATTGTTGAGCTTTATCATCCAAATAGCATCTTTCTGACTATCATACAAATCCTCTATGCCTAAACTCTCTCTATCAAGTCCAGGGAAGGACTGAAAAGAACCATCATATTGCGGACGTACAAAACAGTTAAAAGACTGATTGTACTGCTCAGCCAAGCGGTCTTTAAACTCCTGACTCTGCTCTAAGAGCCACAGAGGGAAAGCATTGCGTATTTCATCAATCTTGCTGTTTGCCAGTTGAATTGCCTCCATATCGCGCACCTTGACTTCCTTGTCGTCTATCTTGATTTTCTTGGTAATATCAGGGGTAGTATTTACTAAGGCGTGTTTGAAGAGGGCAATACCATCGTAGGTTCTGCTCTCACTTTTTACAGCGTATTTCTCCCAGATATGTAAGTTCTTTTGTCGGCATTCTACTGAAAACTCATCGGTTTGAGCACTGTATTGCACGCCTACCTTGGTATCGAAAAGCGAAGAGGCAAAATCACTATAGATTTGTGGGGAGATCCAACGCTCTCCCAAGTTAAAATCCAACTCTTCAAAAGGAATAGGGGTAGGAATTACCTGTCTGAGTCCCTCTAAAGCGTGCTCAATTTCTGATTGCTTAGGATGTTCAGGGTGAGTATTTTGATATGCTTCTACGGCTTTGATTTTAGTAAAGACATCCCCCGCTTGCCACTTTTGGGCAATTTGGTATTCGTCTTCTATAGGATTGTAAAAGAGTTTGCCCTGTAACTGTGCTTTGACTTCTTCGTCATTGGTGTTAGAAAGCTCAGCTATGTAGGGAATATCCACCCGCCCCAATTCACTTAGGGAAGTGAGTAGTGCCTCTTCAGCAGAAATGTTTTCATTCTTCCTCAGAGAGAATACCACAGGCTTGTGAAAGATATCTGCTTTTTGATAAACACCGTTTTTGATACGCTCTAAGTAAGGGATTTCAGCGCCTGAGGCATCGGTTTTTATTAGCTTGATATTATCAGCACTATTTAGCCGACCATAGTTCTTGAAAAAAGTATCGTAAAGAGCGTTAAGATTTTCTCTTTCCGTAGGATAAGGGGTATAGGTGGTAGCCTCTTTATGGTACAAGTTGGCATAAGCATCACGCAGAGCGATATAGGCAATGGCTTTTTGTCTTTCCAAAGAAGAAAGCGCAAGAGGCACAAAGGTAGCAGCTGTTTTGTTCTTATTGAGATCTTGCAAAAAGCCCACCGTATTGGCTTGTACAACCAAAGTATCTTCTCTGAAATGAGGCAAATATTCTCCCTCAAAAGGTACAGGTTCTTTTAGTAATGATACCGCAGGAGGCGTGTAATACAAAGCAGGAGAAGCTTTTGAAAGCACCTCTATTTCATTCCCTTGATTGACAGGATAAGTAAAAGAAAACAAGTCTAACTTTTGTGCATTCCCTAATTGAGAGGTAGTTGTTTTCTTCTTTGTTTTCTTTTTAGCTCCTGTGGGTATAGTAGGGACTGTTTTAGCTGAAATGTTGGGAGGACTTGCTAAAGTAGCGGTGGCTTCCTGCTCAGAGAGAAAATCAAAGAGACTTAGCTGAACGACTTTGGGTTCAACTTTTTGATTCTTAAGTTCTTTTGACTCTTTAGAGATGAGATTAGTATTAGAAATAGCAAAGGAAGGCTCGTTGATTTTGCTTTCAATTTCAATAAATTCTTGCCGTTCAACCTTTTTTACCTCAATTTCCTTTACCTCATTTTTTTGTGAATTAACCTCTTGTAGCTTAATTTGTGTTGTTTGGCTTTGTTGTGCTGTTTCAGGCGATAGATAATGTGCTTTAAAATCGCTTAGGATTCTTTCTTTTACCTCCTTGGCAATACCTTCTACTCCTTCACTATGGGTATAGACCATTGCAGGCTGTCCGTATAGGTTGGTGCCTGCAAGAGCATCCGTACAAATAACGTTTTCTCTTTGTGAAAGATACTCGTTTTGTAGCATCCCTTGTGGTAGCCTTGCTGTATTGCAAAACTGCTCTTCTATAGGGTTTAAAGCGCCTCTTTGACTGTCTTTTTGAAGGATGATAAGATCGCTTCCTGCTTCGGTACCTGCATAATCGGTAAAGAGGTTGTTAGGCAGGCGCACGGCAGAGACAAGACGCGCACTGGAGAGCATCGCTTGGCGGATAATCTCATTTTGAGGGCTATCGGCTACCCCTTGAGAGGTGATATAGGCAAGGAGTCCCCCTTCCTTTACCATATCCAAGCCCTTTAAGAAAAAGTAGTTATGCACCCTACGGGAGGCTTGTACCTTAGCAGGGTCATTGCTGCGAGAGTAACTCAAATCAAAGACAGCGGTATCGGAAAAAGGGATGTTGCTGGTTACCAAATCAAACTGATTTCTTTTCAGTGGACTGATTTGTTCGAAGCCATCAATATGTACCTGCTCCTCGGGGTAAAGATGAGAGAGCACCTTGCCTGTGAGTAAGTCCTTTTCAAAGGCAGTGACAGCAAGAGAGGGGTGCTCTTCTTTAAAAGCACGGATAAAATTGCCTCCTCCTGCTGAAGGTTCTAACATTGTTTGCAGAGGTATGTTTGTTTCCTTTATTGCTGAAGCGATAGCCGAGGTAAGACGCATTGGGGTATAAAAAGCCGTTAGCACAGAATTTCTAAGGCTTTGTACATAGTTTTGGTATTGTCTTTCATCAGTGGAATGTTCTCTAATAAGGGCATACAGACTCCTTACATCTTGCCAAAAGACTTGGTCTGCTTTTGACCAGTACTTTAAATCAGCTTCAGACTGGTGGGGATTGAGGATAAACTTCAATCCCCCGAAGCCTGAATAGTGTTGCAAGAGTTCTCGCTCTTCTTGGCTTAGAAGTGTGCGCTTTTGCTTCTCTAAATCGAAAGCCAACGCCAATGCACGAGCATTACGATTAAAGCTCAGTCGTTTAAGATATGCCATTTTCTTCTATCCATAGTTCGATGGCACCCGTAAGTTCTGTGTAGAGGGATTGATAGGCAGCGGAGTGCTGAAAATCCTCATCGATTGCATCCTCATACTTTTTAAAGTAAGGAACCAGTTCTGGGAAGATTTTTAGGGCAAAGGGGCGCAAATCCTCATCGGCTAATTGAGTATCAAACTCCTGAGAAACGACCTCAAAAACCATATCAAAGGGAGAGAAGAAGAGCCCATCGAAGAGTACTCCTGAGGCTATTTTATCACATTCAGGAATACTGATACCCGCCTCAAAAGCTTCTTGGTAGGCTTGGGCTGCATACTCACTTCTGTCCTTGATAAAGACAGTGTCTGCTAAAAGATTAGGAAAACTCGTTTGTAACAGCTCTTTGAGTCTTAACTCGTAATAAGACAATGACCCTAAGGTACTGTCAGTGATCTGGGGTTTGGTTTGTGTTTCTTTCATTGTTAAAATTACTTTTAATGGGTTCAACAAATTTTAATTTTTACAAAGTGTTGTTCTGCAAAGATATATTTACCACGATTTTCCAAATAGGGCAAAAAGGCTCTCCTCCCTTTTCAGGGACATCTGTTTTTAAAAGGGTTCTTCTAAATTTTTTCCCTGTGCTAAGAACTCTCTCTTTGAGCCTCTCAGCCAGTTCTTCCTCCTTGATAAAAGAAAGAACATAGCCCAAGCGCTGGAAAATAGAGACAGGTGTAGAGAGGATTACCTCTGTAGGAAGCTCTTGCCAACTCAGGTGGTTTTTAATCCTTTGAATTACCTCTACTGCTTTTTGAATGCCTCCTATCTCTTTTTCATAGAGGAGTAAATCAACCGCAGTGAGCTCCAAAGAGGCTACCCGCAAAGTTCTTTCCTCTATAGAAAAAGGTAAGGTTTTCCTTTTTACTCCTATTTCTTTTAAGTTTTTGATATCCTTTTTGACAAGGTAACGAATCTTACTTTGTCCCCTAAAGGAATCCCTCAGCGGAGGTAAGGAAGTTATCACTGTAATTTCATTTGCCTGTAAAGCCTCTTTGGGAGATAGATGTACTTCTACTGCACTGAGCAGGGCTACATAGTATTCCCTTTTTAGGTGTTGCATCAGTGTTTCAATGTAGAAATAAGGTTTTCCCTCTTCTCTGATAGCTTTGTTATCAGTAGCATTACCAATGTCCACAAAACGGACGATGCTATAGATGCCATTCCAAAGAGGCAGGAGCTTTTCTTGCTTTTTAAGTGTCCCTAAAGTATTGAGAATAGTTTTTTCTTTAAGGAGAGGAAACACCTCTTTTAGCTCCTGCATAGAAAAGCTGTAAATGCCCTTTTCCTCCAATAATTGTATCCACTTTCGTATGGTTAGTCCCTTCATATTGAAAATATATATCGTTGCAAAACATTTGCAAAAGTACTATATTATTTCTAAAGAGCAAATATATTGAAACAAAAAGTTATCAACAGGAGGACTAAACTTCACTTAGGATATGGTACATAATCCGTTGTGTTAGCTCACAGACTTTCTTTACTGAAAGTTTACCTAATCTTTGTTAGTATTTTCGCTTTTTGGAAGTTTTCTCAGGAAACTCAAAGGCGGTTTCACCATTTTCTTTCAAATGTATATAGGCATCGAAAGTGCTGCCTGATTTGCTTTTCATTCCTTTTATCAGAGGTGTTTTCCCTTTTTCAAAGAGCGTTTTGAGCAACTCATCAGTAAGAGGTTTGCCACATACATTCCTAAAAAGCACATAACCACAGTCCTCATCAGGGCATTTGGCTACCTTTTCAAACAGTAATAAGGAAGCATTTCTGCATTTAGGACAGGTGATTTTAAGTTTTTCTTTTTGGGGTATATCCATAGCCAAAAATGTATCAGTAAGACTATGGGTATAGGCTTCCATATCCGAAGAAAAACTATCAGGAGAGAGCTCTCCTTGTTCTATCTTTTGCAATTGACTTTCCCATTCGCCTGTAAGGGCTACATCGGCTATAGTAAGTGATTTTACCCACTGATATACTTGCATTCCTTTATCGGTAGGAATAAGAGACTTTTGTTTGCGTTCAATATAATTGCGCTTTAAAAGCGTCTCGATAATAGCGGCACGTGTGGCTGGAGTACCTATACCTGCTCCTTGTAATAACTCACGTTGCGCTTTATCTTCTAAGGTCTTTCCAGCTGTTTCCATAGCTCCCAACAGTCCTGATTCGGTATATAAAGCAGGAGGTTGGGTGGTTTTAGAAAGGATCTCAACGGCTTTAATCTTTATACTTTCTCCTTGTACAAGTTCAGGCAGCACTTGATTGCTATCACCTTCATTGTCTTTTTCACTGTCTTTGGCAGTTTCATCAGAGTAAAAACCACCGATAGCGCGCCAACCCGCTTGTAACACTTGAACACCTTTTACCAAGAAGTCAGTGTGCAGAGCCTCCAGTAGAGTCTTTTGCACTTCTTTTACACAGAGTTCAGATACCGCTTCCAAAAGTCGGGTGGCAATCATCTTGTAAATAGTGTTTTCTTTTGCCGTAAGGTTGGTAGGAAAGCGCTCGGTAATAAGAAGTCCGTGATGGTCTGTTACTTTCAAATCATTAACCATCTTCTTATTCAGCGCCCCAATTTTCACAAGTTTAGCTTCGTTGGCGTATGCCTCACTTTCTTGTAACAAACGTATCAGCTGTGGGATTTCTTCCCATACATCCTCTGAGATGTACTTACTACCAGTACGTGGGTAAGTAATGTATTTTTGCTCGTAGAGACTTTGAGCGATTTGCAGGGTCTCATCGGCTGAAAAGTTCCATTTTTTATTAGCTTCTTTCTGAAGACCTGTTAGATCATAGAGCAAAGGAGGTTGTTCTTTTACCACTTCTTTTTCAGTGGAAATCACCTCGGCCATAGGAGACTTTTCTAATTGTTTTTGTAAGGCTTCAGCTTCCTTTTTATCCTCAATTTTAGCTGAGATACTGAAAAAATCAGTATAGCTTTTTTGGTGCTTGAGTCGCAATTGGTAAAAAGTTTTTTTTTGAAAATGTGTGTGCTCTAAAAATCTTTTACAAACCATTGCTAAGGTAGGTGTTTGCACCCTTCCTAAGGAATAAATTCCTTCACCTACGGCTATACTCAGGGCTTGGGTAGCATTGATTCCCACCAGCCAATCAGCCTCACTACGCTTTTGAGCAGAGGCATACAGCAAATCAAAAGCACTTCCTTCTTGCAGATTGGCAAGTCCTGTTTTGATACCTTTTTCGGTTAAGGAGCTAATCCAAAGCCTTTGAAAAGGTTTTTGACAGTGCAAATATTCATAGATATAGCGGAAGATCAGTTCTCCTTCACGACCTGCATCGGTGGCTACAATAATGGAACTACACTTCTTAAAAAGGCTATCAATGATTTTAAGCTGTTTTAAAGCCATAGTGTCTGACCTGTAGCCTTTCTTATCCTCAGGAATTTGTTTGGGTACCAAGATAAAGGGGCGAGGTAGAATAGGTAGGTGTTCTCTGTGGAATCCTACACAACCATACGCCTCTGGAAGGGCTAATTGCACTAAATGTCCCAATGCCCAAGTAACAGCATAATCATTACCTAACAAATATCCATCTTGTTTTTCACTTGCCCCCACTATAGCGGCAATCTCTCTTGCCACACTGGGCTTTTCTGCTAATATAACTTTCATTTTTCTACGTGTATTGAGGTTAAAAATTAGAGTTATACTTTGCGTCCCTTGGACTTCTTAGCAGTTTCTTTTTGAGCTGTTTTTTCTGATTGCTTTTGAGGGCGTTTTTCTTCTTTAGCTTTAGAAGTTTCAGCTTTTTGCTTGGTAGAAGAAACTTTATCAGTAATGTCCTTTTGAGGATTGTTAAAGCTCATCTCTACCTTGCCTTTGTCCTTGTCAAAAGTAAAATAACCGCTATAAGTTTTACCGGCTTTGCTCTGTAAACCTTCTAAATAAATAGGATTACCCTTGCTCAGTTCCTTGTGTTGTTCTTCGGTAAGAGTTACTCCTCGTATGACTGTAGGAGCCTCAGTGAGTTTCTCTTGATTAGCAAGTTTAGGAGCTTTGTCTTCAAAGAGAAATTCCACATAACGCTTGTCGGCATTGAACTGCACGGTTGCGTTAAAAGGCTCTCCTTTTTTAGAGGTCATTCCCTCGACAAACAGAGGCTTGCCTTCTTTGAGCGTTTGTTTTTGCTCCTGGGAGAGTTTGACTCCTTTGATTTCATCGGGGACTTTGATGTGTTCACTGCGCAAGGCAATGATTTCATTGGTGAGCTTATCAATACTGATAATAGAAGGAATTTTTTCTCCTGTCTTGGTATTGGTAAGCTCAACTGTACGTCCCATATTTCCTGTGGTAAGCAGGTTCTTTTTATCCTCTTCTGAAAACTCGTGACCAAAGAAAGGATAATCCAATTGTGGTTCCTTGCGCATCCCATGAATGGCTACTGCTACTTTCCCATCAACTTCTCTTAGGGACAGACGAGCATCAAAGCGGGTTACTGTAGAGCCTAAATTGAAACTAATAGGTACCAGTTCATTGGTTTTATAACCTTTCAAGAGGGGCTCTAATAGGTTCCTCTTCTCTAAAGACTCTCGACTCACCCCTAAGTTTTGTAGCGTTTCCCAATCAATAGCATCAGGGTTGTACTTGAGTTCCTCTTGGGCAGGAGTACTTTGGGATTGTGCCTGAGCAGGAGCTTCTTGTGCTTGTGCTTGAGCAGGAGCTTCTTGTGCTTGAGCAGGAGCTTCTTGTACTTGTGCTTGAGCAGGAGCTTCAGGAGGGGTCTGAGCCACGGCAGTCTCTCCTTCTTGTTTTAGAGTAGCTGCTTTTTGCTCTTGTTTGATATACTGCTCAGGAGATACTTCGTACTTCTTGAGGTATTCCTTACCCTTTTCAGTGAGCTTTGCCAAATGGTTTTGGAGTTTTTCTATCGTATTTACCGATTTTTCTATCGGTATTTTAAAGAAAGAAAAACGAGAAGGGTTCTGGACTTGACGCATAAAGTTGCTAAAGAAATTAGATAGCATATTACCTTGCTTGTCTACTTTCATAAAGTCATCCAAGTATTTGCTGTCAGCAGGAGCCGTTTTTAACTCTCCTTTCTCATCAATTCCTTTTACAGCCTTAAGCTGTTTTTCTTCTTTGTCAAATACCAGTAGGATATCAGATAGTTGTTCATCCACTGGGATTTGATTGTCGTAATTTGCCGTATCGGCGTGTTGATTTTCTGCCATTATTTAAACATCTTTTTTAATTTGGGGGTAAAATTACTCCCTTTGTAAGACGTCTAAGAGGCGCTGTCCTTTTTAGGCATAGTATTTCCGTTTTTGGCTTTTAAAGCTGTTACTGGCACACTGAAATGTTCTCGGATAAATTGATGTACATCCGAGAGTTTGTAGTATATTTTGCCTGATTATGGTATAATAAGGCAGTTTGCCATTGGAGCGATACCTCTGCAGGGAACGTGCAGAGATTTTAAAGGTGAGCATCAAGTCCTGATTGTCCAAGAGTTCCTCACCATCCAAGCTGTTTTTGCGTTTTTCGGCTTTGTCTATTTGCTCTTTAAGCAAATCAAAACGATCCATAATGCGTTCCATCCACGCTATAAATTCTATTCTGTCGATTTCCATTTTTTATATTTATATTTGTTTAATACTTCGATTGTTAGGTCTTAATCTTAGAATATCTAAAAGTTCTTCTTATCCTTGTGAGTTCTTCTTATCCTCCAAAAGTTCTTTTAGCACACTGCCCATTCCTAAGAGTTGGTCATTACCCTCTTGAGGAACTAAAATGCCCATTTCTTTTAAGGTGCGGATATAACCTTTTGCGGTGCGTTCCTTTACATCAGTCCTTTTTTGAATTTCTATGTTCAGCTCTTGAACTGTCCACAAAGTTCGCTCTTTAAAAAGAGGAGAAACTAACGAGGCTAAGGTACTGGCTTTATTGGGTTTTTGGTCTTCGTTTTTCTGATTGCCTACATAACTATGCATTCCCAGCTCATTGTTCCATCTAAAAAGTATTTGTGGGGTATCGCTAAGACTGCCATTGCGGATTTTCATCGGTTTGACCGCTGAGATAGGACTGTTCTTCTCCCTTTCGATAGAAAGCACTGCCGTTGCTTTGCGTTGTAGTTCAGAGCCTAAATGACCACGGAGTTTAAGTCCGCTGGGGGTGAGGTGTAACACACATACGATACAGGTTTTGTAGTTACCTGCCAAAAGGTAAAGCTCTTCTATGAGTTCCACACTCTCTTGCTCATTATTCACAGCTCCAATAAGGTCGGCTATGCCATCGATGACCACCAAATGCACTCCTGCACATTGGTAGTAAAAGCTCTCCAAGCCTTCACGAATGACCTTTAATCGCTCTCTGCGAGGGAGTTGGGTGAGGCAAAAGGCGTGTAGCAAATCAGGAAGAGAGGTTAGTTTAGCTCTTTTAAGCAGTTTGCTGATGTTTTGATAGAGTTGGTCTTGAGACTGTTCTGTATCAAAAAATAGCACCACTTTATCTTTGGGGCAAGGCAGTAGCGTTGTGCCCAATGTGTCAATAGGAAGGTTCTTACTGTTAAGACAACCTGCAATGAGGGCACTTACATAATGACTTTTGCCTGTACCTTCGCCTCCTGTAATACCCAATAAACTACTCTGTACTCCTACAGGAGTTTTGCCAATAGAGATGATTGTTTCTTGCTTTTGGGGAGGTTTATCCCATTGTATTTCGCAGTTTTTAAGTAGGGATAGGCTTTCCTCATAGTGTTTGCTAAGGGTCTGATAAAAGAGTTGCAATAGGTCTCTACCCGTTTTGCCTTGCGCAAAATAATCGGATATATCTTTATCCTTTTTAGTGCCTGAAAGAGGTAAGACCAAACGAAATACTTCTAAAGGTGCTAATTGGGCTTGTTGCTCTAAGGAGGCTCTTTTGCCTGTTTCATCGCTATCAAACAAAAGGACTAAATGTCGGAATCTCATTTTTAGCTTTTGGAGTTTTTGTAAAGGAATGTGGGCTGTTTCGCTATTGAAACAGATAGCCGAAAAGCCTCTACTGGCTAAGCTCATTACATCTTTTTCACCTGCAGTGATAAAGAGAATGTCGCCTTGTAGAGGTAGCTGAGACTCACCAAAGCAATAATTTTCGGGATTACCTCCATAGAGAAAGCGCAGTTTAGAAAAGGGACGATAGACCTTTAAATGCTTTTTAAAAAGGTAAGCAAACATCCACTCATTATAGGTGGAGGTGATAGTGTAAGGTTTGCCGTCTTTATTGGTGCTTGAATAGCTTTGCAGAGAGATTACATTGTACCTGTTTAGGATTTCTTGGGTGATGCCGTATTTCTGCCAATAGGCTAATTCTTCTTGGGTAAAAGGTTTTTGGGTGAATTGGTAAGAGATAGATTTTTTAGTTTCTACTTGAGTGCTTTCTATGGTGATAGTGGGAGGTATTTGAGGTTTTTGTGTAATTATAGAGGTGGATTCCTCTAAACCCAGATGTAAATCTCGATTGATAATCTTTAGGATTTCGATAAAATCAGAGGCATTTCGGCAGTCCAATTGATAGAGGTAACCTACTAAGAAAAAACAGTCACCCCTGAAAGTATCGTTGCCAAAATCTTTCATCTTATAGATGCCTTGTTTGTCCTTATAGATATTGAAGGAAGCATTTTTATCGTCATAGAAAGGGTTTTTAAAGTTTTTACCTACCCGCCAGTTGCCTTGTAGATAGTGCTGGAAGACCTGTAGTCCTCCTTCGGTTCTACTTAAAATATCTTGCTTTTTCAACATAACCTTTGGCTTTTTGAGTGAGGGATTGCAGGTAGCTTTCAGTGTTTTCTACCGATTGACTGATAAGGAGTTTGCGGATGCTTCCCAAGGTATAGAAATATTGTCCATAGATTTTGGAGTAGGTGATTTCATTGCGTTTGCGCATTCGCCATAGGGTTTTCTCACTTAGGTGGAGATATTGACAGATTTCTTTTTGGTTGAGCCACAAACTATCCCACTCAATAGGCTCTTGCTTGAGTCGGTTTTCAATGCTTTGGAGTTGCTCCATAAGGGCTTTCCAAGCGGATTCTTCAATGGTGATTA
>ERZ773079.1295-NODE-1295-length-15220-cov-7.814507_pt1 | contig 15220 bp, 16 predicted proteins | sample MGYA00511355_ERZ773079 | MGnify/ENA primary metagenome ERZ773079 (study PRJEB29015, sample SAMEA2737979) | human oral metagenome | biome: human oral; feature: human-associated habitat; material: dental | place: China | collected 2117 ... | reverse complement strand
TTATGGTATAATTATTTTGTAAAAAGCAATCATGTGTATATTAAAAATTTGACGACAGAAGCCAGTTTGATTTAAGCTGGCTTTTTGTATTATAATTTGATATAATTATTTGGGTTTTCGTCAAAAACCTTAATATACCATGATTGGGGGTGAAACTGTCATGGAGCGTGATATAATTTATATCATAATTCAAATTGTAGTTGTCTACTATTTTTTAAGTAGAGGATAACACCCCAAAAATGAAAAAATATTTTTCCTAATAATAACATCATCTTTCTGAAAAAATATATTTATTTTAAAAAGTGATATGGCTAATTTCCCATGAAATACAAAGAAAATATTGGAATTTTTTTATTTTAAAATATATTATTAGTTTTACTATTGATGAAATATTATATATAACATTTTACTATCACTACACCTTATAAATAGTAAAATTATTGAGTAAAGTATTTGCTTTTATTATCATTAAAATGTATAATTAGAGCTGTAATAATAAGATTTTCGATTAAATTAATGAAAGGATAACTTAATGAAAAAATTTAATTTTGACAAAAATAGAAAAGAAATATTTTCAATAAGAAAACTAAACGTAGGAGTGATACCTTTAGCTATCATGAGTTTAGCAGTTTTTGGAGTTGCTACTTCATCTCAGGAATTAAAAGCATCAAACAATCAAACAGCAGAAAATAATAAAGTAGAATCTATTACTCAATCGATAGATAATAAAAACGGGCTAGAAAATAGTCTAGAACCTAAAAAAAGATCTAAAAGAGCATTAGTAGATAGCTCTGTTATTACTGATTTCAATGCTACTGTTACTTTAAGAAATGATGCAACAGTTATGAATGCAGGGGATACAAAAAATCTATCTGCACAAGAAGTAGCATTTGAAAAAATCGATATGACATTTAAAATAAAACAAGATGGGACCCTAAAAGCAGGGGATACTATCCGTATACCAGTAACTTTAACAAACAATGCGTATGGAGGATATTATGCTAACCTAAGTTCTGGAACATCAGAACCTATTCAAGGAGTTGGAACAATTAAATTTGATTCTTCAAATCCAAATAATCTAGCCTATGTTATAACTTTAAACTCTGATTTTGCTAATATACCTGCAAATACAGAAAAAACAGTTACCGTTACACAAAGAGCTGCTAATGGCGCAAAATTCACAGCTAAATCAAGTAAAAAAGATATTGTATTAGACATAAATGGGAAAGTATTTACTTTTAAACCGGTAGCCAGAGAATTTCCAAAAGCTGAAGCTATCTTTTCTGTTTATAATTCAGCTTCAACAGATCGTGCAAACTCAATAAAAATAGGTACTTCAGTTGGGGCTGCAAATTACTATAATAATATGCTGTCAAGCAACGGTCAAAATCCAGGAAATAATACTAAGATTCCTGATGGAGATATAATTTCTATACATCATGTTAAACCTGCGGCAGGTTCTACTATTATAGGAATTAAACCTGATAACAAAAGATATACATCTACCCTAGCTATTAGTGAAGATGGAAAGTATCTTGTTAACAAAGATACACCAACATCTATAACAATTGACTCTGATCCAGATAATAAAGTAATAGAAATGCCAGCAAACTCTAGTAATGAAGATATCCTTAAAGCATTACAAAAAGCTGGTAAAAACTCTTCAGTAGTTATTAACAATGGAGATGGGACATATACTTTAGGTATAAATCTAGGGAAAATGAAAGGTGAAGGAATCACTACTTATCATGATCTTAGACCAACAGATGATTATGCTGAATTCGGTGATACTTATCAAGAAATCGATAGAACACCAGAAGTAAATAAACAAGTTAGTAAAATTTTAAAAGATATGAGTGTTATTCAAGGGACAGGTCATTCGACACGTATAATATTCGCAGATTCATCTATTAAAAATTCAATAGAAGGATCTAAGAGCTATAGTTACAGCGTAGATGGTAATGGAGTTGGTACTCAATTAAGAACAGATGATATTAAAGCGACAACAACTCCTTCGAACGCACGTGCAGTTGGACAAACAAAAATAACTGTACGTTATGTAGATACTGAAGGTAAAGAAATCGAAACACAAGATTATAGATATGGCTATCCTGCAGGATTAGCTACTACACCGAAATCGCCAAATTACGATGTGAAACCTAAAAATATAGATAACTATACTCTTATAACAGAAACTACAACCGTTCCTGGAGTTGCTGGGACTCAACTAACTACAAATAAATCTATAGAGTTTAAAGGTGACGATCAAAATGTTTATTATGTTTATAAACTAAAAGAAGGCATTGCTAAAGTTAAGTATATTGATGATACAACTAACGAAGTATTAGAAGTTAAAGATGATTTAAAAGGTAAGTATAATACAAAATCTACATACACAATAGATGATACTGTGAAAAAATATACAGATAAAAATTATGAGTTTGTATCTAGTACTTATCCAACGGATGGAGTGACTTTTAGAAAAGAAGAACAAGTGTTTGAGGTTCATTTAAAACACAAAACAGAAGTAACACAAGAAAGTAAAAAAGTAAAACAAACAATAAACTATGTGTACAAAGATAACAACCCAGCAGAGCCAGCATTTCCTTCAGTAGAAAGAGAACTAGAGTTTACAAGAGAAAATACAAAAGACCTGGTAACAAATGTTGTGACAAATGGACAATGGACACCAGCAAACGGAACAAGCTTTGGAGAAGTAGTATCACCGACAAAACCAGGATACACAGCAGACAAAGCAAAAGTAGAAGCAGTGAACAATGTAACTGGAGATACTGCAGATATAGTAGAGACAGTAGTATATAGTCCAGAAACACAAAAACTGACATACACAGTAATCGATGACACAACAAACACAACGCTAGAAGACAAAAAAGACCTAGCAAGTGGAGATTCAAACTCTGAAGTAAAACCAGAAACAAAAACAACATATGATCAAATCGTAGCTGGGTATGAAGCAAAAGGTTATGAAGTAGTAACAAAAGAAGACTTACCAGAGAAATTCGATACAGATACTACAGTAGACCAAAATGTAACAATTCATTTAAAACACAAAACAGAAGCAGTCAAAGAAGAGAAAAAAGTAAGTTTAACTGTGCGTTATCACGGAGCTGGTGACAAAACACCACCAAATCATGTGGAAGAAGCAGTATGGACTCGTACGGTTACTAAAGATAAAGTAACAGGTGAAATTATAGATAATGGTACTTGGGTTTCAGATAAATCTAAGTACGCAGAGGTTACATCTCCTGTAATTGAAGGATATACAGCAGACATTTTAGTTGTTGTAGCAGAAACAGTAACTCAAGATAATATTGTTAAAGATGTTAATTATACTGCTAAACCTCAAAAACCAAGTAATCCAGAAACACCAGGAAATCCAGATCCAAAAACACCTGAAAATCCATCTGGTAACAAAGATAAGCAAAAAGCTTTACCTTCTACAGGATTAAATAATACTAATAACCTAACAATATTAGGATTATTATCTATTATTACTGCTTTTGGAATAAGAATTATTAAGAAAAAACACTAATAATTTTTAATAACCAGACAAAATCCGGAACATAGAAATCTGTTCCGGATTTTATTTTATATACTAAAAGAAAACTATATTAACCCTCATAAAAATAAAAAACTTAATGATTAAAATTACACATATTGATTATATTCATACTTACACATACTATACAATTAACTTCTGTATAAAATAAGATGAATCCTTTAAAATTAGAGTCTATTACATAAAATTAACACTAAAATATATCTTATAGTAAAACAATTAGAATTCTATTGATTCATAGAAAAATTGTTTTAATCTTTTTTATAACTCTCTCATAGTATCATTAAAATTATCTTTTACTATTTGTTTCAGCTAATACTGTATATAATAGTTTAGATTTATACTTTTTCTATATTTCTATACTATACTCTCTTAGTTTGCCTATCCCACAGCAGTCATAATCTTACCAATATAGTAAATTCCCCACACTATTGCACTTATAATAAACAACAGCACCATTGAAGATAAAGCAACCGAAAGTAATTCCCTCTTTTTATATGTATCTTTCTTATAGGATAAAATTATAACAACTATTTTTAATACAACACTACTTATTCCTATATGCACACCATATCTAAAAACAAATCCTAACAACCAAAATCCAATTTCTGCTCCAGCAATACCAAATACAAAACCGAAGAAAAAGCCCGCATAAATAAATATATCTAGCACTATTGAACTTCGTAATATTAATTTTGCTAATTTTTCTCTTTCATCAATATAATCTCTCATAATCTAAATTTCCCTCATTAAATATATTTATTAAATCATACTTCGTTTCTTATTTCTAACTAAACTCGTATCTTCTTAATAACCATATTCATCTCTAGTATTCCTTCGTTTTTTTAAAACTATATTTTATAATTCGACAAACTAAATTATCTAATCAACTAAAAAACATCTTATATACACTATTATATCAATTCCCCTCCTTTTTTCAATCATCACTTAAAAGCTATATGTATCTTTTACAAATGGTTTTTAAAAATTACAAGCAAATTATAAAATTTTGAATTTTTGTAAATATCGAAATAAATATAAAGTTTTAAATAATTAGATTATTTATCCCTTTTTTACTAAATTCTTTTGTCTTAAAATCTTATATGATGATATAATAATAGTATATTAATTTTATTTAGAAAAGAGAGCTATCTATGGGATTTTTTATAACAACCTTATCTTTTTGCTTTATTGTATTACTATTATTTTTACTTACGATTTACATCTATTTTAGACTTGTAGTAGCTGTATTAGAGAGAAATGATGTTCCTCAATGGATATATAAATTTGGGCAAGGATTTAGGGGTAGATTTTCTATTGCTAAATTTGATGATATTACAGACCCCACTGCATTAAAAGAAGCTACCTTATTTATTCTTAATTTCTTTCTAGCTAATATAGTTGTTTTAATTATCATGTATTACAAAACTCACAACTTTCTAGTAGCATTATATACATGTTTAAAAGCAGAACTTGTTATTGTTTTTGCAGTCATAATATTTACCCACGCTACTAGACTAATTCTGCTGTTACTAAATATAAAGAAACCAGTCTACCGATATTCTTCGTCAAACGCTGTAATCGGTTCAATCTTTTTTACCTCATTTGCCTTTACTCTCTGTATATCAATGACAGGATTTCCAGCGAAACCTATCGAAATCCAATTAGATAAAACTAATGTGATTATCGGTAAAACAAAGGCCTCCGAGCTTTTAGCAGCTGGTTTCAACTTTACTAAAAAAACGCCTGAGAGTGAAATTATAAATAAACGCAATGATCACTTTTACTACGGGGAACTTGTAGAGATAGTTCGTGATGATAAATCCTATGGTTTTATGAGCATTACCCCTACATGGAAAGATGTTGATAAACTTAAGGATTGTGTCATAACATATTATAAAATTCCGGCAGATAGCAGGGTTCTATCTACTGTTAAATTTAATCATACAGACTTATCACAACTAACTATCCATGATTTTAAAACAAAAAAATTAACGGATATTTTTTCTCTAACCCCTGTAGATTATAAAGAAATAAAGCATGATACAGATTTCCAACTCAAACTACAAACAGCTGACTACACACTATGGCAAAGATACAGCATCGAAGCTAACTTTACATCAGATGGTTCTCCATTCTATTATAGTGTACGAGCTCAACATACAATATGGGAGTAAGCTTTATCAAGCATACTCCCATTTTACAATTCTTATCTAATGCCCTAATCTATAAATATCATTCCAACCACTATCATCAAGTTTAATTTTTTGATAAGTTAAATCTTAATTTTAACCATCTATAGAAATCTCTAATATTTCATCATATAAACCTTTAATTTCAATATCTAAAAGATGATCCTCATCAAACTCATGTTCTGTGTAGGTTAAGACACTTAAGTTCCCGAATCTTCTAATTATCGGTTTACCTAATTTTTCCTCAATACTATGAACATCTTCATCAGGATAACAGTATTTAAAAGTTTCCGATTTCACACAGGCATCTATTATTTTAGTTAAATTTTCAGAATATAAATCAAGTAATTTTCCTGAAAAAACTAATTCTTCTTCTGTAAAATCTTCTTCATCAATATTAAGTTTAAATCCATTTATCTCATATTGATAAACAGATGAATATTGAGTTTTATTAAAAATAAAATCTTCCTTTTTTAGTATACAATCCATTATTTTTTCTCCGTTATCTAACTATAAATTAAAGATAATACTCCATATAAAATCAGTACAATTCCAACAATAGAATTCAAAACCTTATATCCAGTCTCTCCAAAATTTTCAAAAATAAACCTTTTAAAGTTCTTTCCTGAATCTGCAGTACTATATTTATTTATTCCTGCGAAATCAAAAACTGCCGCTAATGTATAAAGTAAGCCCACCACTATAAATACATATTGATAATTTTGCTTTAAAAGGTCTATTATTTGATTAATATTGAATCTCTCATTCATACTTATTTCTCTTAAAACTCCTCGGTTACATCATACCAACCTTCAACATTAATTTCTTCATCATTTATATATGTTTCGAAATAAGAATATACTACATCTGCATCTAGGAAAAAGGCGCGATAATGTCTAAAATTAGCTTTATCTTTATACTTTCTACATTCTACTAAATAAATACCTTCTATTTCATCTATGTTATCTAATGGAATTTGTAAAACTTGAGTTAAGAAGTTTAATGCATCGTCTTCAAAATATTCAATATCTGAGTGTATCTGAACGTAATTTGGATTTTTTTCTGAAGTATCATAAAGACATAGCCATTCTTCACTATCCTCTGTAAATAAATTATCAACTATATACTTTATTTCATCCAAATCAGCTTTTTTCTCACTAATATATTGTGTATCAATTTTTTTCATATACTTATCATCCTACCTTATTATATATTTTTTACTGATTTTTAATTTATTTATACTTATTTATTTTTATTACACCCTATTTTTTAAAAAAGTTTATCGATATCTAAAACACTTATCTTTTTAATTTTTAAATCTATAAGTGTATGATTTCTTTTAAAGATTATTTTTGTATTCAACAGTATTCTTTAAAAATTATGCCTAATACAATCAACTAAGAAGCAACCATATTCAGGATATAGTTCTAACTTAATTATAGGTTTATAATTCTCATTTTGAATTTTATTAGACATTGTTATTAATTTTTCTAAATCTTCTTCGTAACTTTTAATATAATCTTGCTTCTCTTCTTCACAAGAAAAATCATCATCAACTTTCGTTTCCTCTATATTTTTAAGTATGTCATTTTTATACTTACTTACACATTCGTAAAATTTCTCATATTTATTTTTAAGCCAAAGTGTGTAATAGTAATGTTCCCAGTCTGCAAAGTAATAATCAAGAATTGCTTTCTCACACTCTTCCAAAAATAAGTCGTATTCTCCTAGAACATAATAAGCTTCAAAAACTTGATAATCTGCAATATCATCAGTAGTTAAATAATACTTCTCATCTTGCCCTACTTCAACTTTTTTTATATAATAGATTGCTTCTTCCTTATTGCCTAAATATACTTCACAATAAGCCGTACATAACAACAAACGCATTCTATTTGGATACTCTGATAATAGTTTTTCAAAAATAACTTTTGCCTTTTGGTATTCTTTCATTTCAAATAAACATACTGCATATCCAAATTGTATTTCATAATCATTAGTTATTTTTAACGCTTTTTCAAAATACATCAGACTTTTATATAAATCTTCAATTGTTTTATTACGCTGATAATTTGAAAAACTAGTTAGTGCTAAGCCTTTATATGTCTCTATAAAGGGAGAATTTATCTTGTCGGCTTTTAATAAATAATAATCTTGTTTCTTATCAGCTTCATAATAGAATCCTAGATTAGTATAAATTCTTGCTCTATCAATATCATTGATTATATCATTATATTTTAGAATGAAATCCTCTAATAATTTAATTGCGTTTTTCTCATATCTTAATTCTAATTCTACAGAAGCCAAAACACAAACAATATCTACATTAGATGGATATTTTAAAAAAAGATCTTTTAAATATGTTCTGAAATTCTCTAAAACATGTTCTGTTTGACTATAATTTTTAAAAATATTTTCTTTATATTCATTTTCATATTCACTTTTTAATACATTCCAAAATTCTTTTATTACTTTTTTCATAAATACCGCCATTCCAAGCACATTACGAACTACAAAAAACTACGTTATTAATTTTTACAGGGTTCTTCTAACTCTCCCAGTCTATACTTTCTACTTCTAAACCATCATTGAATTTCACGCATAAAATTTGATCACTTTCTTCTGGATTAATCATAAAATCAACACTGATAAATTCCTCTCTAGCCCATAGCGAAATTGCTTCTATTTTCATTTGTTCTACAAATTTACAAATATCCTCTGGTATATCTAGTTCTAACTCTTCTTTGTGATAAACAATATATTCATCATCTTCTTTTAAATAACATTCTAACGCTTCTTTAGCTTTCTCAAAATAGTTTTCACTATTACGTAAAAATTCAGCAAATGTATCAAGAACTTCTACTTTAAGTTCATAACTACTTTCATACCATAGTGTCGTCATGATTCCATTATACTCTTCTTCCCATAATACACGAACATCATCACTAAATTGCCCATCTACAGCTTTTTCTGTATCTATCTCGCCAAAAAACTCGTGATTAATTTTACTCATTTTAATTTTCCTCCAACACTTTTAATCTTCTAATTAAAGTAAAATATTTTTTAAAACATTCTAGTTAGTTTGCATCGAACATAAATAAAGCAAACTTTTAATTCTTCGTTACTCTACCTCATCTATGACTCTTTAATAAATTGTAACCAATACATTCCCATCTTCTTCTAACACTTGCTTATAAAAATCTTTCATATTTTGAAAATAACCCTTTATTTCTTCTTTTATTTCGTCAGTTTCTTCTTCATAATCCCAAATATCTGGATATAATTCAGCTTCTTTACATTCTTTCATACTAAAAGTTTTTAAAGCTTTTTCTATATCAAAATTGTCAAGAGCAAAAACTATATCTTTAATTCTTGATTTTTCTATATAACTGATATATTCTTCAATACCATCAATGGAGAATACTCCCACAACTGCTTCGCTAAGAGGATTATTTTTTATAGGTTCAATACAACTTACTCCTGTAAGTACAAAATGAAGAGCATCCCACATCTTATCGATATCAAGAAGTATCTCAGCTTCATCATTCCAATCTTCAACTTCCTCAAAAATATCATCTTCTTCTGCATAAAAAGATTTAAGTTCTTGTAAATTATTATCACTTAAATATTGATAATTTGCTATTATTCCCATTTTAATCTCCTCCTTATTTTAGAGTTTACTTTGTTTAAACTTTTCTCTTTTTAAAATTTTTTCTTTATCATTAAAAATCAAACTATTACTTACTTCTTTATCAATCATTTTAGAAATTAATATATTTATCTTGTTATAGCAATCAGCAAAGCTTTTAGATATGATATATGAATAACATTTTCTCTCTTCACTCATCTCTCTTTTATTATAATTATATCATAAAAAGCGTATGATGTATTATTCATATTATTATATGCTCATAATATAATAGTAACTAGGAATATAAAAACATACTAATAAAAATAATAGATTTTTACTAATTTCAAAAAAATATTAAATTGTCAAATTCATATATAAATGGGAGAAAATATAATTAATACTATATGGGCTTCGAGTCTTACAGAAAAAGTAATAACAGGTGACTTATTGTGCCAAAAAAACAGCAAAAATCCATGTCTTTTTGTTTAGGAAAAAGAAATATTCAAGCCCTTAAATACAGGTTATATTAACGAAAGAGTCAATTAACTATTGAAACAGATAGCGATGGTTTATTTAAACAATCAAAAATATACATAGGAAAAATCAAAAATAAATATTTAGAAGGGCGTAAACAATGTAAGGTTTATTGGGGATTATATACCTTACCTCAAATACAAATAGAAAACGAAAAAACTTTAATTGATGATGGCCAAGTTTTTTATATCAAAAACATCAAAATTGAACCATTTCTTCCCCCTGGATCCACATGAGGACATCTAGTATACTTGATTGATGATACTTATCTATTTACAGGTGGATACTATTTGGTTTGGAGCAGATGGTGATTATGCGTTTTTAAATAGACTTACTGAATATAAAGCTAGCCAGTAAAATGGGATATGTAAATTTTTATCAACCATATTTATTATAATATTAATTTTCGCAGACCTAGAAAAACTAGCATACCTTATATAATTGAATATTAAACACTAAATTATTTCTATTCCCTCCTAGGTATAATAAACGCATTTTCAGCTTTGTTTAAACCAATTTTAGGATAGTAGTCCATCGCACTTGGAGCAGAAAGTAATATAATTGCAACCTTCTCTCCTAATATTTTTCTACTCATATTAATAAGGTTTTTTCCTATACCTTGTTTTTGATATTCTTTATCTATTGCTAAATCAGACAAATAGCAGGCATAAGAAAAGTCTGTCATTCCACGTAAGATACCAACTAATTTATCATTATCCCATGCTGTTAATACAAAATTAGAGTTATTTAACATTAATTCCAATCTTTTCAAATCACTTGTAGGTCTTCTTATTCCTGATTTAATTAAAACCTGCTTATACTCTTCTACTGTTACTTTTTTATTACTAAAATATTCAATCATATCTTATTATACCTCAATAAATTCCAATTTATTTCATAAACTATTTCACTATATCATCCATTTTATTTTCTAGATCTTTTGTAAATAGACAATTCCTTTATTGCAATATCCAAAGAACATTGTACTCTATTCTTTTCTTTATTTTCCTTTACAGAACTAACCAATACTATTCTGCATTGAGGAATTTTTAATATATAGGTTCCATACCAAAAAGGCTGAGGTTTAGGAATCTTAATATCCAGCTCTCCTTTTTTAATATGTACTTTTCTATCATTCCAATTTAGTTCAGCGTAATCTTCGTAAAGGTCAATATATGCTTCTTGATCCTCATGACTCCAAATTTTCTTTGCAATCCATGTTGGAAATAGCATAAATATAGGAATCAAGGCAAATATCAAGTAAACAGCATGTATTGGATGTTCTCTAAAATATATAGGTCCGTATTCTGGTCCTTTGTCTATACCAGAAATTGTTAAAAATCCGAAAAAAACCAATAGCCCTGCTGCTACTCCAAATATAACCAAAATATATAAGACACCTGGTGAATATTTATTATGTCTAAACTTTATTCTTTTCATTTTTAAAATCCCTCTTTATAAGTCTCAATTTTCCTTTTTCGGAGAATAACATATAAGATTTTGTATTATCTTTAATACTAACAATATGGTCATCAGCTAAAAAACTTAATATCTTACCTCAAAAAATTTATTAATTCTTACTACTCTTAATCCATTGTTTGAAAAAATTGTTATTCTGCATTCGCAAATGTATCTATCTCTGCATGATACCAAAGGTAGACAATATCTTTCATGAGTATTTTTCCCACAAACTATATTAGGCTTCTTTTAACTCGATATTTTAAGCCTATCTATGCTGTCAGTCCGAAATATAGCATAATCTTCATGTTTTGTATAATAAGCAACTAAATAAAAATAATGAGCATCATAATATAAAGAAACTGGGAAAATAATATGCGTTTTCTTTTCTTTTAGAGGAGTAGTATAGTCTATTTCTAACATTTGTTTGCTTCGAATTGCTTCAGATATAAACCATACAGTTTCAATTCTATCTTTTTCATTTGTTAACGACTTATAATTAAAATGTTCATTTTCTATAATAGATTTAACCTCTCTCATTTCTCCACTCAAAAGTAATGATAAAAGGCTTTCTAGCAATGAATTCATCTCTGATTTATTCAGTGCTCTATTTTCTAAAAGTATCTTTGAAATAATCAAGATATATTTTTTATTAAAAGTAGTTTTCCCTAAAAAATGATAGGTATTATCTGAATTATCATGTACTATTTTACAGTTTGAATGATGCTGTTCTTCTATTATTCTCCTTAGTGTACTTATATCACGTTGAATAGTTTTTGGATTTACAGAAAACTCCCTAGTTAATTGAGCTTTAGATAATCGTTTCCCAGATTATAGGCGAAGAAAAATTGTTATTAGTCTTTCTTGAGAATTCATCATTAATCACCATTTATTTATATTTACTCTTTAGTAAGTAACAATTTAATGCTATTAAAGTCTTTCTTTTTAGTTTTTTTTAAATCATCAGAAATTCTTTTAAGATTAGGAACTGAGATTACATTACCACCTGTTATCCCCCCTCCCATTATTCCTGTTTGACAATAAAAGAAATCTTTCTCTAACAAGCTTCGAACTATTTCGTTATCAAAACCTTGATTTTTCCCTTTCACTTCTTCAAATATTTCTTTAAACAATTTTTTCCAAGCACTATCGTATTTACGAAAAATAATAACTGGTTTTTCTACTTTATTATCTAGATATCTATAAATTCTTCTCAATACAATGTAAACACCTAGACGAGATAAATCTGAATTAAGAAGAAGCGTGTTTCCAATTCCTTTTCCATCTAATTTTGGTTCAGAAGAAGAGAATGGATATATTTCAACATTACATATCTTTTCAGAAATTTTAGTAGCTTTATCTCGCTCCGCTTGAGCCTCTTCTTTACAATCAGATTCAATATTATACTTACTCAAATTTCCGCTATTTATTCCTAATAATTGAGCATAAAATCGTGCTATATAATAATACTTTTCAGATAGAGCCGGTTTCTTACTTCTCTTATTTTTTTGAAGTATATACTCTTCTTGAAAAAATTTCGGTTCTTCCTTAAACATATTATCTAATTCACGTCTTAAAGGAGTTTCATCTTTACTATTACTATAAATAATTTTTTCAATTGAATCGGTAGTAAAATCATTTAAATTATATCGTTCTTTTATAATTTTTTGACTTGTTTCATTCTTCCAAGTTTCATCCCTAAGTTCCGCAGTGTATTTATAATAATCATCTATAGTTTGCTTACCATGCATCTGTTTTTCTGCCCATGTATCCATATCCGAATCCTCAATATAACCTCGAGGATTTTCCATACAATAGAAGAGCACTGCATTGTCAATATCTCCATGAAAATGAGTTGGAATTTGGTAACGCATATTTACATGTTTATTTTTATCTTCTAATTTATTCCATTCTGTTTTTTTTTCTAAAAATTGTTCCCATCTCTTATCAGTATCTAAAATATCTAACCAAGAAAAATCATTAGTAGAATTATCACCATTGACATTTTTTTCAAAATCTTCAATTAGCTTTTTACCTTCTGTTTTATGCCAAGGACTAAATATCTCTAAAAAAATATTTTTATCATTTATTACTTCGTTAAATCTATCTTTAGAAATTTTTTTTTCTAGTAACGCATGTTCAAATACTTCTTTTATAGCATCTTTTAAAGGTTTTGATTTTTTATTATTTTCTACTTGATTCTTATCTTTATTTATTTTTTTATTTTCTGACATAACTTTAACCTCACTCTATTTTTATTTGTTGATCTTTTCAAGAATTATATTTTATCATATTCAATGGACAAATACTGTCTGTCCGTAAAAGATTTTTAAGTTTTCTAAAAAATAATTTAGTATTTTACTTAGAAACTTCAAATACATTAGATGAATCAATTAAAATAGACTAGAAATTTAAAACTATTTAAAAACTAGTAGATTAAAATTCTTTAAATTGATTACTAAAAGTAACTTTTAAACATCTATTGCTAGGCTCTATCAACATGCTAAATCTTAATAATGTCTGACCCACTATTAAATTTTTTTATCTAATAATCTTCTCTTTTCGCCATCTTACTTTTAAGACAACTACGTAACTTTCTCTTTGCCCAAAAATTTATTAACTCTTACTACTTTTAATCCATTGTTTGGAAAAATTGTTATTCTGTATTCGCAAATGTATCTATCTCTGCATAGTACCAAAGATGGACAATATCTTTCATGAGTACCTTTACCTCAATTTCTGCCAGATACACCTTGTCTGTTGTATCCATCATTCCTGATTAAATGACATTTAATCTTGAACCATTACACTTTATTCCATAACCCATAGTCAGTAATTTATCCCTGAAAATTTGAAATACGAGTAAGTAATTATAATTTGATACTGTAACTTGTTCACTGTTAATTATTTTAGTAATTACAAAAATCTCTATTATTTCCCCCTTCATCAACTTTAATTTTTATAGTTGATTCTTTTTGGGCTTGTATTTCTATTATAGTTACTTTATAGCTCCTATTTTTCTCATCACAATTTCTAACTAATTTTTATTTTTAAGCTAACTCTAGATTTAAAACTTCTCTAATAACTTTATCTTCACCTATTGCTGATATTTTAATGTAATCAAATCCATCTTTTTTAACATCCTCAAAAGAAATTTTTTCTCCATTGATTGTTTCCAAATAGTCATTATCATCACATTCAAAATCTTCTTTTTCCTCATCATAATCTATGCTATAACCTAAATCAATTTCTATTTTAGAATTGGGAATATCTAATTTTACAAGTGGACAATTATCAACCGTCTCTAAATCAAATTTATCACAAAATAATGAGTTATAACCATATTTTAATTGATCATAAAGTAAAATTTCTTTTCCTGTTTGAATACATTTCGCTACAACCTTACAAGGTTTTATAGTTGAAGTTTTTTCATCAAAAATTTCAGTAATCACAGCATCAGAATCCAATTCACCAAAGTAATAGATTTCAAAGAACTCATTGTACTTGTCTTTTTCTACTTCATTAACTATCCTAATAGACGAAAAATCCTCTTCTACTTCAACAATTTTATAATTACTTTCTTTAAAATAAGTTGGTATTTTCATATAAAAACTCCTATCAACTTGTGTTGGATTTCTACATTAAAACCATTCTTTCTTAATGAAGATGCTAAATACGCTATTCCTAAATTTTCCTCTGATGTTCTATGAGTATCTGGTGATAATGTTATAAGAATTACTTTTTTACTTCTTTTCTTTTCTATATCTTCTAAATATTTTTGATATTTTTCTATATTAACATTGCAATTATTTTCTAAATATATAG
>ERZ773079.1293-NODE-1293-length-15228-cov-22.026626_pt1 | contig 15228 bp, 14 predicted proteins | sample MGYA00511355_ERZ773079 | MGnify/ENA primary metagenome ERZ773079 (study PRJEB29015, sample SAMEA2737979) | human oral metagenome | biome: human oral; feature: human-associated habitat; material: dental | place: China | collected 2117 ... | reverse complement strand
AAAACATAAGATTTTACAAATCTAAATGTCTTGGTGTTTCTTATATTTTAAAGGGGCTGCAACTAGAATGCGGTAAAACCGCATTCTGTTACAGCCCCTTTTGTATTTCACACTAGTAACATATACAATAGATTAATTTATCATAAGAATTTCACTCATATGCCCTATAGTTTGGTCTATAAAAGACATATAATTTATGATAATATATTTATAGATTTGAATATTACAAAGGGGCGATATCATGCATTCTATTGAAACAATTAGACAAGAAGTACATACTGCTATGGAAGAACTCTTAACAGTAGCAAAGGTACACGAAGGACAGCTATTTGTAGTGGGATGTTCTACCAGCGAGATTTGTGGTAAAAAGATTGGCACTGATTCTCATGAGGATGTAGCAGCTGTTGTATTTGATGAGATTTATAAAGCCGTTAGCGAACGAGGTTTATATTTAGCTGTACAATGTTGTGAACATATAAATAGAGCCATTGTAATGGAACGTGAGGTTATGACTTGGGAAGAGGAATGTAATGTGGTTCCTCAATTGCATGCCGGCGGCGCTATGGCTATGACGGCGTATAAGCGCTTTAAGGATCCTGTAATTGTTGAATTTATACAAGCAGATGCGGGAATCGATATAGGAGATACTTTCATTGGTATGCATATGAAACATGTAACGGTTCCGGTACGATTAAGCTTAAAAGAAATTGGGGAAGCTCATGTGACGGCTTGTCGTGTTCGACCTAAGAGTATCGGCGGTATCCGTGCGGTATATAATGACGCATTATTATAAGAGGAGAATGTAATGTCAACGTTTATCCCATATGTCGTATTGGCCGTTGTCGTACTTGGTTTCTTTGGAGTATGCTATGCGGTATTTAATAAAAGTGAAAGTAACAGTGAAGCGTATTCTGTAAAATCAAAGCCTTCAAAAAAATCACGTCCAGGGCGTTTGTATGAACAAGAGAAGGTACATATAACACCTCGAGAAACACATGATGGTGTTGATGTATACGAGGCTCATGTTGATAAATGGACACCTGTTAGTAAGGATACTATTCAATTACATAATCCTGTAGAACAACATGAACTTGAGAATTCTGTTACCGCAGAACCTATTGTTACAGAACCTACTGTTATAGACCCCGTTGTTGCAGAACCTATTGATGCAGTGACTGATACAGAAAAAACGATGGAAATTTCTGATGTTGAATCTTTTACAGAGGATACTATTGCATTAGGTGAGTCTCCTGATGTAATGGAAGAAACACGGTGCTTTGATGCCGATGCAACGCAGATGTTTGGTAGTGAAAACAGTGAGGTAGTAAATCCACAAGGTCCATCTACATTAGAAGAAACGCGCATGTTTAATGCCGATGAAATTAATGAACATTTATCCAACATAGAAGAAGATGAATCAGAGCCAATCAATCTGTGGGCACAGGCTGCACAAGAGGACAAACACGTAGCCCTTGCTATTGAGCCATTTGCACATGCCTTCGGTGTCGTGCATGGAGATGCTATGCAGTTTGTAGCAGACATTACACGAGATGCATTAGCTGTTTTGGGTATTACGAAATTAAGCGAAGTCAAATTACTATTGCAAAATATCGTAATTCAAGAAGCGTTATTGGCTATGCAGAAAGCGTATGCGGGCACACCAACGACGTGGATGAAAACAGCTGCGCTAGAAGCCTTTTCCGATGTGGTTCAGTCGCCTAAGTCGAGTACACCGTACTTAGTAGCTTTTGATGCGTTGCGTGTTTTGCCCCATCTTACATTAGGACACTTTCAAGTGATGGCGTTAACATTATTATTGCAATACTCTCGTAATTCTAATAACTATGGACGCATTCATTTCCAACATTATGTGGAAAAATATATCGAACCATTTATTTCGGATTTGCCTCATGACTCATCGTTTTATCGTCAACTAGATTATTTACGTTGTACTCAGCAAGAACGTGAGTCCGTAACATTGACACAATTATTGAGTAATTCCTATCCGTTTGTATTTAACTATCGTGGTTTTACAAAGGAAGAGTTATTGCGTGCTACTGATGGCCGCGGTGTAGATCCACAATTTGTGGTACGCAGCTTAAATTCTAATCTTTATAAATTGGCTGTTGTCGATGAATCCTTGGCACAACGCTTCTTTAGAGAAGCTCGCATCCCCGATCCGATGGTGCAACGTGATCTTATGGCTTTGATGAAGAGTAAACCTACAGCATTTAGAGGTGAAGAGGCTCGTCAAATCATGGACGATATTAGTCCGGTTCTTTCTGATTTGGCTCGCGTCTATGATGGAAGCCCTATGTGTTCTATTTCTCTTACATTACTTGGTCTCTATTTAGGCCGAGCTCATGTGAAAGCAACCATTGGGGAAGAATTTGATTTATCCCATTGGTTTTAACTCTATACATATATACAATAAACCGCCTAAGGCTATGCCTAGGCGGTTTTGTGTTGCGTGGACGCTGTATTTAATTGTTAAATCCAAATTCTACAATTTGTTGAGGGTCTAATAATGTAACATGGCGACCATTGATTTCAATGATGCCTTCATCACGCAATCTGCCAAGCTCGCGGCTTAATGCGGTACGTGAAACGTTGAGGGCTTCTGCCATTTGTTCACGGTTATGAGGTAACACTAGTTTTTCACTATGTTGCATCGTATAGATGTCTGTAAGGTACGCATAAATTTTTTCACGCATCCCTTTCAATGTTAAATAGTGAACCTTTTTGGTAAGAAGCAATGCTTTTTCCGATAAATCCTCTAATAGATTAGAAAGGATTTTGGTTTGGCATTGATGGCAATCCGGTAATGTTTCGATAAATGTTTCAAGAGGAATAAACATAATTTTTGATGGCTTCAATGCTTTTATAGTGGCTGGCCAAAGTGGGCGTTTACTAAACAATAAGGCTTCTCCAAACATAGAGGAGGCTTCTAGATTAGCCATGATGACCCGTTGACCTAGCACGTTTTCGCGCGTGAGAAGCGCACTGCCTTCTAAAATAACACCGATTCCCTCCATAGGATCCCCAGATATAGCGATGAAATCATTCTTTTTATAAGTGTGAATGATGACCTTTGCATTGTGTAGGTAACTAGTCAGTTCCGGTGTTCCTAATGTATTAAATAGGGGACAAGATGTTAAGACTGGCAGGTATTGTTTGATAATCTCATCGGATAGAATTTGTTTTACCATATGTGCCTCCTAATATAGTATATAGCCATTTTAGCTTAAATTATACATTGTATGGTGTGATGCTTTTTATAGGTAATTTGTAATGAGTATTGTAAAATAATTACATATGCTCTTGTGAGCAACTTGTTCCAACGGGAAGTCAGGAAATTTTTGAAAAAGTTTTTAATTGTTGCTCAAGCTACAGAAATTGTATCACTTTTACGGTATACTTTCAATGTAATCAATCAGAACCTGATATTAATCAGTGTATCGTATAAGGTTTATAACAATTAGCTTGAATGCGAGAAAGTCTCGCAAAGGAGGATTTAAATGAGTATGTTCTGTTATCAATGCGAACAATCTGCAGCTCCAGGCGGCTGTACTGTACAAGGTGTATGTGGTAAAACTGCACCAGTTGCTAATTTACAAGACGAATTAACTGCTGCTTTAGTTGGTTTAGCACGCGCTTTAGACGTAAAAGGCCAAACTAAAGAAGGCGTTGACTATTTAATGCGCGGTTTGTTCATGTGTGTAACAAACGTAAACTTCTCTGAAGACCGCGTTCAAGAATTCATCGATGAAGTAAACGCTTATCATGCAAAAATCGATAGCGCAGCTCAAAACTTCGATTGGGAACAATTGTGGAAAGGTGAAGAAGATATCGTATCCCTTCGCTCCACATTATTGTTAGGTATGCGTGGTATGGCTGCGTATGCATGGCATGCTGCACGTCTTGGTTTCCATGATCCTGAAGTTGATGCTTGGTTCATCAAAGGCATGGTAGAGTTCGCTAAAGACCACAGTGCTGAAGAATGGTTGAACTTGTTGATGGAATTCGGTCAAATCAACTTGAAATGCATGGCTATTCTTGATAAAGCTAACACTGAAACATATGGTACTCCAGTACCAACTACAGTACCTTTGACTGTAGAACCAGGTCCTTTCATCGTTGTAACTGGCCATGACCTTCACGATTTAAACCAATTGTTGGAACAAACTGATGGTAAAGGTGTAAACATCTATACTCATGGCGAAATGTTACCTTGTCACGCTTACCCTGAGTTGAAAAAACATCCTCAATTGAAAGGTAACTTCGGTACTGCATGGCAAAATCAGCAAAAAGAATTCGTTGACGTTCCTGGCGCATTCTTATTCACTACAAACTGCATCATGCCACCAAAAGAAAACTACAAAGCTAATATTTTCACTACAGATATGGTAGGTTTTGACGGCTGTGCACACGTAGAAGAAAAAGCTGACGGTACTAAAGACTTCTCCGCTGTTATTGAGCGTGCCATCGAATTGGGCGGCTACAAAGAAGCTCAAGAATTCACTGGTATCAACGGTGGCCACGAAGTAACTACTGGTTTTGGTCATGGCACAGTATTGGGTATTGCTGATAAAGTAATCGACGCTGTTAAAGCTGGTGCAATTAAACACTTCTTCTTAGTTGGTGGTTGTGACGGTGCTAAAGTAGGCCGTAACTACTACACAGAATTCGTAAAACAAACTCCAGATGATACTGTAGTATTGACATTGGCTTGTGGTAAATTCCGCTTCAACGACCTTAACATCGGGGAAATCGGTGGTATCCCTCGTATCCTTGATATGGGTCAATGTAACGATGCTTACTCCGCTATTCAAGTAGCAGTAGCTTTGGCTGGTGCATTTGAATGTGACGTAAACGACTTGCCATTAACATTGGTATTGTCCTGGTACGAACAAAAAGCAGTATGTATCTTGTTAACATTGTTGGCATTGGGTATCCGCAACATCTACATCGGACCTTCCTTGCCTAAATTCTTCTCCAGCAATGTATTGAACATTTTGGTAGAAAAATTCCAATTACATCCAATTACAACTCCAGAAGCTGACATGAAAGCTATCTTGGGCTAATCGGATTAAAACCTAATAACAGTGGCCCTAATCCCCTCTCTCTTATATGATTTGGGCTGTTGCTATATAAATTAGGCTATGCCATCTTCGGATGGTATAGCCTTTTTTGTCCTTAAAACAAATACGACATATGGTCTTGGACTGTGAGTATTTGCTATTATTTTTTTAGCTGAGTTATATTAATAGTTAATTAATGGAATAGAGGTATGTTTGTCATAAGTGGACAAACATACCTCTATTGTGCATATAGACAAGCCTCGATATTGATTGCTATACTATAGATAAGAATTAGGTTATATCTTTATTTATATATGCATAGAGGTTCATTATGAACAGTATTTTTGATATTATTGGCCCTGTTATGATTGGTCCATCTAGTTCGCATACCGCTGGTGCGGCGCGGCTTGGTAAGATGGCTCGTTGTATATTTGGGAATACGCCGAAGAAGGTTGAGATGACCTTGTATGGGTCATTTGCAAAAACATATAAAGGGCATGGTACAGATCGTGCCTTATTAGGTGGTTTATTAGGATATAAAGAGGATGATAAACGCATCCGTAATGCAAAGGAACTCGCCGATGAAGTAGGTTTAAACTATACTTTCATCGAATCACCACTCGATATAGGCCATCCGAATGTAGTTAAGTTTGATTTATACGGTGATCATAATCGTCATATGTCCGTCGTAGGCCGTTCAATTGGTGGTGGTCAAATTATGGTCACCGAAGTAGATGGCAATGATATGTCCATTACGGGCGATGAATTTACCCTTGTTGTATTCCATGAGGACAGACCAGGTGCAATTTCTCTCATTAGTCAGGCCTTGAGTGAATCGGATATCAACATTGCGTCCATGCGCGTGTTTAGAAAGGGTAAATACAAGGACGCCGTTATGGTAATTACCACAGATTCTGTGGTAAACCCTATTACAGTACAATTTATGCGTGAATGCCCAGGCATCCAGGATGTGATGACCTTTGAGGCCCTATAGGAGGATATGATGAGTTACGAATATGAAACGATAGCTGATATTATCCGCCTTAGTGAAGAGAATAACATATCCTTTGGTGATGTGGTATTGCGCAGCGAGCTAGAACAGTATGATCGTAGCGAAAAGGAAATTGTTAAAGAGATTAAGCATCGACTAAGTATTTTTGAGTCCTCCATTCACGATGGGTTGCGTCATTTACAACGGACTCAATCCAATATGTCTGGTGGTGATGCGGCTCGCTTGATGGAACGGAAACCATTATTCATGAGTGAAACTGCTTATAAAGCGATGGCCTATGCTATTGCGGTGAACGAAGCTAATGCGAAAATGTTCAGAATTGTAGCTTGCCCAACGGCTGGATCTTGTGGCGTTATGCCTGGCGCTATTCAGGCCGTGGCTGAGCAATATAAACTAGACAGAGATGTTTTGGTGAAAGGATTCCTTGCTGCATCAGGCGTAGGGAATGTGGTTGCTAATCGCGCTTGTGTAGCCGGTGCGGTTGGTGGCTGTCAAGCTGAGATTGGTACGGCTGCATGTATGGCGGCAGCTGCCATTGTAGAAATGATAGGCGGTACTGCTCGTCAGGTCGGGCATGCCGTATCATTATGTATGAAAAATTTACTAGGCCTTGCTTGTGATCCTGTGGCAGGTCTTGTTGAGGTGCCATGTGTGAAACGGAATGGCGTTTACGCCGTTCATGCCATTACGGCGGCTGAACTTGCTTTAGCTGGTATTGAAAGTCAAATACCTACCGATGAGGTGATTGAGGCGATGAATAATATTGGTCGCGCTATGCCTGCAGCTCTTCGTGAAACAAGTGATGGTGGTTTAGCTGTCACTCAAACAGGTCTTGCCATTGCGGAGAAAGTTCGCTCACTATAATTACATATATACAAAAGGTTCACTATTATGAGCGTAATCTACATTATGCTTATAGTATGTGAGCCTTTTTTCATAACCCTATTTGTAGTACAATAAAAAGATAAATAGAAGGGAGGGTGGATGTATGGAACAAGCTATACGTTTGCTGACAATTTTAGAAGAAGCGGGCTTTGAGGCTTTCATTATTGGCGGCGCTGTGCGAGATATGCTCATGCATGTAAAGTCACACGATTTTGATATCGTTACATCTGCCCGACCTGAACAGGTTATCTCTGTTTTAGGTGATGCGAATATTGAAACTACAGGCATCATAGGTAAGTCCTTCGGTGTGGTAGTGGCTATTGTAGATGGAAAACATTATGAAGTGGCTACGTATCGCAAGGAACGATATGGGGCAGATAGCCATCGCCCTGAAGAAATCATTTATGCAGATACGCTTGAAGAAGATGTAAAACGTCGCGATTTTACCATTAATGGTATGGCGATGAATCGCTATAAAGAGGTTATCGACCTAGTCGGTGGGCGCCGAGATATTAAGCATAAGGTTTTGCGCACTATCGGGAATCCAGCGGAACGGTTTCAAGAGGATGCACTAAGACTATTTAGAGCTTGCCGATTTATAGCAAAACTCGATTTTCTTCCAGATAAAGCCCTATTAGAGGCTATGCCAAAAGCATTCCACCGTGTATCGGGGCTTTCATTAGAACGAGTGCGCAATGAATTAGATCGTTTATTATTGGAACCAGCGGTAGCAAAGGGGCTAGATGTACTTGTCCAATCGCGCTTGGCAGAATGTTCGTGCCGCGTCGTTGAAAATGGGGAAATTAAAGAGGTTCCTATATTGCCAGAGCTATATCATCTGGTGGGATTGCCTCAAGAAAAGGCGTTTCACGAATTTGATGGATGGTACCATACATTGGTTGTCGTTTCGGAAACGGAACCTGATTTAACCCTTCGTTGGGGCGCCTTATTACATGATGTGGCAAAGGGAATGCCTACCATTAGGCAAGTTATCAATGGACGCTATACCGACAGAGGCCATGATAATCTAGGCGCTGAGATGGCCTATGACCTATTAATTCGTCTCGGCTATAATAAGAAATTTGCCAGTCGTGTTTCGTGGATTGTTAAAAATCACATGCGCTTTCATTTTTTTGTGCAAAATGAAGAGGCAGATGAGAAAAAATGGATGCGCAAGGAAATTCGTAGTGGCGAGTTTAGAGATAGTCAAAGTATGCGGGAAGCATGGTTGCAATTGGCGAAGGTTTGTGCGGCCGACGTCCTTGGGTGTGGTAAGCCATATTCCGTTACTGATGGTACATTGGCGTTTGGGGAATGCATGGCTGACTTAAGCCTAGAAATGCCTGTACATACAAAAGATTTGAACTATGACAAGCGCGTTATAGAAGCCTGTGGCGATAATGTAGCGAAAGGGTTAAAATATTTGATGCAACAGGTGCAAAATGGTGTCGTTAACAATACACCAGATGATTTATATGAAGCACTTATCCATAAGTTGCAGAGGTCATCGAAGTAATATATTGAGTGGGAGACCATAATGAATATTTCAGGGAATGATAATAAGCGAATTGAATATACGGTGCGCGTACTACTGTGTATTGCCGTCGTATTAGTGGGGCGCTTATTCTTTTTACAAATTATAGATAAGTCTGATTTGCAGGCGAAGAACTTGAGCCAAGTGCAAGTGGATAGAAAATTACAATCTCCGCGCGGTACGATTTATGACCGCAATGGACGACCATTGGCCATGAGTGTGGTTACAAAATCCCTATATGCGGATCCTAAGATGATTAAGCAATCGCCTAGTGGAGTTGCTGAACTTATAGCGCCATACGTGACGATGTCAAAAGAGGACATTGTGAAATCATTACAAGCGGATACTGCGTTCGTATGGATTGACCGTATGATGGATCCAGAAAAGTCGAAAGCGGTAGCTCAATTGATTGCGGATAAAAATTTAGAAGGCCTTAACTTTGTAGAAGAGTCTAAACGATATTATCCTAATGGTAACTTGGCCGCACAAGTGCTCGGTTTTGTCGGCACCGATGATAAGGGTCTTGATGGTCTTGAAATGGTGCTAGATGATGAATTGAAAGGCGGTATTCAAAAGGAACTAGTTGCAACAGATAGAAAAGGAAATGCCATCTTTGGCTCCGTACTATCTAAATATTTACCTGATAAGGGCAAGAGTGTGACACTAACGATTGATGCCAGCATTCAATTTATAGCAGAACGCGCTCTCGATAAAGCTATGGAAGATACAGGGGCTAAACATGCCAGCGTTATTGTTATGGATCCTAAAACGGGTGAAATCTTGGCGATGGCAAACCGTCCGACCTATGACCCAAATCATTATAGTCAAGGTTCAGAGGAAGATTTTAAGAATATTGCAGTAACAAATTTGTATGAACCGGGTTCTACATTTAAACCGATTATTGCATCTGCTGCGTTGGCATCGGGTAAATGGAAACTAGACCAAGTGTATAACGACAAAGGTTCCTTTGCGGCTAATGGACACGTTATGCAAAATTGGAATGGTGAAGGCTATGGTCCTGTTCGATTGATCGATATTTTGAAGTTCTCTATTAATACAGGTATGGCAGAAATCGGTACCACTACAGGCGCGGATATATTATCTAAATATGTTCGTAACTATGGATTTGGTTCTAAAACAGGTATTGAATTGCCTGGTGAAGGCGATGGTATCTTATATGATCCTGCTGATATGAGTAAGCTTGATGTAGCAACCATGTCTATCGGTCAAGGTATTGCGGTAACACCATTGCAAATGGTTCGTGCTTTTGGCGCTATAGCTAATGATGGCAGCATGATGAAACCACATATTGTTAAATCTTACAGCAATATAAAAGGTGATGTAACGAGTACTACTGACCCAGAAGTTGTAGGGCAACCGATACCAGAAGAAACCGCTAAAACGATTGCGGATATTCTTGAAAAAGAAGTATCTGAAGGTGGCGGGACTAAAGCGATGGTTGAAGGATATCACTTTGGAGGCAAAACGGGGACTGCTGAAAAGTTAGACACTAAAAATGGCGGCTATTTAGCAGGACATTATATCGCATCCTTTATAGGCTTTGGTCCGGTAGAAGATCCTAAATTTGTTGTTCTTGTTGCTATCGATGATCCTAAAAAAGGTTCTATCTATGGTGGTCAAATTGCGGCTCCAGTATTTAAAAATATCGTGTCTCAATTAGTGCGGTATTACCAAATGTCACCTTCCGTTAAGGATGGCGCTACTGTGGCGGCTGCACCACCGGCAAAACTTCCAGCAGTAAAACCTAATGGTGATGGTACTGTTGTATTGCCAGACTTTAGAGGCTATACCTTTGGTGAGGTACGTGATTGGCTACATACGGCGGGTTTATACTTTAAACCAGATGGCACAGGTAAGGCGATTTCACAAGAACAATTACCGGGAACCGTAGTGTCTCCTGGTACACCTATTGTGGTTCAATTTAGTCACTAGTTACAGGATGGGTAACTGCAACTATAGACAAAACGTTATATAATAGAATAAGAGAAAACTAAAGGTGCCTCTAGAGGCACCTTTTTATATGAAGTTTACCTATGAGATAATGAAATGGAGATACATATGATTGAATTACGTGGCAAGGCTGTAGCAGATGCACATAAAGCAACGTTACAAGAGAAAATGACAGGGCTAGAGGCCGGTACAATTACGATGGCTGTATTGCTTGTTGGTGATGATCATGGAGCTAACATGTACGCGGACTTCATGGAGAAAACAGCGAAGAACTTTGGATATGGTTTTGTGCGCAAACAATTACCAAGTACTGCTACGCATCAAGAGGTATACGATGCATTGATGATGTTGAATAATGATGATGCGGTGCATGGTATATTGCCACTCATGCCAATGCCAAAGCAAATTGACACGGAGCAATTAATCGATGCATTGAATCCTAAGAAGGATATCGATGGTCTTACTACCTATAACATCGGTCTTGTTACAGCTGGTAAAGGTGGTTTTGCACCTTGTACTGCGAAGGCCTGCCTTACAATCCTGGATCATTATGGTATTCCTTTAGAAGGTAAACATGTGGTCGTTGTTGGTCGTAGCCAAGTAATTGGCAAACCGGTAGCGTTGATGGCGCTTGAACGTCATGCTACGGTTTCTATTTGCCATTCTCGTACGGCTGATTTAGCGCACCATGTACAACAAGCTGATATTGTGATTGCTGCTGCGGGCCGAGCACATATGATTACAGCTGACATGGTGAAAGCTGGCGCTGTTGTTATCGACGTAGGCATTAATGAATTAGACGGAAAAACAGTGGGCGATGTTGATTATGATGCGGTGAGCGCGGTAGCTTCGGCTATCACACCTGTACCAGGCGGTGTTGGCTCTGTTACGACTACGATGATGTTAGAAGCTGTTTATGAGGCGTACCATGCACGAAATGTCAATCGCTGAGGGTATTTTAGATATTGCTTTAGAGACAATAAAAAACAATGATGCGTCTATCGTTCATTCTGTGCAGCTCGATTTGGGGTTGATGAGTGGTGTAGAACCTGATGCACTCTTATTCTGTTGGGATGCCGTTACAAAGGGGACGCCTGCAGAGCATTCAAAAATCGATATTCATACGATTCCTATTAAAGGGCAATGCTTAGATTGTGATACGATATTTGATGTACAAGATTACAAATTCATCTGCCCTCATTGTGAAAGCCATTTTGTAAATACTATAGGTGGTCGCGAACTACAAGTGACATCTATTGATATAGATTGAGGTATATATGCAAGTAGAAGTAAAAACAAATGTGTTGGCAAAAAATGATGCCATTGCATCATCGTTACAACAAGTATTTAAAGAGAAAAATATATTTGTCTTTAATCTAATGGGTTCTCCAGGGGCCGGAAAGACATCCTTGCTAGAAGCAACACTTCAAGATTTAGTTAAAGACTATAAATTAGCTGTTATCGAAGGTGATTTATTTACATCCAAAGATGCAGAACGTATTCATGCTCTAGGTGTGCCTGTCATACAAATTAATACCGTTGGAGGTTGTCATTTAGATGCTAATATGATTCAAGATGCTATAACCGATTTAAATCTTGATGAACTTGATATGATTATTATCGAGAACGTAGGTAATCTAGTATGCCCCGCTGAGTTCGATATTGGTGAGGCGATGAAGGTTACCGTTTTATCTGTTACAGAAGGTGAAGATAAGCCTTTGAAATATCCTCTCATTTTTAAGGAATCAAAAGCTATATTGCTCAATAAGATTGACTTATTGCCATATGTACCATTCGATAAAGATAAAGCCATTAAAGATATTCGTAATTTAAATCCTCAAGGTCATATATTTGAAATCAGCTGTACTGCTAAGGATGGACTGGCACCTTGGTTAACATGGATTAGAGAACAAATGGAGAAACGGTAATGAAACATATGTTATGTCGTGCTGCATTGACGATGGTAGTGTTAAGTGCTTTAGGAACCGCATCGGTGGGGGCCGTTGATGCAGGACCAACAATACCGGAAATAAAAAATGCTGTAGCTGTTGTGAAAACTCCTACTGTTAATGAATCTTCGAAGACAGGGTGGTTAGCAGAACAGCTGGCTGTCACTGCTTTTGGTGACTCCTTACAGTATTGGCAAGCTGCTAGTGAAAATGATGGTGTTATGACACAAGACTCAAAAAATAACCTAGCAGATATCGGACGTTCTTATACTTCTAATAATTTGCCAACGCTTGGTGATGAGGATGACTATAGTCTGGCTCAAAAGTCAGATTCTGAAGATGGTACAAGTATTGGTCCAGTTTATCGTGTTGGTGATGTGTATGTACCCAGTCCATCCGCTCAAAAGACGGTGAAGGGTGTATTCACAACGTATCATGAAAAAGATATGGATATAACTGTGTATACAGGCCCAGATAAATCGTGTTTAGTAGATAATCAGTTGCGTGGACAAGGTGCGACTTATTTATTCCCTGTTGGTACTATTACTAATCTTCATACTACTGATAAAGGATTGGTTACAATTCGTGATATCGGCGTGGGCAGTTCCCGTATGGAAATGATCTTCTCCTATGGTAGCCCTAATGCGATGTGGCGGAATCAGACTGATGAATCATATATCTTTTTATATGAAGGTCATTCCGAAAATTCATGGCCGGGAAAAAAGGGATTTTCTTCTTCCGTAGCGAATACAAATAATAATAGCCAACTACCAGAAACTATTCAAAGTGGAAAATCCTATGTGGCTTTCACCATTAAAAATAATACGGTAGAGGCTGTTGATATTTTGGATGGTCAAGTATGGTCTCGATTTGGATTGCCTAAGGCGCCTATGTATTCCTTCCATGCCGGTCAGTTGATTGAGGATGACTTTGTGCTACGCGGATTGCATTTGAATCAGCATTTTGTAAATGATGCAAATGGCGAATGGCGTACACAGGGAATGCTGTTTGGGTCAACGTTCATAGGCTATAATGAATATGGTGTTAGTGTTGATGATAATTCACTTATTAATCGCGTTTTACTAAATGTCTATACACCAACACGTCGTGGTATCGCTATGGGTGATACTAAATATTTACTGCTCTTTGTATATGGTATGCCGACACGTATTGCTGAATCTACCACTAGTACGGGAACGGCTACGGTATATGAATATAAAAATCCAAGGTCGAATAATTCCTATTTGCAGTTCGCCCTAGATAGTAAAAATCAATATATCAAATCAGTGATGTTGTCTGACCGACCTGTTAAATAGGTCATCTTATGTGAGGAGGCAAGGATATGGTTACTGTACAAGATGTGAAAGAACGATGGGAACAAATTCAAAATAATGATGAACGTATATTGTTCGTTGTTGGTGGCCCAGGTTCTGGTAAAAGTTTATTGATTCGTGAATTATCAGAGCAAAAAGGTTGGAAGTATTTAGAAGCAAAACAACTTATTGAAGAAGAATTTTTATTAGTGCCTCGTGATGAAAGACCAAAACTTGCAGAAGAAGTAATTCGTCGTGCATTAAGTCGTAGCGATACAGAAGTAGTTCTCATAGACGGTATCAATGTATTGTTTGCACCAATTTTAAATTTAAATCCTCTTGAACTATTAAAGACTATTAGTAAAACATATCCGATTGTTGTAGGGTGGCGTGGTCATCTTGAAGGTGATCAATTGTACTTAGAAAACAATAATGATCCAAAACATGCAGTAGTGACAATCACTAAACCTGAGAGTGTTATAGTTATTGATTAATTAGAGTTATATTAATTAATGAGGGCATTATATATTGCCATGCGTTGTGACCACATTTTGAAAGAAGGTGAATGCCATGGAACAATATGTAATAGCCCTCATTTTAGGTGTTATAGAGAAGGTATAACAGAGTGTATTCCTGTATCGAGTACAGGTCATATGATTATTATTGGGCACATACTCAACTTTGAAGGCACTCATGCAGCTGGTTTTCGTTTATCATGGCTGTGCCTGTTATGATTATCGTGTGAGTGTATGATCTATTGCGTGTCATACATGCATTGGAATTAAATGATATTATTATGTTTTCCATTGGCACCGCTGTATCATATATAGTGGGATATATAACTGTGAAAGCATTTTTATAGTATCTAAATAGATCCTCGTTGGCATCGTTTGGATATTATCGAATTATAGTCGCTATACTAGCAATAATCTATTTATATATGTGAGTTTAGATGTGAATCCATATGAGGAAGAAATGAAGTTAGAAAAATTCTAAAAAAATACTTGCGTCAGAAAAACTTTCATGATATATTGATATAGCGCTAAGGGTGACCGCAAAGAACGAAGAAAACTTTCAAAAAAGTTAAAAAGTTCTTGACACTTAGTGTGACGGATGATAAAATACGTCTTGTCGTAATGATGCTGGCGTAGCTCAATAGGTAGAGCAGCTGACTTGTAATCAGCAGGTTGTGGGTTCAATTCCTATCGCCAGCTCCATTTTATTTATGGAGGGATTCCCGAGCGGCCAAAGGGAGCAGACTGTAAATCTGCCGTCTTCGACTTCGAAGGTTCGAATCCTTCTCCCTCCACCATTTATAGCGGGGTGGAGCAGTTGGTAGCTCGTCGGGCTCATAACCCGAAGGTCGCAGGTTCAAGTCCTGTCCCCGCAACCATAATTTCACAGTGAAGTGAACGTTCATTGTGCTGGTGTAGCTCAGTCGGCAGAGCGTATCCTTGGTAAGGATAAGGTCACCGGTTCAATC
>ERZ773079.1285-NODE-1285-length-15310-cov-5.216519_pt1 | contig 15310 bp, 4 predicted proteins | sample MGYA00511355_ERZ773079 | MGnify/ENA primary metagenome ERZ773079 (study PRJEB29015, sample SAMEA2737979) | human oral metagenome | biome: human oral; feature: human-associated habitat; material: dental | place: China | collected 2117 ... | reverse complement strand
AGTGAATTGTGTCAGCTACGTGGGCTTAAGATATCAAGGTAGGCTAGCATGCGGGAAGGATCTCTTTTCCACTTTTATTGGTGTTTTTGGTTAACGGCTAACATAGCAAGTGGGTCTTCTCTTTTATGGCTGTTCCACGCATGCTGGTCTGGGAGGTGGTTATAGGGCTGCTAGTCCACGTCGTGGTGGGGAACCCCAGGGTAGGCTAGTGCATTCCGGCTACGGCAGTGATAGGGGATTGTAGTTTTCGGATTCTTCATGTTTTAGGGTGCGTAGCATACAAGCAGTTAAGACGGCTTTACGGCTTGTGTACGATCCACTAAACACTCGCACAAGGAGATTGACCACACTAACTACCATGGCAAGGAGAAATCCTACTTACGACGAAGTTCTTCTTGCCTTCTTGTTAGTTCTTCACGAATTTTTCGAGCCTTCGCCGAACGTGAAGAGGAACTAGCCCGAGGCTCCGCAATGAGATCAAACATTAGCGGTAACAGGTGTCGTTGTTCCGGAAATAGCCACGGCAAAAACTCCTCAAGCTGAACATTTCTTGGATTAGGTATCGTAATACTTTTCTTTTTGAATTCCTTTTTCTTCGCTCCAAAGATTGAATTACGCGTGTAGTTAACATTAGATGCAATAAGCTCAAACATATGATCTGAGTGATGGACATCAAGATCAAGATCAGCATTTAGTGACGTTAGCTCCGAGTTCCATCCCAAACCATGAACTTCATTTTTAATAAAAGTTCTACTTTTGTTTACGGAAATTTTACGCGTAGAGGTAAATAAAAAGAACATATAAATACAAGTCGGAAGAATGATAAATACGGAAATTAGATGCCATATCGAGGGAAATGAGCCGTCGTCAAAAAACGCGCCAGGGAAAAGCCACGGCGTCAGACCGAGTGAAATCAAAACGAAAAAGGGGGCTGAAAATGCGTAAAATGCTGCCATTCGAGGTATGGAAATTACTGCGATATCGTCATGAAAGGTAATCGTCGGCAAAGCTCTTTCCCATTTCATTACAGTAAGTTTTGTTCTCGCATCTAAAAATACAACAGCGAGCCAAACAAAAGATCCTCCGATAAAAAAGGAATAAAAGAAAGACGCCCCAAAAGGGTCGGACAAAAAGCTAGTGATAGGAAAAAGAAGTCCCAGCAGAATAAAGAATATGGCCAGTCCGACGAACTTTGGATTCTTTCGCTTCATTCTCGTTCCTTATCGCTATCGCGGTTGGTTGTTGCTAAAAATACCTGCAATAGAATATCACTGTTACGTAGGCTACCACGGTACGTCGCAGCAGTACATCCGGCTCGCCAGGGGTTACATGCACATCAAACACAACAACCGACTCAAAATCTACAATCTCCTTATTGCGCACCGCAGTAATATGTGACACCATCTGCGCGCACAGATACTCAGATTCCCGTGCCACGACACGACTATCGGTATAGTGATTGACCGCTCTCTCCGGTGCTCTATCGCTTATTCCGACGGGCACTCGATCCAGGTTGGCATTTCCGTCAATGTCAAATTCTGATGCCACAGTTGCGGGTGCAAAACCGTTAACCACTGTACCGTCATTGATAAGAGAATTGTTGGTTTCAAAACATGCTGAAACGTGGCCACAATGCTGCTGGCATAACGCCTCTGTATGGCAACTATTCACGTCGGTCAAATATTTGCCACCTATCGGACTTTAAGAATAGTTGAATAAGCCTAACTTTGCAAAACCAACATGGCCCTACCGAGGCACTTTTTGAAGGTCGCATCGGGTGCAGAGTTTTACTAATATCGGCCGATGAGCTCAAGATTGGACGTCGGATCCAACGAACCTTGGGAACCGGCCACCCACAGCTCCCACAGTCCCCACACAACCCACTCCACCTCACCCCAACGCCACTGAACCCACCGTCGCATGGCACCCTATATATATGAGTATTTCGCGTCATCTGGATGAGTATTGCGCTGTGGAGGGGATTACGCCGTCGGCGGAGGTGGATGTGGAGGGCCTGTCGTCGTGTCACCAGTTCCTGCCGTCGCCGGGCGTCGATGTGTCCACGACGGATCCGTTGTCGCGTCTGGAACGTGCCCGCGCCGCCCTCGCTGCCACGCTGTAGCTGGCCGGCACACTGTAGCTCACCGCCGCTTGTCGACGCCCCGCCTTCCGCGCCGTCAGCCCGCGACATGCCGCCTCATTCACACACGTTCAAATTCACCCCCATATGGGTGGCCTTCGAGACACGATCGAGATATTTCTTAGGGTTTTCATAAAACGCTCTGAGCAGCACGTTTTTCCTAACGAAACGAACCATCACCTGGGATAATGCATATCATCCACAGTCGCCTTGTTATGTAAAGATGACGCTTTCCTCATGATTTTGTGGCACATTTGTTATGCAAAACTAGCGGACGTCTGTGCCGCGCACGACTACCAACGACTACAGGGAGCGAGTGTTACGTGTCTGATCATCAGCACACTTTTAGCCGGGATCGTCTGGTGCAGAAATTTGGTGAGCAACCTTTTTCCTTGGTGTTTTCGGGCCAGGGGTTTAACTGGTTGAAGACGTTGCGGGAGGCGGTCGCTGCTGGTGCTGGCTTCAATGTGAACAGCATTGTGGAGCGTGCGGCGTCGTTAACCGAGCCGGTGGCGGATGAACTGACTGCCGCCCGCCCCTTCGGTTTTGACCCAGTGGATTGGGCGTCAAACGACGACGATCCGGCGTTCGATATCTCGCAGGCCGTGCTGAGCGTGCCGGGCATTTTCGTCTCGCAGCTGGCCACGCTGGATACCCTGGAGGCGCAGCGCCTGAGCCTGGAGAAAAGCGCCGTCACCATCGGCCATTCCCAGGGTGCACTGGGCGTGCATCTGCTGAAGGATTTAACGCAGGCTGCGGAGATTCTGGCTATCGCTGAGTTGATCGGTGCCGCTGGTGTGCATACTGCTCGGGTAAACGGATTTATCCGCAACGGTGAGCTGAGTCCGATGGTCTCCGTGCAGGGGGTTACTCAGGAGCAGCTGGAGGAGGCCATCGCCGCCACAACAGCCGACTCCGCCGACGATGCAACCCGCCCCATCATCGGTCTGCGCAACACCCGGGATTCGTTTGTGGTGGTCGGTCGCCCGGATGATGTGCAGCGGGTACAGTCCTTCCTGCAGGCGCGCGCCGCTAAGGATGCGAAGGCTATTGCGAATAAGGAGCGCGGCGGTAAACCGTTCGCCCCGGTGTTTAACCCACTGGACGTACAGATTGCATTCCACCACCCGGCAATGCAGCCTGCGGTGGATCAGGTGGTGGAGTGGGCGAAAGCCTGTGGCCTGAACGAGGAACTGGCCGAGCAATGCGCCAAGGACGTGCTGGTTAACCCCGAGGACTGGGTTGAGCAGGTAAATAAGGCCATTGATGCGGGAGTGCGGTGGCTGCTGGACGTGGGGCCTGACGGGGGCGTCGTTAAGCTGACGAATGCTGTGGCCCAGGGGCGGGGAGCGTTGTCGTTCGCGGTGTGTGACAACGACGGTCAGGCGCTGTTGTTCGATCCGGGCATGGGGCCGACGCTGCCGAAGAAGTGGACGGAATTCGCGCCGAAACTAGTCACAAGCAAGACAGGCACCAAAGTAGAAACCAAGTTCACCCGCCTGACGGGTCGTTCGCCGATGATGCTGGCGGGTATGACACCGACGACGGTGGACCCGGAGATCGTGGCCGCGGCGGCGAACGCGGGCCACTGGGCGGAGATGGCCGGTGGGGGACAGGTCACCCCGGAAATCCTGGAGTCGAACATTGAGAAGCTGACGGGTCTGCTCAACCCGGGCGTGAACGCGCAGTTCAACTCCATGTTCCTGGACCCATACCTGTGGAAGATGCAGATCGGCGGCAAGCGCCTAGTCCAGCGCGCCCGCGAGAACGGCGCGCCGATTGATGGCGTGGTGGTTACCGCCGGCATGCCGGATCGCGACGACGCCGTCGCCCTGATCAAGGAGCTGCGCGATAATGGCTTCCCGTGGGTGTGCTTCAAGCCCGGCGCGGTCAAGCACATCAAGAAAGTGCTCGACGTGGCGCGTCAGGTGCCGGATATTCCGGTGATCATCCAGGTTGAGGGTGGTAAGGCGGGTGGCCACCATTCGTGGGAGGATCTGGATGACCTGCTGATTGCCACGTATGACGAGATTCGTCAGCAACCGAACGCGGTGTTGGTGGTGGGCGGCGGCATTGGCACCCCGGAGCGCGCCGCAGATTACATCAGCGGTGAGTGGGCATTGTCCTACGATCTGCCGAAGATGCCGGTCGACGGCGTTTTGGTGGGCACCGCAGCGATGGCTACCAAGGAGGCGAAGACGTCTCCGCAGGTCAAGAAGCTTCTGGCGGACACCAAGGGCGTGGACTCCTGGGTGGGTGCCGGTTCCGCCGTTAACGGTATGGCGTCGGGCCGTTCGCAGTTGGGTGCGGATATTCATGAGATTGATAATTCCGCCGCCCAGGCTGGCCGTTTGTTGGATGAGGTCGCGGGCGATGAAGAGGCCGTGCAGGCCCGCCGCGAGGAGATCATTGCGGCGATTGCTAAGACCTGCAAGCCGTATTTCGGCGATGTGGAGGCCATGACCTATGAGCAGTGGCTGAAGCGTTACCTGGAGCTGTCCGGGCCGACCACCAGCACTGAGACCACCAACACTGAGACCACCGACAAGGGTTGGACCGACGTTTCCTGGTTTAACCGCTTTACTCAGATGCTGGAGCGCGTGGAAGCCCGCCTGACGGATCAGGACCATGGGGAGTTCACCCCGCTGATTACGCTCGCCCAGGATGAGCCCGCCGAGAAGGCCGTGGCTCGCCTCGTGGAAGAGTACCCGCAGGCCGCCACGGATGTGCTGCACCCGGCGGATGTGGCGTGGTTCCTGAAGCTGGCCCGCACCCCGGGTAAGCCGGTGAATTTCGTGCCGGTGATCGATAAGGACGTGCGCCGCTGGTGGCGTTCGGATTCCCTGTGGCAGGCGCAGGACGCCCGCTATGACGCCGATGCCGTGTGCATCATTCCCGGCCCCGCCGCCGTTGCGGGCATCACGAAGGTGGACGAGCCGGTGGCTGAGCTGCTGGGTCGTTTCAACACCGCGTCGGTCAAGCGCCTCGAAGAGCTGGGCGTTTCTGCGGAAGACGTGACCACCACTCCGGTGGAGCGCGTGATTAACGCTGCGGGCACCTACTGGGCTGGCCGCAACACTGCCTCCGTGATCGAGCGCTTGGGCGATACACATGCGTGGACGCTCGCCGAGGATGCCTCTGAAGCGTCGCATGCTCCGACGGGCGCGCAGCTTGTCACCGAGGACGAGAACCACGCCGTGCTGACCGTGCCGCTGGCGGGTTCCACGGCTTTTGGCACCACCGCTGACCTGACCATTCGTTTCACCCTCACCGACACTGATGGCGCTGTCCCGCAGGTCACCCAGGCCGATGCGGAGGCCGCGATGGCGGAACTCACCCGCATCGCCGCCGGTGGCACGCTCGCCGAGGTGAAGGACGGCACGGCCACCTGGACCACGCGTATCGACGCCGCCCAGACCGCCGACTACAACAACGTCACCGCCGCATTCCTGCCGACCAGCCTGACTGCAAGCGGCACCGCCCCGGACGTGCTGGTTGGACACGCCTGGCCCGCCATTTTCGCGGCTGTGCGGAATGCCGTGATTCCCGGCACCGACGGGGATTCCGTGGTGGAGGGCATGCTGAGCCTGGTGCATCTGGAGCACCACATCAAGCTCGCGGACACCCTGCCCGAAGGCACCGCAGAGCTGACCATCACGGCGCACACCGACGAGGTGAAGGACACCAACATTGGTCGCCTCATCCTGGTTCGCGCCGAAATTGATGCGGACGGCACGCGCCTGGCCACCCTGTCTGAGCGTTTTGCCATCCGTGGCCGCCGTGGCACCAGCACCGCCCGCACCAATTCCTCGGCGTTGCCGAGCGTGATTGACACCCCACGGTCGTTCCGCGCTTTCACCACGGTCACCGCACCGGAAAGCATGCTGTCCTTCGCGCTGGTTTCCGGAGACCGCAACCCCATCCACGTCTCCGAGACGGCCGCGCACCTGGCTGGCCTTCCCAACGTGATTGTGCACGGCATGTGGACCTCCGCACTCGCGGAACTCATCGCCGCCGCCGGCTACAGCGACGACACCACCACGACCGCGCCGAACCGCGTCGTGGAATACACGGCCACCATGCTGGCCCCGATCATGCCGGGCGCACGCATCGACTTCCTGGTTGAGCGCGCGGGCGTCGATAATCGTCCCGGGTGCGGCGAGGTGCGGGAAATCACCGCCACCGTTGACGGAAACCTGGTGCTCAAGGCCACTGCAGTGATGGCAGCACCCGTGACGTTCTACGCATTCCCCGGCCAGGGCATCCAGTCCCAAGGCATGGGCATGGAAGCCCGCAAGAACTCCAAGGCCGCCAAGGAAGTGTGGGACCGGGCGGATCGCCATACCCGTGCCAAGCTGGGATTCTCCGTGCTGGAGATCGTGAAGAACAACCCCACCGAGGTAGTGGTCAAGGGGGAGAAGTTCCACCACCCGAAGGGCGTGCTGTTCCTCACGCAGTTCACGCAGGTGGCCATGGCCACCCTGGGTGTGGCACAGGTCGCGGAAATGCGGGAAGCGGGTGCCCTGAACCAGCGTGCCTTCTTCGCCGGGCATTCCGTGGGCGAATACAACGCGCTGGCCGCCTACGCTGGTGTGCTGTCCCTGGAATCCGTGGTGGAGATCGTGTACCGCCGCGGGCTGACCATGCACCGCCTGGTGGATCGCGATGCCGAAGGCAACTCCAACTACGGCCTGGCTGCCCTGCGCCCCAACAAGATGGGGCTGACCGCGGACAATGTGTTTGACTTCGTGGCGAATATTTCCAAGGAATCGGGCGAATTCCTGGAGATTGTGAACTACAACCTCGCCGGGCTTCAGTACGCGGTGGCCGGTACGCGCGCCGGGCTGAAGGCGCTGCGTGAGGCTGCGGAGGAGATGGCCCCCGGCCAGCGCGCCTTCATCATGATCCCGGGCATTGATGTGCCGTTCCACTCGTCGGTGCTGCGCGATGGTGTGGCCGATTTCCGTGCCCACCTGGATTCGCTGCTGCCGGATACCGTGGATCTGGATGTACTGGTGGGCCGCTACATTCCGAACCTGGTCGCCCGCCCCTTCGAGCTGACCCGGGATTTTGTGGAGTCCATGGAGGAGGTCGTGTCCTCGCCGCTGCTGGATGAGATTCTGGCTGATTTCGACGCGGCCGCCAAGAACGAGCAGAAGCTTGCACGCACAATCCTGATTGAGCTTTTGGCCTGGCAGTTCGCCTCCCCGGTCCGCTGGATTGAAACCCAGGACTTGGCGCTGACAACTCTGGGTGTGGACCGTTTCGTTGAGGTCGGCGTGGGTTCCGCACCGACTATTGCGAACATGATGGGCCAGACCCTCACCCTCCCGCAGTACGCGGACGTGGACATTGAGGTGTTGAACGTCGAGCGTGAGCGCGGCGTGGTATTTGCCACCGATGAGGTGGTGCGTGAGGTGGCCACCGACGCTGATGAAGCCGATGACGCAGCTCCCGCCGAAAGCGCCCCCGCCGCGCCTGAACCGGCCTCGGTGACTTCCGCAGCATCCGCCCCGACGGAGGATGGTGCCTTCACCGCAGCCCCGGCCACCGGTGGTCCCCGTCCGGAGGACATTCCGTTCACCCCGGCGGACGCCACAGAGATGCTGGTCGCAGTGTGGACGAAGGTCCGCCCCGATCAGATGGCCGCCACGGATTCCATTGAAACCCTGGTGGAGGGCGTGTCCTCGCGCCGCAACCAGTTGCTCCTGGATTTGGGCGTGGAATTCGGCCTGGGTGCCATTGACGGTGCCGCCGACGCGGAACTGAACGACCTGAAAGCCACGGTCAGCCGCATGGCCAAGGGCTACACGGCCTTCGGCCCGGTCCTGTCCGATGCTTCCGCCGACGCCCTGCGCCGCATCACCGGTCCCACCGGCAAGCGCCCCGCCTACATTGCCGAGCGCGTCACCGGCACCTGGCAGCTGGGTCAGGGCTGGGCGGATCACGTCACCGCCGCCGTGGTCATTGGTGCCCGCGAGGGCGCGTCGCTGCGCGGTGGCGACCTGGCTACCCTCAGCCCCATCGCACCCTCCAGCGCCAGCGAGCTTGATGCGCTTATCGACGCCGCGGTGGCCCAGGTCGCCGCGAACCACGGCGTGTCCGTCGCGTTGCCGTCCGGCGGTGCTGGCGGCTCTGGTGGCGTGGTGGATTCCGCAGCGCTGGGCGAGTACGCCGAGCAGGTGACCGGCAAGGCCGGTGTGCTGGCGGAAACCGCCCGCACGATCCTGCAGCAGTTGGGCCTGGAGCCGCACCGCACCGTCAACCTGGACGATAAGGATGCCGACGCCGCCATCTTCGACGTGGTGGCTCAGGAACTCGGCTCGGATTGGCCGCGCCTTGTTGCCACCGCATTCGATGCCAACAAGGCTGTGCTGCTAGATGACCGCTGGGCGTCCGCCCGTGAGGATATCGCCCGCGTGGCCGTCGGCGTTCTGGACGCCAAGGACGTGGACGTCACCGGCGCCGGCGAGGCCGTTGCCCGCCAGGCCAAGCACTGGGGCCTGGATGAGTTGGCGGCCCAGGCGCTGGATACCAGCGCACTGCCGTACGCCAAGGATGTTGCCGTGGTCACGGGTGCCTCCCCGAACTCCATTGCCGCTGCTGTCACAGGCGAGCTGTTGGGCGGCGGTGCCACGGTGGTGGCCACCACCTCCAACCTGAACCACGAGCGCCTGACCTTCTACAAGGAGCTGTACCGCACGCACGCCCGCGGCCAGGCTGCCCTGTGGGTCGTGCCCGCGAACTTGAGTTCCTTCGCTGACCTGGATTCCGTGATCGAGTGGGTCGGCTCGGAGCAAACCGCCACCGTCAACGGTGCGAAGAAAGTGCTCAAGCCCGCCCTGGTGCCCACTCTGCTGTTCCCCTTCGCCGCGCCCCGCGTGTCCGGCTCCCTGGCGGATGCTGGCCCGCGCGCCGAAACGGAAATGCGCCTGCTGCTGTGGAGCGTGGAACGCCTTATCGCCGGACTGTCCGCTATCGGCGTGAACACGGAGGTTGGACGCCGCCTGCATGTGGTGATTCCAGGCTCCCCGAACCGCGGCCGTTTCGGCGGCGACGGCGCTTATGGCGAATCCAAGGCAGCCCTGGATGCACTGGTCAACCGCTGGCATGCGGAACCCGTGTGGGGCGAGAACACCTCCCTGGTGCACGCCCTCATCGGATGGGTGCGCGGCACCGGCCTGATGGGCGGCAACGATCCGCTTGTCGAGGCCGTCGAAGCCGCAGGCGTGACCACCTTCTCCACTGAAGACATCGCCAAGCTGCTGGTCTCTAACATTTCCCAGGACGTGCGCGATAAGGCCGCCACCGAACCCGTGACGGTGGACTACACCGGTGGCCTCGGCGATGCCGACGTGAACCTCGCGGAACTGGCCCGGAATGCTGCGGCAAACGCGGCGTCGACAAGCGAGGACGAAGAACCCCGCACCGTGCGCGCCCTGCCCACCCCGTACCGACGCTTCCAGGCCACCACCCCCGACTTCACCGGGCAGGTTAGCCAGAAACTCGACGACATGATCGTCATCGTCGGTGCCGGCGAGCTCGGGCCCTACGGCTCCGCCCGCACGCGTTTCGACGCCGAACTCACCGGCGACCTCTCCGCCGCCGGTGTCACCGAACTCGCCTGGACCATGGGACTCATCAGCTGGGAAGATGGCAGCTGGGTCGATGCCGACGGTTCCGAGATTGCCGAAGAAGACATCTATGACCGTTACCACGACGAAGTGCTAGGCCGCGTCGGTGTGCGCCGCTACCACGACGATTTCGGCATGGTCAGCAACCTTGCCCCCGAACTCACCACCGTCTACCTGGACCGTGACCTGAGCTTCACCGTCAGCGACAAGGAAGCGGCCCGCACCTTCGTCGACTCCGAACCCGACAACACCAGCGCCGCCTATAGCGAAGAAACCGGCGAGTGGATAGTCACCCGCCATGCGGGCTCCGCCATTCGTGTGCCCCGGCGCATGGCCATGAGCCGCTTCGTCGGTGGACAAATCCCCGAAGGATTCGACCCCAGCGTCTACGGCATCCCCGCAGACATGGTGGACAACCTCGACCGCGTTGCCCTGTGGAACATCGTCTGCACCGTTGAGGCGTTCCTGTCCAGCGGATTCAGCCCCGCCGAGCTCATGCGTTCCATCCATCCCACCCGCGTTTCCTCCTCACAAGGAACCGGCATGGGCGGCATGGAATCCCTGCGCTCCCTCTACGTTGACGGCCTGCTTGCCGAACCCCGCGCCAACGACATCCTGCAGGAAGCCCTGCCCAATGTCACCGCCGCGCACGTCATGCAGTCCTACATCGGCGGCTACGGACAAATGGTGCACCCCGTTGCGGCCTGTGCCACCGCCGCCGTCTCCGTGGAAGAAGGCATGGACAAAATCAGGCTCGGTAAAGCCGACTTCGTGGTTGCGGGTGGCTTCGACGACCTGTCCATCGAAGGCATCACCGGCTTCGGTGACATGGCGGCCACCGCGCCGTCCGCCGAACTCGAAGGCAAAGGCATCGACGAGCGCTACTTCTCACGCGCCAACGATCGACGCCGCGCCGGATTCATCGAATCCGCTGGTGGCGGCACCATCCTGCTCACCCGCGGCTCCATCGCCGCCGACCTCGGACTTCCCGTCCTCGGCGTGGTGGGATTCGCAGAATCCTTTGCCGACGGTGCGCACACTTCCATCCCCGCGCCGGGCCTGGGCGCCCTGGGTGCCGCGCAGGGTGGGGAAGTCTCCCGCCTGGCCAAGGCACTGTATGCCCTGGGCGTGAATGCGGACGAGGTGAGCGTGATCTCCAAGCACGACACCTCCACCACCGCCAACGACCCCAACGAGTCCGACCTGCACGAACGCCTCGCCACCGCCATGGGGCGCGGCGAGGGCAACCCGTTGTTTGTGGTGTCCCAGAAGTCCCTGACCGGGCATGCCAAGGGCGGCGCCGCCGCATTCCAGATCATCGGGCTCACCCAGGTGCTGCGGTCCGGGCTGCTGCCCGCCAACCGCTCCCTGGACTGCGTGGACCCGGTGCTGAACAAGCATCAGCGCCTGGTGTGGCTGCGCAAACCCCTGGACCTGGGTGCCGCGGGTGAAGGCTTCGCACCGAAGGCAGGTATTGTCACCTCCCTTGGTTTCGGGCACGTCTCGGCGCTGGTGGCTATTGTTCACCCGGCCGCTTTTGTGGAGGCCGTGCGTGAAGAACGCGGTGCCACCGGTGTCGCCGAGTGGGAAGATGCTGCCACCACCCGCGAAGATGCTGGTCTGCGGCGCATTCTCGACGCCATGCACGGTGGTGCCGCACTGTACGAACGGCCCGTGGACCGCAACCTTGGCGGCACCGGTGATGCTGCCAAGGAGCGAGAAGCTGCCGCGCTGCTTGATTCCGGGGCGCGCCTGGTTGATGGAGTCCTTCGTGTAACCGGGGAGTTCTAGCGACGCTTCTTTAACGCTCTGTGGCGCTTTAGCCCGGCCTGTCCTCACATTTCGGTGGGGGAGGGGCCGGGCTTTTGCATTGCTGTTTCTGAAATTGCCGCTCGTGAGGCGGTCACTTTTTGGGGGAGGGGGCAGACCTCGACTAGGCGAGGCGGAACGCAAGGAAATGCACCACAGTGCATCATCTGGCATATCTGGGTTAATCTTAAGCTTTTGATAAGCTAAAATGTTTGCACATAAAGCCGTTTTTCCTGCGAATACGACTGAATCGCGGACGACTCCCTAGTTGACATGATCCAAAAAACTGATAAAATCCTTAAAGAACTATGTGGCTTATGGTGTTGGTCGGGATTGTGAAATTCGTCAGGTCAGCGGCCCGTAGGTCTCATCTGGTTTTTGTATGTATCAAGAGAAAGGAGAGGGCTGTGGGCTATTCGGTGAGCCGAAAAATCTACGCGATTGTAAGTTCACTGCTTCTGGTGCTCACCAGTCTGCTGACTTATCAGCCGGTGGCGCATGCCACTGGGGCCGTGAGGATAGATAATGTTAGGGTGGAGTCCAAAACCACTCCCATTAAGAACTTGAGCTTTGTTCACGTTCGGTGGGATTGGTATGCGGGTAACGTGAGCAACGGGCAGCAGTTTTCTGTGGAATTTCCGGACGTATTGAAACTGGGCTCGGATCAAGGTATTGAGCTAAGAGACGCGGACGGCCTTGTTGGTGGAACGTGTAATGCCGATAGCGACACTAGAATTGTCACCTGTACTTTTAATGATAAGTTCTCGAACAAAGATAATGTCCACGGGATGTTCGAGGTGCAGGTGCAGGTTGCCAAAGCCCAGAAATCCAAAGAGATCACCTTCAAGATCGATGGCGTGTCACAGGTTGTTCGTCTGCCTGGTGACGATGACCAGGATGGAATTATCGGGGCCGATTACACTGCGCCAACGACGTTTTCGAAAGAAGGCTGGGCTGAGTCCGACAAAATTCACGCCCGCTGGACCATCTCGGTTCCTGGCTCTGAGCTGGTGAAACACAATATCAATAGCGATGTTGTGATTGAAGATGAATTGACGCTTGTCGCCGGTGATGTTGGGCACAAGTTTATCAAAAATGGAGGCGAATACGCCGTAGAATACACCGAAGACCAGCTGGATGACCCGCGATTCAAGGGCAAGCCTCTTGCGTACGAGCAGAATATTCATCCGGGGGAAACCAAGCAGGTTATTACCCTGAAGCGTCCAAATGACGGCTGGAAGGCTGATCGCTTCTACCAAGTGTCTTATATGTCAATTTCTGCAGACGGTGCCATTCCCGCTAAAAACACTGATATTTCAAATAAGGCCAGCCTGCGTGGTACAGCACTTGTGTCAACCGCAGTTTCCGAATTTAAACAGGATGCTAGCGGCACCATCACTGGTGTAAATCGTGGCACTTTTGAGCTGAAGAAAGTGCTCAATCCTGCTGCGACACGCCCGGAGTGGCTCACGGATGGAACGAAATTCCCCGTTAAGGTGACTGTTGATTCTCCTGACGATAAATTCGATGAAACCTACACTCTGAATGTTCCTCTTAATGGTGACGTGGTGAAGGGAAACAAGGAACTGCCCGCTGGCTCCAAGGTCACCTTGGAGGAGGTCATACCTCAAGATAGTGCTGTCAAATATGACGCTCCGCAGTTCACTGCAACGAACACTTCCGACGCCCCGAATCTTGAGGGGGCTGGTTCGTCGAAGGTAACCGTTACTACGGTGTCAGACCGCAATATTGGCGTGACTTTGACCAACACCCCAAAGCCGCCGACTGGTGGTTTTTACTTTGACAAGGTCATTGCGGTCATGACGGAAGATGGCGCACAAGTTGCAGAGGGTAAAGACGCAGAAATCGCTGAGCTGAAGAAACAGTTCCCCGAATTCACGGTTCACTACACCTGTGCCGCTGCAGGGAAAGACTACGACGGTGATGTGACAATCAAGAGCGATGGCACTCCCTCTGAACCTGTCAACAACATCCCGGTGGGCGCACAGTGCAGCTTTACTGAAAACGACGTGCAGGCTGTTGACTATGGGTGGCACTATCACATCCGCAAAAACCAGCAGGGAGACCTGCTTCAAAACCACCCCGAAACCCCCAACGTCTTTAACTACACTGTCACCAATGAACGCCAGCATCTCCGGGTAACCAATAAGTTCACTCCGACTAAAACGCCGGTGGGTAAATTCAAGATCGTCAAGACCGTTGAAGACCCCCACAAGGTGATTCCGCAGAACGAGAATAGGCGCTATGTCTTTGACTACGTGTGTACTCCGCCTGCTCTTCCGCAACCCAACACAGGAATGCGTGCCGAAGTTCAGGATGTCAATGAACCTGCGCCACAACAGTTCACCTTGACTGTTGATGGTGCTGGCGAAGTGACCTCGCCTGAGATTCCGGTTGGGTACGAGTGTCGTATTGCTGAGCGTGCTGACTCTGCAGATGTGAAGGACGCAACTCGTACGACGAACATCACTCCGAAGTCGGTGACTATTGCGGCTGACCAGGTTCAGACCTTCACCGTGAACAATGTCTACGCTTCTAATTTGGGTGATTTCACCATCACCAAGAAGCTAGTGAACCCTGACAATGTTGCAGTGGGAGATAAGGAATTTACCTTCCACTACGTGTGCACGGATAAAGCTAAGACCGAAGCCACCAAGGTCGAGGGTGATCTTGTGGTGAAGGCCAATGGTACTGCGACCAGCAAGAAGATTCCGCACGACTTTAACTGTGTAGTCAACGAAGTGGGTGCTGATGTTGCTGGTGCTCACCTGAAGACGAGTGGTTTGGAAGAGATCACTATCGTCAAGGGCGATACCAAGTCCGTTACTGCAACGAACACATACACTGCGCTGAAGGGCAGTGTGAAGGTAACCAAGGAGCTGGCTGGATCGGCTAAGGATCTGGACGTCGTCAAGCACAAGACCTTCACTGTCGGCTACGTCTGCACCAAGGAAGGCAAAGAGACGTCGAAAGGCGAGGTGAAGCTGAAGGTTGATGAACCCGCAACCATCAAGGACATCGTTCTTGGATCACGCTGCACCTTCACAGAGGACACCAAGGACGTGGCAGTTGACGGCGCGATCTTCGTCGAAGATGAGTCCATTGTTCGCGCTGAAGCAACAGTTGAGGATGAGCGCAGTGAAGCTTCCGCGCGCATCAAGAACAGCTACGACAAACTTGGAACCGTTGAAATTACCAAGGAAGTCGTGGGTCTTGTAGCCGGTTCCTCTAGCAACAAGTCGAAGGAGTACCAGTTCACCGCGACGTGGGGCATTGGTAACGAGTCCAAGAAGGAGACGTTCACACTCAAGGATGGCGACACCCATAAGCTGCCGCAGATGCCCGTGGGCACGATGGTGACGCTGAGGGAAACAATGCCGGCATCGGACACCTTTACCTCCTGGGCTACACCACGCTTCGGTAGTGATACCGCTGGGGCTGTGAAAGACAATGGTGATGGCACCGCAACCATCACTGTCAAAGCTGAGAGCAGCAAAGCAACGGTAGTAAAGGTGACGAACAGCGCCAACATCCCATGGTGGTGGTTTGTCATCCCGATCGTTCCCCTGATCCCGCTTCCCACACCTCCGGCACCGTCAGTGCAGAAGCCGCCCGCGCCGCTGTCCGCGACGCCGACCCCGTCGGTGCCCGCACCCAAGACGTGTGATCCTCAGGCTCCCGCGTCGGGTACCCCGAGTGAACCGGG
>ERZ773079.1284-NODE-1284-length-15323-cov-2.918195_pt1 | contig 15323 bp, 11 predicted proteins | sample MGYA00511355_ERZ773079 | MGnify/ENA primary metagenome ERZ773079 (study PRJEB29015, sample SAMEA2737979) | human oral metagenome | biome: human oral; feature: human-associated habitat; material: dental | place: China | collected 2117 ... | reverse complement strand
AGCAGGATTTACAAATGAAGTTCGTGCTGCTTGGCGAAAGCAAATGGAAGAAGCCCTGTCAAATAATAAATTACCCAACGAGATTTAATAGATATGAGTAAAATCAAAGAAGACCACGTTGCCTTGGTTATCGATGCTAAAACAGACAAGGCACAGCAGGAATTACGACAGCTTGAGCGTGCGACATCAGACCTTAGGAAAGAGATGAAGGCTCGACAGAATAAAATGCTCGAGCTAGAAACCGCAGGTAAAAAAGAGTCTGCTGAATATAAACGTTTGCAGACAGAAATAAAGAACTATAATACACAGATAAAGGCTAATGAGACAAAGCTTCGTAGCCTTCGTTCTGCGATGGATGTTAATGTGATGACTATGTCTCAGCTTAAGAAGCAGGCTCGTGACCTTCAGACAGCACTTAACAATACTTCTAAGGCAGCGAATCCGAAAGAGTATGAGCACTTAGCATCACAGCTTCGTAGTGTAAATGGACGTATGTCTGAATTGCGTCGTGATGCCTCAGGGCTGGGCGAGTCAATGGGTAAAGAGTCTACAGGCATCATGGGAAAGTTCGAGGGCATGTTCTCCTCTATTTCTGGAGGATGGACAAAGCTCGTTGGTGTTGCAACAGCTGCTGTCGCTTCCATCTCGGCAGTCGTAGAAGGAGCTAAGTGGTTCTACAATTACAATATGGAAGTGGAAGAGGCGCAGCGTCTGACACGTGAATTCTTTAACATACAAGGTGACGAACTCGTCCATACGCAAAGTCAGATTTCTGCTCTGGCTTCACAATTTGGAAAAGACTACAAGGAGGTCCTCGGTACAGTTGAATCTCTCACCAATCAATACGGTATATCTACGACTGAGGCTATTAATGCTATTAAGGACGGATTGCAGGCTGGTGCTGACCTTAACGGAACATTCCTCAGTCAAATTCAACAATATGGACCAGCCTTTAGTGATGCTGGAGGTGCTGTTAATGACCTTGTAGCCAGTATCACACAGACACGCTCAGGTATTTTCAATGAGGCAGGTATGGGTCTGATTCAGACTGCTACGAACCGTATTCGCACGATGTCGACTGCAACACAGGGTGCACTGAACTCAATCGGCATCTCAAGCAAGCAACTCGAAGCTGACCTTATATCAGGAAAGACCAGTATCTTAGAGGCTATTAAGATGATTTCAGGTAAGATTAAGGAACTGCCTGAAAACTCTATGCAAGTGGGTCAAGTTATGAAGGCTGTCTTTGGCAAAACAGCGAGCAACGAGGGTATGAAACTCGTGAAGACCTTAGCTGATATGTCTACTAATATGGAGGAGCTGAAGGGCGTAACAGGCGAATACGGAGAACTCCAACGTGAAGAGGTCGACGCACAAGCAGAACTTAACGAGAAGATGTCTAAGTTCTTCGGTCTTGGCGAACATGGGTTTGACGAACTTACGATGAAGGCTAAGATATTCGGAGTTAAAGCCTTGTCTAAGATTATCGATTACACTGTTAAAATCATCAATTACTTTATTGATTTATATAATGAATCTAAGGTCTTTCGTGCTGGCATTGAAAACATTAAAAACAATTTCAAGAGCACGTGGGAGGTGTTCAAGTTTGGAGTTTATCTTGTCATTGACGGGTTCAAAGGCATGGGGCGAATGGCAAAAGCCTGGGCTAAAGTCATTGAAGGTGCATTTTCATTCGATGTCGATAAGATTACTACAGGAATAAAGGGACTTTGGGATGCTTATAAGGACACGTGGACAGAGATCGGTCAGGACGCTAAGAAAATGGCTGCGAACGTTCGTGACAATTTTATCGAAGCTATCAAGAATACAGGAAGCAACAAGAAAGTTGATCATCTCTCTGTTGACGTTTCTCCAAACGTTAAGACCCATTCGAGTAATCCGAACTTAAAAGAAGAAAGGCACCGTACAATAGAGAATGGAGTAAAAGATCCTAAGAAGAAGAAAGAAAAGAAGGAAAAAACCACAGACCCTGACGATGTAGCGAGCAAGTTATTTGCTCACGACCGTGCTCAAGATATCGATTCTGAAAAGCGAAGTTATGATAAGAGTCTGAATGCCCTGAAAGAAGCTCTTGCGAAAAAGACTCTTACACAAGAGCAGTACGGCGCATACGTGGCAGCCCTCAATATTCAGCATCAGAACAAACTACTCGATATCGAAAAGGCTTACTTGCAACGCTCTGAGAATATGGTCTTCAAGGATGCAGCGAAGAAGAAGGCGTTACACGAAGGGCAAGCTAAGGCTGTCGCTGATCAGCAGCAAGCTGCGAACACTGCTTATATCGAGGCAGAGAAAGAGTACTATGAGTCCTTGGCTCAGATACAGCAAGCAGCACCAGCTAAACCGCAGACACTTCAGCAAGAATGTGATGCAACGCTGCTCCTCTTGGATGGATATTACCAAGCTTCATTGCAGCGAGCAAAGGATAATGGCGAACGTGAGAAAGAAGTCACAAAGGCTTACGAAGCTGCTAAGGCTGCTATCATTGTGGATTATGCGAAGAAAGCAGAGGAGCAAAAAGCCCAAGCACGACAGGAGTATGGGCTTGACACTTTCGAAGATCAGTATGCCGCACGTCGCAAGAAGATAGAAAATGATATCCTACTCAATGAACAGGAACGTCAACAGGCACTGACTCTCCTTGACCAGCAGGCAGAAGAACACCGCCTTCAGATACGTCAGCAGTATGGACTCGTTACCCAACAGGAGCTATATAATGCTGAGCTGGATCAGCTAAAAATGCACCTTCAGAATAAAGAGATATCTGAAGAAGAGTACGAAGAGGCAGTTAAGAGACTGAAGATCGCCAAGATGAAGGAGACTTTCGATTATTATTCCAACCTCTCCAGCGGAGCTGTTCAGGCACTACAGCAAGCAGAGGAAGCGAACGTTGATGCAAAATATGATGCAGAGATAGAAGCTGCAAAGAAAGCAGGCAAGGATACCACAGAACTTGAAAAGAAGAAAGCGGATGAAAAGCTAAAGATACAGAAGAAGTATGCTGATGTTAATTTCGCTATCAAAGCCTCTCAGATTATTGCCGACACATCAGTATCCATAATGAAAGCTCTTGGAGAACTCGGTCCTATTGCTGGACCTGTTGCTGCTGCTCTTATGGGTATTACTGGTGCAGCTCAGTTGGCTGCAGCCAATGCCGAGCGTCAGAAGGTAAAGCGAATGAGTCTAAATGGTGCAGGTGGCTCCGCCTCTGCTTCAGGTGTACGTGTTGCAACGGGTCTTGAGTCGGGAGGTAGTATTGATGTCGAGCGTAGACAAGATGGCAAAATGTTCCGTGCTGACTACGATCCAGACAGACGTGGGTTCATCGATAAACCTACCGTCATCGTCGGAGAAGGTGGATATGGTCACAGTAAGGAGTGGGTGGCTTCGAATGCAGCTGTTGAGAATCCTACCGTAGCACCATTCATTGATATCATCGACCGTGCACAGCGTGCAGGAACGATTCGCACGCTCGATATGAATAAGTTTCTTGTTCAGCAGGCGCAAGGTCGTGCCTCTGGTGGATACGTCACACCAACAGTTAATGACGTGCGTGGTGTGGTTAAAGATTCTTATAAGGATACACTCATCGAGCGACTAACTGATATGCTTGATCGATTGTCTGTCGACGGCATTCCTGCATCAGTCTCTCTTAATGAGATAGAACAGAAGCAGCAGCTGCAAGACAAAGCTCGTCGCTTCGGTAGTAAATAGAAACAATACCTTATATATATGAAGATAACGAACTTAGAGTAATGCAGAGCCGTATCAATGCTGTTCAACAGCAGGCGGATAAGCAGTTTTTAATATTGTTCGGCGACGCAATCCCAACGCTGACCAATGAGCCTGCCAATGAGTGGACGGACGATGCCACCCGTGAGATGCACTTGCATGACATTTACTATAACCGCTCGTATGCACAGACGGGCGGCGGAAGGTCGTACTCGTTTGAGAAGCAGGCGGATGGGACGTATTACTGGAAGGAGATCACCGACGCTGACGTGTTGAAGTCGCTTGAGGCAGCGAAGCAGGCGCAGGACACGGCGGACGGCAAGCGCAGAGTGTTCGTCAAGGCGCAGCCTGTTCCTCCATACGATGAGGGCGACCAGTGGGCGAATGCCACTTACGGCACGGAGTATCAGAACGACCTCCTTGTGTGCGTTAAGCCTAAGAAGAAGGGCGATGCGTTCGATATAGCTGATTGGCAGTCGGCACAGGCGTACACCACGAAGAAGTTTGAGGCACAGCTGAAAGTGGGCGATAAGACGATTGACGCTGCCATTAGTGACCTCCGCACGGGGCTTGAATCGGTGGGAATGCACTTAGACGGTGAGAACAGCACGTTTGACATTGTTGCCGACCGCTTCAAGGTGGTGACCACAACGGGAAAGGTGGCGTTCTTTACCAGCGAGGGCAAGTTGAACACCGACCTCTTGGATGCTAAGCAGGTTGTTACGGAGGGTATTCAGACGGGCAACATTGACGCAAAGAATGCTAAGATCTGGAATCTCGTTGTAGATGGCGAGAGCGTCTTTAAGGGTAAGCTCAAGGGAGCAAGCGGTTCGTTTACGGAACTGACTTGCATTAACGGCAAAGGCGAGGTTGTGGGCAGTATCAGCTTCAGTTCGGACGGCAGGATGACATTTGAAGGCGACACGTTCTCACAGGGCACTAAGAATGTCAACGGCGTTCTGCGCAGCATGCGCTTTTACGCCTCTGACATTTGGTGCCGAGGTCAGTTCGGGCATTTCTCTAAGGTTTGCGCAGAGGTAAAGGACGATATGATGTTCGTACACCACGGGGGGCATGAGGATAGTGCCGGCGTGAAGGTGAAACTTACCTCCGTGACGGCTTCAGGAGGTCAGACGGTCTATGTTATTCCGTTGTATAGCCCGGGAAATGACGGCGTGGACGAATGGGAAGGCTCTCCTGTGGACTATGACAATCCGAAGATTAACGAGCTATATTCCTCCCCTAACGACATCAGACTTGCGCAGGAACGCGAGTTGCCTATCGGTGCCCCGATAGACGTTGTAGTGATTAATTCTTCCGCTCAATATAACTATGCCTTCCGTGGACAAGGAGTCGGCAAATCATGGGTCGTTATCAATGGAAACGATCAGCAGGCGATTCGCATTATAGACCAAGGCGGATGGCGGACGCTTGTCGGTGGCTTCACATCGCATTACATTTATGTGCCCCCCAAATGGTTGAATCCAGAGGCGGGCAGCGATAATCTCGGCGGTGGCGTTCTGCACATGGGAGGGGCAGACCTTGACTGGAGATAAACAGAGAAAAATAAGGCGTATGCCTCGCCCACGTGACCCGTATGGGTCAGAAGCGTGAGGCGTACGGGTCAGAAGCGTTACCCGTATGGGTCAAAAACAGGAACTCCGCTCGCCATAGAATATAAGGCACACGACGAGGGAGTATAAGTGCCAATCATCCATAAATGCTAATCTATATGGAAAAGTCTTTAAATTATTTCATTCGTGAACAGAAGATGTCAGTAGGACAGTTCGCAGGTAAAAAAGTTTTCGTAGCCCAGCCCACCGACCGCCGTCGAGTATCGCACCGCCAGTTCTGTGACGAGGTAGCCCACGCAACCACATTCACAGGCGCAGAGGTGGAAGCCGTTTTGCGCTTAGCCGCCGAGATGGCAAAGAAACACGTTGAGCAGGGCGAATCGGTAGACTTTGGCGACATTGGTTCGCTGACCCCGTCCTTCAAATCAAAGGCTGTCGAGAAGCTCGAGGACTTCAATGCGCAGAAGCACATCACGAAGCCCGTTGTCAAGCTCCGCCCCAGCGCACGTTACTTCACTCTGCAGGGTGTGAGCTACGAGCGTGTCGAGGCAAAGAAGAAGGGCGAGAAGAAGCCCGAGAAGCCCAAGAAGAAAGAGGAAGAGGAGCACGGTCCCGTGGCGGGGTAAGTATCCTCCTAATACCCACCCCCAATAACCACTCCTAAAACCCATCCCCTTCCCCTCCCCAAGGGAGGGGGGATTGGATAGTATTTAGTGGGTATTAAAGGTCAAAGGTAAAAAATTAATGTATAACAAACGTAACAACAAGCAACACCACTAACCAGTCTCCCCTCCCTTGGGGAGGGGCTGGGGGTGGGTAAAAAGGGATAACATTAAGATTGATATATGGAGTACAGAAAAAACAACGAGCCCTACAATGGTAGGTACATTGTGGTTGATGAGCAGATGATTCTCAACCCGTCAGAAGAAACCTTACTTGCTAATGGCTATGAGCCACTGAGTGAGGAGGAAATTAAGAAGAGAGAGTTTCAAGAGGCAGTAAGGGCGAAACTGGAGGCACTGGAACAGTATGCGCAGTCACCCGAGGTGAATACTATATCCTTCAAGGGGATGTCCATTTGGTTAACCCCTAGTGAGCGATCACATTACAGCGTTAGTATTCGTGCCGCCGAGGAGTTGGGCGAAAAGCAAATCATATTTGCGATAGGCGGACAAGCCGTGACGCTTGATATTCCAACGGCGCACATTTGTTTGGCGAAGATACAGCGATACGCCGATGCAACCTTCATGGTAACGACCCTGCACAAGGCTAACATCGTGAAGTTAACCACCCTAGAGGAGGTACAGGCATACAATTTCAAACAGGGTTACCCCGATAAACTAACATTAGGATGATGGCAGCACTTACTCACTTTTTGGCACTCATTAGCATAATGATGCTAATATTCTTTTACGCCGTGGTACGTATCAAGAAGGGCGCGCCACTGGAGGCATTTTCCGAGGCGGCATACATTGTCAAGGATAAGAGCTTGTTCACGTCCGTTATCGTACTATGCTCGGCTCTCTTAACCGTGCGGATGATCATGCTCTCAACGCCTGGTACGGGCTTGCTGGCGATGGTATTTCTTTTTGGCATGATAGCCGTTGGCGCAAGCCCACATTATCGAAGTGCAGCCCACACGCTACACATGGCGGGCGCAATTACGGCAGGCGTAGCCTCACAACTACTAATAGGGTTGAATGATTACCGCCTACTGGCACTTTGGATTCCATACGCCATCTATTACATCGTTATGCGTAAGCGGTCAATGTTGCTGGAGGAGAAGACGTGCCTACTTATCATTGCATGGTATTGCCTTCTATAATTCATGTTTCACTAATTATAAATCAAGGCAGATATGGCAAACTTCACAATAGGAGAGATGGTGCAGTCGGGCACGGCAGCACGATTAGGGCTAGATAACACACCTAGCCCACAAGTCAGGGTTAATCTCACTGAGACCATGCGCTTGCTGGAGTGCATACGGGCAGAGTGGGCTGAGTATTGCGAGCGCAAAGGGTTAGGCACACCAGCCTTGAGAGTGGGCAGCGGTTATCGTTCGCCAGCCGTCAATAAGGCGGTGGGAGGCGTAAAGAACTCAGCGCACATGTACGGATATGCAGCCGACCTTAACCCAGTCAATGGCAACGAAGATGAATTTGAGCGATTCATGGCAAATGAGTTTAGCAAGATGGGCTATGCATACGACCAGATTATCATTGAGAAGTCGAAGACAGCCCGATGGGTGCATGTGGGGTATAAGCGACCAGATGGTAAGCAGCGTCGTATGTGTTTTCACTTAAAGGTATAGCGATTATGTGGCAGTATATAGAGAGATTCAAAGGGGTACTACTTTTCCTAGCTGTAATGGCGGTTACCCTACTGGCTATCGTCCTTCTTAGCGGGTGCGCACGGAAGGTGTATGTTCCCGTTGAGAGTGTGCGCACCGATACGATGTATCTATCTCACCGTGATAGTGTACACGTCAAGGATAGCGTCATTATGCACCACGTCATACATACCCGTGACAGCGTGGCGATACATGATAGTGTGGTGATAGTGAGGAACGAGCAAGGCGAAGTCAAGGAGCGATTGATTGTGCGGTATCGTGACCGATGGCACGCCACGCAGGATAACCTTTCCCTGCAGCGGCAATTAGATAGATACCGACTAGAGAATGATAGCTTGCGAGAGGCGAATAGCGAGGTACACGATACCATCGTACCCGTGAAAGAGCCTATCAGTAAGTGGATGAAGTGGCTAATGGCAATGGGTGTATTAGGCTTGATGGGCTTTATTGGCATAGTCGCAAAGCGAATATACGGACTAATTAAGTAGGAGATGATTTTATGGAGCAAGCAAAATTAGTAATATGTAGCCTCGTCAGTGGTATGGCTAGTCTATTCTTTCCTATTCGTGACTTCATGGTCGCAATGATTATAGTTTTTGGACTTAACTACCTCTTTGGATGGGTAGCGGGTATGCGGCACGGGGAACATTGGAGCTTGAAGAAGTCTATGGTATTCTTTTATCATTGTGCCGTATTCTTCGTATTGTCCGCTGCAGTGTTTATTACGGGGCATTTCCTCCACAACGATAAGGAGACGTTAGGCGTGGTGAAGGTGCTTTGCGGGGTGGCGATATGGTTTTACGCCACTAACATTGCCCGTAACTGGCGGCTTATGCTCGTAGAGGATACGCAGATGTGGCGTGTGGCAGACTTCGTCTATTATATATTAACACTCAAGATGGTGGATAAGATACCCTATTTAAGCGACTATTTAAGAACAACAGAACGCAAGGATAAAAACGATATTGAATTATGATAACAACAACAGAAGGGGCGTGCTACAATCCATTCGCTGGTGGCAAGCCTATGACGAAAAAGAGAGTTAACACTGACTTATTCCTAGCCTTTGACTTAATGCGTGACGGCGATCCTCTAGACCTTTCCGAGTGCCGCAACCTAAGAGTAAGTGTGCAGAAGCAGGGCGGCTTAACACCGAGCAAGTGGCGAGAGAATATAACCACTAATGGGTCACGCATAGGGCTACAGATTAACGCATCCGAGAATCAGCAGGTAGGCGTATTCAACATTACTATTGAGTATGATGTTGATTCCAAGGACAGCGAGACGGGATTTATCCATGTGGCGCAGGATATACAGAACGCCTTTGAGATAGTACCTACCAGCCAGGAGGAGGTGATAGTTACTACCTTCATTCTTAACGGCAAAGAGCTAAAGGCGAAAGAGCCGAAGGATGGGCGACTGAAGGAGGTTAAGCACGAAGAAGGCGATACGACGGCTACCTTACAACCCCACGAGCTGCATGTATGGGATGAAGTGCGCACATTGTCCCTTTCGCTTGCCGAGAGCAGCGAGAAAGCCTTTGCCAACGAGTACGCCTTTGCCTTTAAGTGCCCTAGTGACGCAGCTACCACGCTTATATTACCCACCAGTGTTAAGTGGGCAGACGGCGTCGTTATCGTGCCTGAAGCGGGTAAGCAGTACGAGGGTAGTATTATTGATGGCAAGATAGTTCTAATCAAATTCTAGCACACCATGAGTTTATTTAGGCGAAGTAGTATTAATCAAATTCTAGCATATTATGAGTTTATTTAGGCGAAGGCTATTAGAAATGCAAAACAAGCGGTACATTCGCTTCGAAGACCCTGAAGTGAAGCGCATTTGCATAGAGAATTGGGATAAAGACGGTGATGGAGAGCTTTCTATGGAGGAAGCCGCTGCCGTTAGTTCCATCGGGACTAAGTTTTATGACAATCCAAAGATTGAGTCTTTTGATGAGCTGGTTCGGTTTAAGGCTTCTCAACTACAGGCTGGTATGTTCCAAGGATGTAAGAGGCTGAAATATATTTCAGTTCCACCGATACCTTTTGGAATATTCAATGACAACGTAGACTCTTACGAGCGTGTTCGATTATGTGGTGAGTGGAAGCGTATACCAGATTATTTCTTTTGGGGCTCGGGGAAAAGAAATTTGAAAGTGATTATAATAGAAAGTGGTATTCCTCCGAAAATCACCAATATCAGTGGTTTCTTCTACGGTAATCACACAACCAATTTTGCGAAAATTTACGTACCAAATAACAGCGTTGAGAAATACAGAGAGGCTGCTGTTTGGAAGGATTATAAAGAGTTCATTTATCCTCTAAGTGAGTATCATCCTTGATACTCGCTAAGGGGATAAATTCTATCTGCAACACAAGACCAGATGTCGGAATGTTTATAAACTTCTATTGCATCGTCGGGAACATATACAACTCCGCTACCATTGAGTGAAGATTTATCAATATTTAGGGGTTGGGGCTCTTAAAATGGTAATCTTCGCTCGCAAGGATGGTTGAGCCCATCCAAAAGAAGATATAGTAGAAGGGTAGTCTACGACATCCTTTATATTGTTATCAAAGCCTTCTGGTATGTATGAAAGTTTCCCCTGTTCAACAATAACGTTTTTTAATGCCGTAAGGTCTTTTCCTCTGTTGTTCCCAAAGACATACCATTCTATACGATTTACACTCTTAGGGATAGTAATTGATTCTAAAGAATAACATTCTTTTAAGTTATCATATTCAAGTCTTTTAATATTGGTAAAAGATAATACCTGTAGACTTCTTATTTTTCTGTTCCCTGCGAAAATAGTCCCGATGGAACTAACGGCAGCAGCTTCTTCCATAGAGAGTTCACCATCACCGTCTTTATCCCAGTTTTCCACGCAAATACGCTTCACCTCGGGGTCTTCGAAGCGTATCCACCACTTGGCGATGTTGAGCTTGAGTTTTGGATAGTGCGTCATCAGCGCATCGTAGGTGTCGCGATATGCGCCTGTGGTAAGGTTGATTGTGCCATCTAAGACTGGATATGGGTCATTGCCGTATTGCCCCTCTGCGTCGATGCCTTGATATGTTCCATCGACCAGTTGGGAGAGCTTATCAAAGGTGCGCCCGTCGGAGAATGTCTCATTAAAGCCGACACAGCGGACGTAACGGAGGGAATGAGGAGACTGCCCGACCTGCGCATCCATGATGTCGATGAGTTGCTTAACAGGCTGGAGATTGTCGCAGCCGCTCACGAAGTAGCTCATCACGTTTGGTGCGCAGGCTTCTGTGTTGCAATGCTCATTCGTGAGGCGGTCGAGGTTCTTGAGTTCGATGTAGGACGTGGTTGCTGGGTAATCGACTTCCTCGAGTGCACCACCATCTGCGAAGTGTGCCTCTGTGAGGGATGAGCCACCGCCGAGGAAACGGCGCAGACGGAAGTTGCTGCGCATGTCGAGTGCACCGCCCAGTGTAGATATATTCTGAATGTCTATCTCCTCTAATGACACCGTGTTACCGAGCGTGAGCGAAGAGATAAGTATCTTCACGTTCTGCTCGTTCTCATCTCCAAGTTTCAGACGCTTGAGTCGCTTACCAATGATGGATAATGAACCGTTAATTACATACGAACTCCAATCGCCTATGTCGAGCAAGTAGTCGGCTGACTTAACAGAGAGCTGCTGGTCGCTGGTGCCGTTAATGTCTACGACTATCTCGCACGGCTTACCTGCATCTGTGCGGTTGCCACGCATAATCGTGGTACCATACGCAATGGTTGGATATAACTTCATTGCAGGTGTCAGCCGCAGAACGATTGAGTTAGTCGTTGCATCCGCCTGCGCAGAGGTACGGACAGTGATAGCACCTTCAGCGGTCTTAGCGTCGTAATCACCAAAACTGTACTTAGACATAAGGTACTGAATACGTTTCTTTACCCACGCTACCTCTGGTGACTTACCATCACCAAGCGACTGACCCAGTGGGTCGGTATCGTTCGTATATGTACCTTGCAGCATAGCAAGTTTCATTTTTTCGTAGAACTTACCATCCTCGTTATAGAGCATAGATGAGTAGTTGCCAATCACGGAGAAGTAATACTTCTGGAAGAATGCAAAGAGCTTCTGCTGGTACGAGCCCTTTTGTAAGCCTCCTAACTCTTCCATCTTAGCCATCATTCGTCGCATCATCTGCGCACGTTCCTCTGGGTACGCTTGTTCCATGAGGTTCCACAGCACGGACTTTTCGCCGTTCCATACTGGCGTACCATCATCGTATGTATCGTGATATTCTACGTGGTAAGGTTTCTTCATTAAACCTTGGTTGATTACTGTCAGGATAGTATCAAGGTCATCCTGTCGGAACTTCCATTTACTATTTGCCATATCTATTCTGCGTTAAAACAATAAGGGTAAGTATTCTTTGCGCAGTTGTCGGTCGCTGCAACTGCTTCAACGTATAGTTGATGATAAAGTAGATCCATTATGTCCCAGTACTGTGACTGCTCATCACGGAACTTCTGAATGCGTGCTGACTTGAATAACTCATTGAGTTGGGTTGCATCACTAACCGTGCTGAACGTTGCTTCGGTTAATCCGTACTTGTCACCAACTAACTGCTGACGAAGATTAACCACTGTTGCACCGCTATCGAGTGTTGATGGACAGAATTTCTTATACAAGCTATCGTAATAGTATAGGTTGTATTGGTTGGGGTCACCAGCCTTTGCAATCCAATACTCAATGTGCGTTGAGTGTGGGTCAGCATTCAGTTCGTCAAGTGTACCATTGAAAGGCTCAATGAATGTGTTGCACTGATATACGAGGTTGTATGCAGGGATATAACTCTCAATGAGCTGTTCTGCACGCTGACGAGTCTCATTGTCTGCTGTTGTCTTATCATCCGCAGGAAGGTCAGCATAATCTAAGTCCCAGCAGTTCTCCCACGACAGCTCTGATACTTGGTACTGATAGGCTTCCTCCTCCGTATTGTAGCGGATGCGTCGTTTATCCCAAGGCACTTGGAAGAGCGTCAAGCGTGGCGAGTTATCAGAGCCTTCAATTGATAAGAGGTCAGGGAAAAGGTCCTTATCATATCCGAAGGTTGCAGCATCGCCTTTGTCTGGTCCTATAGTGAATAGACCGACGAACTTGTATGTAACAGTTCCGTCCTCCGCTGTCTGCTTCTCAAAGCCAACGAAGGTTTCTTGGTAGATTGACACTCGTGCTTCGCTGTTCTGCTCGATACCCTCATTTGTTAAGCCAACAGCCTTCCATAGGTCCGTATATGAGTTTACAGAGCCCATCTTGTGATATTGCATAGAAGAAGCGATATTTTTCTTCGCTGTCAGCTTGGAAATCTTCGGCAGATTCTTGAAGAGTTCAAATTTCTTCTGTGCTGTCTGTCCATCCTCATATACGATAGTAGTGTCCTTAGCTACCTTCGCTTTCCAGTTCCAAAGATAGTAAAGCATAGAGGATGTACCCTGACCTTGCAGCTGAAGATTGGTAATCGTCAAGCGGTTAAGGTTCGTATTGCCATCTTTAGGGTATATCTCAAGCGTACCCTTTGGACGATATGATTTACCATATTCATAAGCCGGCAATGGCTTGTCAAATGTAAAGACATTCACTTTGCCACGCACTTTGTCAAAGTCGACTGTGGTACCGAGCGTATCGTATATATCATTGTCCAACTTTTCAGCACTCTTCTCACCTACAGTAGCAAGTGCATTGATATAGTCTTGATGCACGTTGGCTGCATCCATTGCACTATCATAGATGCGCACAGAATATAGGTCAACATCCGCCTTATCCGAACCTATTACGATACCACCGCCTGAACCTATCTGCATAGAGTCAGTAAGCAAGTAGGCGAACTTACGAGCTTCAATGCCATCAATGTAGAGGTAGACGAGATTAAGATAGTAGGTGTTTCCATTCAGTACGTAAGTGTACTTCTTAGGAGAGATAACGAGAGCCAGGCGAATACGCACACCATCGTCTGTACTCATCGCCTGCACATCAGCATTACGCTCGCTTCGTGTGGCGAACATAATAGAAGAAGGCTTCACCTTTAATCCGATATAACCCTTCTGATAAGGCATAGCAATAGAGATACACTCTGCATCGTAATCAGAGGTGTTGTTAATCTGATAGTCTATCTCAATCGTCTTACCGCTTTGCGCTGCTTCCTTGGCGAAAGGCTTGTAATCGATAGTCAATCGTGAACCAGCGAGCAAGCGCAATGTGCGTGCACCCTCGTCGTCAGTCACCCAGCCGTCTCGAGAGAAAGCCACATTCTGCCAATCAGCACCGATATGCTCGGTATTGATGAGATTGCGGAGGACATTACGGTCGGTGTCAGTGTTGTTTCTGTTCTTCGCATTGAAATAAAACACCGCTCCAGCTGTAGCTGAGTAACCCTGCGAGTTATCAACAGGGAATGGAATAGCATCACGCAAACGCACCTCGTCTGTTGGGTGAGTACGGAATCCGATTAACGCTGTAAAGTCAGAGTTATCGATTGTCTCAACCTCAAGAGATAAGGTATATTGCATCTTGGTTTGTGTCAAAGTGTTCTCAGACACATTCTCTTGCAGCACCTCATTATCTTTCTTCATCAAGATTGAGAGTGGTGTTGTAACAGCCTTACCGTCATATACTGCATACTCAAGTACTTTATTCTCATACCAGTTCAACAGCTTCTCCGCCTTGTTGTTGACGACTACCATCTTCACAGCTTCGTTATTAGCCACCGCCATAAAGTCGTAGCCTACTGGCGTTGTCTGAACGGTGTTGTCTTCATTCGACAACCAAGCAGACAAGTGGAAGATACCCGTCTTGTTCGTGAATGGAACGGTATAGGCCACTGGCGAAGATGTATAAGTAGCCGTACCAAATTGACGCTCATACGTCTGCTCGTAACCTTCACCTGTAATCTTCACATGAAGCGTCTTCGAGATATTACCGCTGATGTAACACGGCAGCACAATATCACCTTGGTAAGCCTTCCACCAATTGAACTCGGAGATAGAAAGGAAGAGGGCCGACAGCGTGATAGAGTAGACTAAGGCAGGGGAGGTCTGCCCTGTTACCTCACCTGTGATTTTCACCATGATGTTATTTTGTCCGCTCTCAAGGAACTTGAACACATCAACCGTGGTAATGGTATTAGACTGACAGCGACCACGAGCCTTAGACACGAATGTCCCGTCACCAGCCTTAGCGAAAATCTCATACGTTCCCCACTCACCCGTATCGATGAAATCATTCTGTCCGACATCCTTAGTTCTTGATACGAACATAAACTTAATAGCGCACTCACCTGCTGACTTAGAGGCTGAAAGGGTCGTAGAAGGAGATTGATTGACCGCACGCAGAAAGTACAGTATCGTCTGCTGTCCGCCACCGCCTTGCCCAATAGGGAGTTCCGACAGCTTCATCGGAAGCCACTGATCACCATTCCATACGAGTACACACGTATCAGAGGTGAGTTCGTCAGCTTCAGTATTCACGTTTGAAAGCTGTCCGAGCGATGGGCGGTTCTTTGATACGACCTTCTTTACACGCTCTTCTTCGGTGTTATGTGCGTCGATAAGTTCATTCACTTTTTCTGGAATCTTATTAAATTCCTCCGCTGTGAGCTGATTGCCTCTTGCCT
>ERZ773079.1283-NODE-1283-length-15324-cov-8.721920_pt1 | contig 15324 bp, 13 predicted proteins | sample MGYA00511355_ERZ773079 | MGnify/ENA primary metagenome ERZ773079 (study PRJEB29015, sample SAMEA2737979) | human oral metagenome | biome: human oral; feature: human-associated habitat; material: dental | place: China | collected 2117 ... | reverse complement strand
ACTCCGGTGGTTGAGGTACTCATGATGTCCTTTCGTGAATCTGTCGGTTCCCGTCCTTCATTGGGCGGGCCGCGCAGTTGGCTGGGGTGCAGTTGGAAGCGGGGGGCGGGACTATTCGATAGAGAGGGCGCCTGTGCACAGGCCGTAGATCGCGTATATCGAAGTCGCCGAGAAGACGGCGATGACGATCCAGTCGATCGTGGTGAAGACCCGCTTTCCGGCCTCCTTCCGGGCGATGACGTAGAAGGGCGTTCCCACGAGGTAGAACAGGCCTACGAATAGGAGATACGTCGGTCCGGCCGCGTACAGGAGCCATACGGCGTAGGCGGTTCCGAGAATGCCGATGACGATGTCCGCGATTCCGGCCTTCTCACGGTTGCGGAAGGAATTGATGAGATGGAACGCGGCTGAGAACAGGTAGGGGATGAGGATGAGTGCCGACGCCAGGAGGATGAGGCTGGTGTAGGTCGATCCGGCGAAGTGCGCCCAGATCAGCATGGTCTGGACCATGCCGGTGGTCAGCCACATCGCGCCGACCGGTGTGCCGTTCTTGTTCTCCTTGGAGAACCAGCGCGGCAGGGTGCTGTCGAGCGCCGGCACGCGCAGGATCTCCGCGCACATGAGGAACCAGGACAGCAGGGCGCCGATGAGCGAGATCGCCAGGCCGGCGGCGATGAACTTGGCCCCCCAGGGGCCTACCGCCGCGGTCAGCACGCCGCTCGTCGAGGGGTCTGGCATGGCGGCGATCTCTTCGCGGGGCGCGATGCCGTAGCTCAGGAGATTGACGAGCAGGAGCAGGACGAGCACCGAGGCGAAGCCCGTGATGGTGGCGCGGCCGACGTCGTGGCGGTTGCGGGCGCGCTCGGAGAAGACGGAGGCGCCCTCCACGCCGATGAACACCCAGACCGTCACCAGCATCATGGCCTTGATCTGGTCGAGGGTGGAGCCGAGGCCGCTCTGGATCCCCCAGAAGTCGGCGGAGAAGGTGTCGGCCTTGAAGGCGACGACTCCGATCACGATGAAGACGACCAGGGGCACGATCTTGGCGATCGTGACGACGACGTTGACGACGGCGGCCTCGCGGATGCCGCGCATGATGAGCAGGTGGTACAGCCACAGGAGCGCCGAGGAGACGACCGTGGCCAGGAGCGTGGTGCCCTCCCCGAAGCCGGGCAGGAAGACGCCGATGGACGTCATGAGGAGGACCAGGTACCCGACGTTGCCCATCCAGGCGCTGACCCAGTATCCCCAGGCCGAGGAGAATCCCAGGTAGTTGCCGAATCCTTCCTTTGCGTAGCCGTAGACGCCTGCGTCGATGTCGGGCCGCTGCACGGCCAGGCCTTGGAAGACCTTTGCCAGCATGAGCATTCCGACCCCGGTGATGAGCCACCCTATGATGAGAGGACCGGGCGCCGCTGCGGCGGCCATCTGCTTCGGGAGATTGAATATCCCCCCGCCGATCATCGAGCCGATGACGAGTGCGGTGAGAACAGCCAGTGAGACCTTCGCCGGCGATGATGACTGATCCTTAGTGGATGAATCGTTGGACGATTCTGATGCCATGTTCCGCCCCTTTGTGGAACTACTTATTTGACACCACGAGTGTAGGGCGCGTCGGGGGCGGTGTCTCCGGGTCTGGCGTCGTTAATTTATTGAATCGATGATGCATAAGAATCCTTTTATGCATCATCGTCGCATGAGGCTCCTCCGGAAGAGGGAGGTGGGCGGCCGGGATGTGTTGATTGATGAATAAATATGTATGACTCGCACTGGGACTAAAGTCCCGGTGCGGGTGAGAGGATGTCGCTCAGGCGCGCGGTGAGCTCGATGGCCGCCTCCGAGTCGGCGCAGATGACGATGACCGAGTCGTTGCCGGCGACGGTGCCGAGGATGTCCGGCGATCCCGCGGTATCGATCTTGTGGGCCACGTAGTTGGCGCCGCCCGCGACGGTGCGCACCATGATCCGATGGTGGTGGCGCTCGAAGGAGAGCCACAGTGCCCGGGGGCCCACGCTCCCGGGGCTGGGAGGGGCGCTCTGCAGCTGGCGTCGGAAAGTGGCCATCTCGTTCTTTTCGGTTCCTCTTCTTCGGTGCCTCTACGGAGTGCGCGATTGGTCAGTGCCGGTCGTTTTGCCAGTGTAGTGCCCCCGGCGACGACTCGGCCCCTGTCGGGGCTCCAGCTCCGGGCGGCAGGTCCGGCCGGCGCGCCCTGGTCGACATCGCCGTCCTGAGCCCGGCCCTGCTGGAGCTCCAGCGCCTGGCGGCGGTCCGCCCCCGGGCCCCGACGGACCGGCCCCGGGCGCCGGGGCCTCAGCCGCGTCGCCGTGCGCCACGGGTCGCCGGCGCCGACAACGGGTTCTCGGGCCAGGCGTGCCTGGGATACCTGCCCCGCATCTCCGCGCGCACCTGCCGATAGGGTCCGGTCCAGAACGAGCGCAGGTCGTCGGTCACCGCGACCGGCCGCCCCGCCGGGGACAGCAGGTGGATCAGCACCGGTACCCGGTCGTCCGCCACTCGGGGCGTGTCCGCCCAGCCGAAGCACTCCTGCACGCGCACCGCCAGCACCGGCCGCTGGAGCGCCTCGCCCTGCTCGCCGACGTAGGACACCCGTATGCGCGAGCCCGACGGCACCTCGATGCGCTGCGGCGCGAGCTCGTCGAGGCCGGACGCCTCCGGCCACGGCAGCAGCGCCCGCAGTGCCGCGCCGACGTCGAGCCGCCTCAGATCGAATCGCCTCCCGGAGGCGGCGAGGGCCTCGACCGCGGGCAGCAGCCACTGCTCGGCCCGGTCCAGGAGCGCGCCGTCGTCCATCGCGGGCCACGGCTCGCCCAGCTCGCGGTTGAGCAGGGCCAGGCGCGCCCGCAGCTCGGCGGCCTCTCCCCACGGCAGGACGTCGAGCCCCTCGGTTCGGCACGCCTCCGCGACGGCGTCGGTCACGGCGCCCGGTGACGGCGTGCTGCCCGGCGTCGTCGTCAGGGTGATCGCACCCAGGCGCCGCAGCCGCTCGGAGCGCAGCCGCCCCTGGGCCCACACGACCCGCTCCTCCTCGACGAGCCATGGCTGGCCGACGCTCAGGGCGAGCGCCTCGTCGATCGGCGCCGCGGCCCGCACCACCGCCTCTCCGCGGCCGAGCGCGGCATCGACGTCGGCCACGGTCAGCCAGGGCGATGAGCCCAGGACGGATGCTCGGGTGGTGCGCAGGCCCGCGCCGCCGACGCTCGCGTAGGAGACCTGTGACCCGGCGGCGGGCTGCGGGCCGCGACGATGAGCGATCCACTCGGGACGGGCGAGCGCCGACACCAGGGCGACCGCCTCGGCCAGGGTGGTGGGCGTGGCGGTCGGGGGTGTGGCGGTCGCGGCGTCGAGGGACGCGTCCCGGGCGCCGAGGCGCTCGGCCGCTCGCTCCAGGCGGCGGGCCTCGGCCCTCCACATGCCCGTGTGCGTGCCGCCGTCACGCACGCTGCGCGCCAGCGCGGTCAGGTCTCCTCCGGGCGGTCGCAGGCCGGTGCTGAGGAGGGCGGTCGCCTCGGCGGCCCGCTTGGCTCCCATGATCCCGCGGGCGATCAGCAGGGCGCGAGCCAGGCGGACCTCGGTTGGGATCCGAGCCACGGCGCGCCCGAGCGCGGTCGCCGACAGTGGTGATGCGCTGGCCCCCGCGCCGCCGTTGAGCAGGCCCAGGTGCGTCAACGTGCGGTGAGCGGCTTCCATGGCCGGGGCGGGTGGCGGATCGATCCAGGCCAGGTCGGCTCCTCCCGGTGCGCCCCACACCGCGAGTTCGAGGGCGACGCGGGTCAGGTCGGCGGACAGGATCTCCGGCGTGGGCGTCTGCGGCGCACGCGCCCACTCCACCGGTGAGCAGCATCGGTAGACGGCGCCGGGGCCCTCGCGTCCCGCGCGCCCGGCGCGCTGGATGCCCGCCGAGCGGGACTCTCCGACCGTCGCCAGACCCGACATGCCGTGAGCGATGTCCAGGCGCGGGCGCCGGGTCAGCGTCGCATCGACGACGACGCGCACTCCCGGCACGGTCAAGGAGGACTCGGCGACGTTCGTGGCCACGACCACGCGTCGGCGACCCGGCGGCGAGGGCGCCAGAGCGGCGTCCTGCGCGCCGGCGCTCAGTCGTCCGTGGAGCGGCAGGATGTCAACGTCCGACGACGGCGTCTCGCGCAGGCGGTTCACGACGTCGTCGACCTCCCGGACCCCGGGCAGGAAGGCGAGCACGTCGCCGGCGCGCTCCGTCAGGGCGCGCCTCACGGTGGCGGCGACGTGGGCCAGGAATTCCCGTGGCACCCCGCGCGGGCCCAGGCGGGGCGTGCGCGACGGCGGGGGCGCCCACACCTCCTGAATCGGATGGAGTGAGCCGGCGACCGAGACGATGGGGGCTGCGGGGGCGGTGCTGGAGTCGGCGGTGCTGTTGCCGCCGTCGGCGTTGGCGGAGTCGGCTGCGGAGTTGGCGTCTGCGTCCGGCGAGCCTGCCCCGAGCAGGGCGGGCAGGCGGTCGAGATCAGCGGTGGCCGACATGGCGATGACAACCAGATCCTCCCGCAGGGCTCGAGCGTCCAGGAGAAGCGTCAGGAGCAGGTCGGACTCCAGGGAGCGCTCGTGCACCTCGTCCAGGACAACGGCTGCCACCCCGGGCAGATCGGGGTCGGCCTGCAGGCGGCGCAGCAGCAAGCCGGCGGTGACCACCTCGATGCGCGTATGCGGACCGGCCTGCCGTTCTCCGCGCACCGCGTAGCCGACGGTGCGGCCCAGCGGCTCGTCGAGCAGGTCTGCCAGGCGCCGTGCGGCGGCTCGGGCGGCGATGCGGCGGGGCTGGGTGACGATGACGCGCCCGCCGTCCTCGGGGGTGGTGAGGGCGTGGGCGACCAGGGGCGGGACGAGAGTGGTCTTGCCGGTGCCGGGCGGGGCGGTGATGACGATGCCGCGTTCCGGCTCATCGGCCAGCAGTTCGCGGAGCCGGGGGAGGGTCTCGCTGGCGGGCAGGTGCGGGGGAGCCGCGAGAAGCCGGGCGAGAGGATCGGGCGCGGTTGAGTCCACGGGCTCATTGTGGCCGGTGCCGGGCTCCCCGTGTCCTTCGTCCTTTGTCCTCCGGCTTCCGACGTCGTCGAGATCGGTCGTACTCCGCACCGAGATCGGTCGTACTCCGCACCGAGATCGGTCGTAACCCGCACCGAGATCGGTCGTACTCCGCACCGAGATCGGTCGTAACCCGCATCGAGATCGGTCCGTCCACCGCCTCCTTGTCGAGATTGACTTTTTCGCACAAGATCGACGGTGTCACCGTCGATCTCATTCGAGAATGTCAATCTCGACGCTCCCCCGTTGATGCGGGCGCTGCGTTGCCGCTCGTCGTCGGCCCGGACCGATCTCGGCGCGGAAGCGGACCGATCTCGAGCCGGAACCGGACCGATCTCGAGCCGGAGTTCGACCGATCTCGGCGCGGAAGCGGACCGATCTCGGTGCACTCACCTCGCTGTGCATCTCTGACGCTTCGGCCGTCCACGCGAACCCCGAGGTGACGCTGCTCGCGCCGTCAGGAGCGCGGCCCTATGGCGCCGATGAGTTCAACTGCGGTCTGTGTGGAGCAGTTGCCGTTGCCCGGCAAGGCTTTTCGGACCGGCCGTGCGCCTTGTGCTGCCGAATGTGCTCCTGTCCGCGCACTCGGGCGCGCGCCGGCCAAAGGTGATGCGAAAGGGGGCAGCTTGACGACGTTCAGGACTATCCCGCTGTATGAAAGCCGCTGACCGTCCTGCAGCCGGACGTCATCACCGGGTGTGCCGGGTGCGCTCGGAATGCCACGCAAATGGACAGTACCGAGAACGGGGTGTCAATGGTCGCTGATTCCGTATGTCCCCAAGACCCGGGAAAGAAGAATTCGATTGATGTCGAATTGGGTAATGTCAGGCAGAACCGACCGATCTTGTATTAGTGTCCAGCGCATCACGGACCACGGTGAGCAGAACGACGGCTCGGGAGATGTGCGAAGTCCCGATGACGTCGGCAATACGGTCCTTCACCTCGGCCGCAAGCACCCGGCCGCGTGTGCGGAGTTCTGCGCCGTGGGCGGTCAATGTCCGGAGCGCAAGCCCCAGGTGGTTCTCCGACTCGAACGACTCGACCGCACCGATCCGCGTCAGCACCTCAAGGGCGGTCGACCCGGTCTGCTGGGGCACTCCCGCGTCCTGGACGATTCTGCTCATCGTCGCCGGTTCGTCGGTGCGGAGTTGCTCAAGGACGAAGTACTGCGCGGCGGTGAGGCCGAGCTCGCGCAACTCGCCGGTGACGTCGCCCGCGAATCCCGTCGCGAGATGCCTGACGCTCGCCCCGAGACGTCGCCGCACGATCTGCTCGATACGTCGCTGGGCGTCGAGTTGCTCCGGGGCGCCTTCTACTCTCGTCAGGTGCACCGCCGGAGCGAGCAGGTCGAGTAACTCGGTGTACTCCAACGTTCCGATCAGGTCGCGACGCTCTTCCTCGATCCTGGAGAGCGCGTCATCTGCGGCCGCAGATGTCGTCTGTCCGAGCGAGGTGAGTCGATTGAGCACGACGACATCCGAATGCTGGTCTCCCACCCGATGGAGGTACCCCTGCGCCTCGAGTCGTTTCACAAGCGCATGTGCTGCCTGGGGGGAGACGCCAAGACAGCGGGACATGTGTGCGGCGGACTGCCCCGGCGACTGCAGCAGCCCCATCATCGCGATGTACTGCGTGATCGTGATGCCGTGTCGACGAAGCGCAGCGGAATCGGCCTTGCTGAGCAGCCTGTCGAGGTGACGAATCGACGACCAGAACGCGTCGGTCGTTGTGGGCGACATCTGAGATTGGTCTGCGGAAGCGCTGGCCTTTGCGCCCATGCAACCCTCCTCATTTCCGCCGTCATGCGGCCGACACTACCTTACCCGATGTTGATCGACCTTTTTGAGCCGCCATATTCCGGTATTCCGGTCAGGCGCAGCCGATGGGCGCCGCGATCTATCTCGGATCGGCCGTTTGCTGAGCGGCCCCATGATCAGCACGCTGATCAGCACGGGCTGTGCGGCTCCCGTATGCGAATACCACGAGCAGCACCGCAGCGAGTGCGCCCAGCGCACCTGCGGCGGGAAGTTGCTCCACGCCGACGAGGTTGATGAGCGCACCGCCTACCGCACCCGATGCCGCGATCCCGAGGTACATTGCCGAGGAGTTCAGGGAGATGAGCACGGACGCGGCCTCGTGCCCCGCGACGACGAGGCGATGCTGCTGCGCTGGGGCGAGTAGCCATCCCGCGATGCCCCAGAACAGCGTGGTTGCGACGGCGAGCCACGCGATGTGGCCGCCGAGCCAGAGCATGACGAACGCCGCCGTGAGCGCCATGACGCTCAGCAGCACGGTTGTTCGAGCACCGATCCGGTCGGAGAGCACACCGCCGAGGATGTTCCCGATAGCGCCTCCGACACCGAAGGCCAGCAGCACCCATGACAGCGGTGAGCCCTCGATTCCCGCGCGAATCGCGAAGAACTCGGCGATGTAGTTGTAGACGGTGAAGGCGCTGAGGAAGACGACGAAGGTCGCGATGATCGTCGCCGGTACGCCTGGGAGTCGCAGTGTGCGCAGGCGCTGTCGAAGATCCACTGCAACAGGTGCCGCGACGGGAGGGAACCGCCAGGTCACCAGCACGAGTACGACGACGCCTACTGCGACGATGAACCAGAACACGTTCTGGAACCCGGAGACGGCGCCGATGAACGAGCCGATCGGCACGCCGACGATCGTTGCGATCGTCAGACCTGAGGTCACCAGTGCGATCGACCGCCCCCGGTCGTTCGGGCGTCGCGAGGGCTGCGGTGATCACGAGTGCCGCGGGTGTGAACGTGGATGCGCCGAGCGCGGCGATGACGCGACCGGCCAGCAGGACGGGATAGAGCGTGCTCACGGCGACTAGGACGTTGCCGAGGACGAACACCGCCAGCGAGCCGAGTAGCAGTTGCTTTCTCTCCACGCCCCCGAGCGCTGAGGCCAGGATTGGGCTGGCGACCGCGTACACGAGCGCGAAGATCGTGATGAGCTGGCCGGCGCTCGATGTCGTCACGTCGGTCGCCCGGGCGATGTCCGGCAGGAGACCGGCGATGACGAAGCCGTCTGTCCCGATGACGAACATGCCGAGGGCGAGGATGATGAGACGGAATTGCATGGGTGCTCCTTAGTGCTAGCGGAGAAAGAGGTCGTCCGGGCCGACGGGGACGATGCCGCGATTGAGGATCGGTATCCCCAGGTGGTACCCGCGGGTGATCGCGTCGAAGTCGGTCGTTATCCGGAATATCGGGGAGCGGTACAGCCGCCGGACGTAGTCGTGCAGTGATGGGAAGTCGCGGACTCGGTATCGGTGCAGTCGGAAGGACGGCGCGTACACGACATCGAATCGAATGAGGAGGCTGAAGAGCCAGACGTCCGCGTCGGTCGGTCCGTTGCCGAGCAGGTACTCGGATTTCTGGACCTGGTGGTCGAGGTCGCTCAACAGATGTTCGACGCGGGTCACCTCGGTCTCGTACTCATGCTGATCTGTGACGAACCCTGCCCGGTAGACGGCGGCGTGCAGGTCGAAGAAGATGCGTTCTGTCCATGTCCGCTGCTGCGGGGCGAGGTCGGGCGGGTAAAGGTCGATCGGCGCGTCGATCAGCTCGTCGCGGAGCATCGCTAATGTGCGGTACGGGTCGTTGCTCACCACGCCCGCATGTCCGACGAGTGCGGGCAGCCGTGTGCTACTCGCGAGCATCCCCCTCGATGCATCCGCCTCATCGACTGGTTCCCACCAGGCGACGTCGGACGTTGCCCGGAGGCGGCCTCGCTGGACGCTGATGATCGGTATCTGCTCTGCGAGTCCCGCCAGCGCAAGTGCAATCGCGAAGCGCTGCCCCGTCGGCGCGACATCCGAGTAGAAAAGAGCGAACTGTCCCGGCTCACCAGTGATGATGTCGCGCGCGATCGCGGGCGATAAACGCGCACGGACTGCGCTGGGGAGCAACGGGCCGCCCCGGATGCCGAGACGGTAATCCTCCGGTGGCTCGAATGCCGTTGTGGAAGAGTTGAACCGGCCGTTCATCGGTTCTCCTCCACCGGGCAGACTACGCTCTCGACCTCGAGTAGACCGATACTGCTCATGCTGCCACCCACTTTTCGATGACGTGCTGGGCTTGAATCAAGCTGAGCCGTGGATCGCATCCGGTCGTATACCGATGCGGGTCGATCAGGGCATCACGGTCCCAGACGCACTCGTCGACGTCGTCCACCGTGGTCTCCAGGTGGATTCCGCCTGGTGAAACTCCGTACGCGCGGACGATCGAAGAGAATGTCGTCGCTTCAGCGAGTATGTCCGCCACGAGCCGGGTCTTGACGTCCTGACTGTTAGTGAAGGTGTTGCCGTGCATCGGGTCTGATATCCACCGGACCTGGATCCCGGCGTCCACCACGGCTCGCACGAGTGGCGCGAGCTCGCTGATACGGTCGACGCCGAACCGAGCGATGAACGATAGCCGCCCCGCCTCGTTGCGCGGGTTGAGTGTTCGTGCGATGTGGACAAGGTCTGCGGCGTCCGTTCCGCCGCTCACCTTGAGACTGACCGGGTTCACGAGGTCCCACACGAGAGCGAGGTGCGGGCTGCCGACAGTACGGGTCCGGTTGCCCACCCACGGCCATGCCGTGCTCGTGAGGTATCGGCGACCGCGATATTCGCGGATCTGCGGGGCTTCATAGTCGAAGAGCAGCGCCTCATGACTCGTCCATATTCGGTCGGCCGCGAAGCCGGGCACCGGAGTTTTACGAAGCGTCGCAGTGACGATCTCGCTTGCGATCCAGCAGGTCGCGATACGATGCACGTTCCCCGCGCGGCGGCGCTCATCAGCCTTGGGCGCATGCACGATAGGTCCTCGGAACGTCATGAAGGTCTTGCCGGCGTGCGTCTCGAACGGTGCGGATCGAGGCTTTGCGTACTGGCCGCCGATTCGTCCGGCGAGCAGGACGCGATGGTTCACGCTTCGCGCAATATCACCGAGCGCCACAAGGCCGGTGGCCTTCTCAAGGGTTCGAGCGGGCGTCGCGTCGGCGAGGTCCTCAACGCAGTCCCCTGCTTGGATGACCAGGTCAGTCGGGTCGAGCTTGGCGAGCGAGGCTGCCAGTAGGTCGATCTCGTCCGGCCAAACGATCGGCGATGCGCCGTGTAGCACGGTCGTCACGAGCTCGACGTCGTCGCGGTCTTCCCACAGCGGTTGATGGTGGGACGGGAGCGTGGTGCGCGCGACGGCCGCGTCAGGTGGTGCAAGCGACATTGAGGTCCCCCTTTCATACGAAAGACACCGAGTAGTCAGTGGTCCAGATGTCGAGCAGGACAAGACGAGGGAGGATCGGCGGTCCGCTGAACTTGCCGTCGTTCCAGGTTTCGGAGGCGACAAGCTTGCGGACACGGTCTCGGTCCGCCAACTCCCACACGACGGATTCGCGTGTCAGAAGGTCACGGACGGCATCGTCGATCGCGGCTCGGTACGCGGGGCTCTTGCCGACGGCAAACCCGCTCTTACGTCGGACTGCTACGGACTGTGGGAGCCGATGGCGACCCGCCAGCCGGAGGATGCCCTTCTCAATATCTCCAACCGACTTCACATGGAACGGCAAATCCCAGGTGTATTCGACGAGCCGGTGATCGGTGAAGGGCAACATGACCCGTACGCCCGCCGCTGCCGCCATCCGGTCGACACGGTCGAGCAAGAATGGGAGGAATCGAGTCAGTTCGGACCAGAATACGCCCCGCATATGCGCCTCTACATCATCGCGTTCCTGCCCGATCTGGGCATCCGACACCGCTGCAGCGCTCCGTGCCCGCAGGGTCGCTTCGAGGTCGAGAGCGGATAGGATATCTGGACGCAGCAGATCCGATGCCGTACTCCCGCGAAGCCACGGGAATGTTTTGCCGGGATGCTGGAATTCGTGCGCGAACCATGGGTAGCCGCCGAAGATGTCGTCGGCCGCCTCACCGGAGAATACGATGCTCTTCTGCGTCGATACTGAGGCAAGGATCCGCAGGAGCGCGACATCCAGATCTCCTACCCCCGGTAGATCCCGGGCGTGGACCGTGTCGCGGAGCGACTCGGCAAACCGCTCGTTGCGCACGGTAAGCGCGCTGTGATTCGAACCGATATGCTCCGACATGATGTCAACAAAGGGCGCATCGAGTGAGACGTGCAGCGCGTCCGGCTTGAAGTCCGTCTCTGCGTCCTCATAGCTGAATGAGTACGTGTCGATCGGGGTCGGGGAGTCCTCGGCGGCGATTGAGGCGATAAGGCTCGAGTCGAGCCCTCCGGAGAGCAGGTATCCCACGCCCGATGCTCCCGAACTATGCAGTGCGCGTCGTCGAACAGACGCTGCGAGTAGTTCGTCTACAGCCTCGGCTGCTTCGTGTTCGGTCGGCGACCTCAGTGTCTTCGGCAGTCGCCAGTACACCTGCTGACTGATGCGGCCAGCTTGGAAAGTGAGAATCTCGCCTGGGCGGACCTCCCACAGGTCGCGATATACGGTCGTCCCGGGTGTTCTCGACGACGAGTTGAGCAGATCAGGAATGGCCTGCAGATCGAAGCGCCGCGGGATACGTTGATCGACGAGGAGTCCTTTCGGCTCGGACGACGCGCGGAGCAGACCCTCCCGTCCGACCACCGCGAAATACAGCGGCTCGATGCCGAGACGATCACGAAGCAGGTGACCACGCTGGTTGCGTCCGTCCCAGAGCGCGATTGCGAAGGCGCCGCCAACCTGCTCTATGAAGCTCGCGCCGTGCTCCAGGTATAATTCCAAGAGCGCGTCAGCGACGGATGCCTCGGCGTCAAGTCCAGCGGCTGCGAGTACCTCCGGTCCGTTGTCGACAAAGCCGCTCAGGACAAGGGAGACCGTACCCTGTGCGGTCTCCCGGTGTGAGGCACGTCTTTGAGACTCGCGTGTGTCCGTTCCACGCCCGTATTGGGCAATTGGGATCGAGGCGCGCACCCCGAGCACGGCGCCCTCGACGGTCTGGACATCTGACCCGCCTGGTGCCCGTCCAGACTGCTTAGCGAGGCCCTCCGCAACGAGTTGTGCCTCTCTGACGGCGGCCGCTTCGCCGCGGGCCCCGAAGGTGATCGTGATTGCGCTCATACGTTCGCCCCCGCCACAACCTCGCCGACGGCGATATAAGCACGCTCGAGCGCTTCGGCAAGCGCTGCGGGGAGTTCCGGGCGCTCTGCTGATCTCAGGTCGAACACCCGTGTCGATTTCCAACCAAGTGCGGCCCCGAGTCCGTTCGTCGCCGGCAGCTCATCCACGCGCACGATGCGCAGCCCCGGTACCTTGCGCAAGAGCTCAGCGAGTTCGAACTTCAGCTGCTCGTCCGATACTGGATCTGCGGTGACAGCGAGGACTGGGCCAGACGCGGTTAAGGCGACGAGGTAGTTGTAGACGTGTGAGGGCCCGCCCGCCGGCCAGATCGCTTCTTCCAGCGACTGCTGGCCGAGGAACACGTCATCAAACACGACTCGATCTGAGGCGCGGCCGAGTGGCTCGATGATCTGCTCGCCGGTAGCTTCTGTAGTGATCCGGACTAGGTCTCCCGTCGCGTACCGGATCAGTGGTCGCGATGGGAATGCGAGCTGCGTGATGATGAGTTCGCCGGACGCATCGTCGAGGTCGTCGGCAAATACAAGTTCGCCACTCTCAGGGTCTCGGAGCTCGGCGATAAAACTGTGATTCTGCAGTCGAAGCCGTCGCTCTCCAGTCGCGACCGCGATCGTGCCGGTCTCGGACGATCCGTACGACGCTTCAATGATCGCACCTTCAGTAAGCGCGGACAGCCGTCGTATAAGCCCGGGTGTGCTGCGCTCTCCCGTAACGAGGTTGAGCCGGAAAGTCGGCATTGGCTGTCCTACCCGTGCGGCGTGTTCGTAGAGATTGAGCAGCTGTGACGGCGGACCTGCGTACACCGTCGGCCGTAGGGTCGCGAGGATCTCGAGAACACGTCCGTAGTCATTGCGATAGGTGTCGACCCAAGTCCGGAAAGTTTGCACTCCGAGATAGTTGAGGGCTCGCTCGAACTGGAATGCGGCCGGCCCCTGGGGTGTGTTGATGAGAATGAGTGCGACGTCCTCTGGTGCGAGTAGTTCCTGCCAGTGCTCGGCGAAGTTCACCGTATTGATCATCAACTCGACCGCCGTCTTCGGAGCTGGAACCGGTTTAGAGGTCGTACCGGAGGTCTCGAAGTAGTTCGAGAAGCGAACATGGCCGGCCCTTACCGCCTCTTCCCCAATCCGTCGGCTCTCCGGCTTTCCGATGATGGGCAGTGCGCGGATGACTTCTCTGACATCGGCGGACGTACTCGGGGCGAAATCACGTAGTAATTCCAGGTGCTCGCCGTAGATCTCCCCGTACGTCGATAGCGTCAGTGCGGACTTGAACATGCTATGGAGCTGCGCCGCCTGCGCACCCGTCTCGTGTCGAAACTGATTCTTCTTCCAACGTGCGATCAACTCCGTCTGAGCCTGTTGGGCCCGAGCGACCTGATCAGCCAGTTCCTTGTCCCGGTACATGTTCCCCATCTCCGCGTTGCTTCAGCTGGCGAGGCGCTGCCGACTGGCGGGGGGGCCTCGAGGATGTCGGGAAGCAATCAGATCTCAACACCCGACATTGATATAGCACCCGACACTACTACTGGCATGCTGTGTGTCAAGACCCGTCCTCACTGCCTCGCGGGCTCGAGCAGAAGATGTCGGTGCTCACAAGGTCGCGTCCAGGGCCGTGTCGAGCCGGAGGTATCAGCCTCACTCCCGCGCCCGAGCTCGGTGGCGGGTGAGGGCGAGCCCGGTAACTAGCCCGGTAACCCACGTCCTGGCCAAGGCCCTCGCCCTTAACCCGACCGTTCACGATCTCCCAAGTCAGTAGGGCACCGCCTACACTTGGCAAAGAGGCTGGCGCCAAGCGAGCCGATTCATGCCGCGTAGTAAATGAATGCGACATGTGTCGGTGTTTGCCGACGCCGTTTCTCACCGGCCCCTCTGGTCCCCTCCGATCCCTCTGCCGCTCGTCTCAATGGAAAGGAGAACAGTATGCGCCGCATTATCGGTGCTATCGCCGCGCCCCTCATCGCTGTGGGCGCCCTTGCGGGAACCGGTGCCGTCATCCTGCATCGCGCTGTCCCCGCCGAGCTTCGCGACCATCTTCTCGGCGTCGGCGTGGCCCTCGTCATCATCGGCCTGCTCGCCGCCATCGCCGTCGTCTACCGCGCCCACTGGGGGAGCGGGGTCCTGGACCGGCGTGCAGCCGTCGTCCTCCTGCCCTCCTTCATCGTGATCGGCGGCTTCCCGCTGCTGTTCATGGCCGTGCTCAATATGCCCGACGCGGTGACCGGCGGCCTCATCGGTATTCAGCTGGGATCCGCGTTCTTCCTCGGGATACTCATCAGGTATCTCCATCAGTACTCTCGTGCCCACGCTGGCACCGATTAAGCAGGTTGGTTCTGACCCATGCGCTCTCGTCACGCCCATTCCAACAGTCGCTGGTTCCGCCGGTCCCGGTTGATCGTGGGCGCCGGCTTTCTGCTTCTGGTCATCTCTCAGTCCGCCGCCACCGGAGATCTGGCGAGTGTCCTCGGCCGATGGCACACCATTGCAGCCGTTGCTTTTCTCATTACTGGTGCAGCTCTCGTCCTGTTTCGTCTTCGCTATGAGCGGCTCCGGCGGTGACGATCTCGACGCGCGTGCGCGGGCCGGTTCTCCGCTCTCCGCGCACCGCGTAGCCGATGGTCGCCCCGAGAGGCTCATCGAGCAGAGCCGCCAGGCGTCGTGCGGCGGCGCGTGCGGCGACGCGCCGGGGCTGGGTGACGATGATGCGCCGGTCACCGGCCGGGGCGGTGAGGACCTGGGCGACCAGGGGCGGGACGAGGGTGGTCTTGCCGGTGCCGGGCGGAGCGGCGACGACGACTCCGCGCGCCGGAACGCCGGTCAGCAGCTCGCGGAGTCGGGGGAGGGCTTCCCTGGCGGGCAGCGGAGGAGGGGCGGCGAGTAGTCGGGCGAGCGGGTCGGGCGCGGTTCGGTCCACGCACTCATTGTGGTCGACGGCGATGCTCTCCCCTTCGCCCCCTCATCGAGATCGGTCGAGTTCCGCGTCGAGATCGGTTCAGTTCCGCACCGAGATCGGTTCGACGGCGGCGCGCCCGGGGGGCCGGGGCCGCGAGGCGGGCTTTTCGGTGCGAGTCCGACGGCGGCGTCGTCGGACTCGCGCCGAAATGTCGACCTCGACGGGAACGAGGCCGTGCGCCGGCGGGAGTCGTTCCCC
>ERZ773079.1277-NODE-1277-length-15376-cov-5.904445_pt1 | contig 15376 bp, 11 predicted proteins | sample MGYA00511355_ERZ773079 | MGnify/ENA primary metagenome ERZ773079 (study PRJEB29015, sample SAMEA2737979) | human oral metagenome | biome: human oral; feature: human-associated habitat; material: dental | place: China | collected 2117 ... | reverse complement strand
GCCACGGCGACGACCCCGGAACCTACGCACGGGCACAGTTCAACCTCGGAGTCGCCTATAAAGACCAGGGCAAGCTGGATCAGGCCATCAAAACCTGGTCAAAGGTTCACCACGGCGACGACCCGGAAGCCTACGCAGGGGCACAGTTCAATCTTGGCGAATTTTATGAGACCATAGGAGATCTTAAACAGGCCAAAGAAGCATACTGCAATGCACAAGATTTCTTCTACTATAACTATGGACGTGTCAAAAGGATTCTTGAATGTCCCCAAAAAGTCATTGAAAAACTGCGTGACATAGCTAAAAATACTGACGAAATCCTAAAGTCTCTTCAGATAATTCCAGATTTTGAATCGAGGGTTGCACACTATAGCCGCGCATCAACAGCTTTTACTTTATTTGGAAGCGATAAGAATCCGTCGAATTTCCGACTCAGTACTATTCGTGGAGTTAACGATCCGACAGAAGGGCTGATTCTAGGGAAATATTGGAATCAGCAAGGTATCCCAGAAACCATACACACAAACGATACCGCGACCTTCATTAGTTGTTTCACTTTTAATCACGACAGTCTTAACCAGTTTCGCCTCTATGGAAAAGAGGATGGTCGGGAAGCAACAGGTGTTAGTTTAGTATTCAACGAAGAGTTTTTTAGTGATCAGTCAGACGTCTTAAAGTTTATAGCTGGTCCTTCGGCAGACCTATCTAGTAAATCGGAACAGAATAAGTCCAATGAAACAGGGAAAACGGAGGGTGACAATAAGAAACAATTAATAGGTAAATCCACACTCTACCGCTGTATTTATCTAGACCCTGAGACCGGGTATTGGACTCTAGCTCAACGCGATAAATCCACTTTCTATCGCGAACACAATGAAGACGAAGACACAGATGCGAAAGGGAAATGGGAAGATTATTATGAATTAATTTCAAAAATAGAAGGGTGTGTCGAAACACGCTTATTTAACAAAGAAAATAACGAAGACACAGATACAAAAGGGAAACGGGGAAAATATCATGAATCAATTTCAACAAAAGAGGAAGGTGTCGAAACACACTTATTAAACAAAGAAAATAATGACGATAACTCTGTCTCATCTATACTTAAATCAATATTTACAAAAGATCACTTATACAATAAATGCAATAAAGACGAAAAACAGAAAATTCTTGAGGCCATCCGGTTTACCCTTCTCCCCTTGCAGTACTTGGTGAAACATATAGCCTTCCAGGAGGAACAGGAATGCCGCATTATGTATATTACTCAGTTCCGTGACGAGAAGATTCACAGCAACCGTGAAAAACAGTGGATGTACGTCGAGTATGAGGAGCCTGTACTGCCACATATCGATAAAATTTGGCTTTCCCCTGGCTCGGCAAAGTACCAAGATTTCTTCCGCATCCTGTTGGATAAAGAAGACAACGACAACAAGGTTCGCATCTCCCAGAACCCGTTTAGGAATAAGGAATAAATCGTTCGCCTTCCACCCAGCAGGGCAGCTCCCCTGTTTGCTTTTCCTGCCACCTGGGTGGGAACGTAGAATCATCTCGCCACCACCGTGTTGAAAGGGACATTATGAGCGCCGTTATCCGCCCAGCGCATCATGAGGAAAGCACTAGCCTGCGGGTGTTCATGCGTAAACTCGTGGAGCTGGCTGGCCTACGAACGGAGTATTACCAGTGAGCGTTAGCCTCAGAGAGCTCACCGTCGCCGATGCTGCGGTGCTGCGTAATATCAGTATCGCAACGTTCACCGAAACCTTCGCAGACTCAAACAGCGCGGCCGATATGGAGCTCTACATTGGGCAGCGTTTCTCCGAGGACCAGCTCGCCCAGGAGCTCGTCAACCCCGAGTCGTTCTTCTACACCGCCGAGGTGCAGGGGCAGACGGTGGGCTACCTCAAACTCAACACGGGCGGCGCCCAAACCGAACCGCAGCAGGAGAACGCCCTAGAGATTGAGCGCATCTACGTGCTGGGCACCCACCACGGCCACGGTGTGGGGCAGGCCCTCTACCAGCACGCCCTCACCGTCGCGAACCAGCGGGCGGCAAGCTACATTTGGCTGGGGGTGTGGGAGCGCAATCACCGGGCGTTACGGTTCTACCAGAAGAACGGGTTCACCGCCTTCGGGCAGCACATTTTCCGTCTCGGTGATGACGAGCAAACAGACATTCTCATGAAGCACGACCTCAACCGCTAGAAACACGCAGGAAAACAACAACGAAGGGACGCCGTGAACAACAGTGTCGCCATCTGGGTCGGCAGGTTCGACTCCGACCAGGAACTCCAAGACTACCTCGACATTGATTACGCCGCCGAGGATGACGACAGCGAATACATGGCCTCAGAATTCGCGGAAGCCTTCAAAATATTCCACCACGACGAAGACTTCCGGGAAGCCTACCGCGCCGAGACCGAGCCAGTAAGCTGGGCTGGGCTGGCCGAACCGCTCTCATACGCCGAAGGGTTCGCCCACACCGTCCCCAATATTACCGACCGCAACAACTCTATTATTGCGCTCTATAACTACACCTACCCGGGCACCGTGCACGGCACAGAAAACGTGCTGTTCGTGGGTAACTACACCTACTAGCACCCCGCCCGCTCCCCCACTGTTAAGGCGCTACGTACCGGGCGCACGGTTTCGGCTATAGTGTTATGCTGCCGTCTTTACACAACCACCAGAACCGTGCACTCAGCCCAGGGTGCAGGGGGTTCCTCGCGGCAGGGCGTGTTCACGTATAGTTAAGGAAATTAGTTCTTGCCCTGGGCGCACAGTACCGGCAAGACAGGTACCAACAGACTACTGGCTCAGGAAGGGAACTCATGGCCGAACAGCCCGATGCGGGTACGCAACGCTACGCCCAAGAACAGGTGAACCTTGGGGCGGAACACTACAGGCAGGGCCGCTTCGCAGAAGCCGCCGCCGCATGGGGCGCCGTACCTGAGAGCGTACCCGACCAGTACGCGGTGGCGCAGGTGGACTTAGGCATCATGTACGGCAGCACCGGCGACGCCGCACAAGCCATTGCGGCGTGGCAGAAAGTGCCCCAGAGCGAAATCCAGGCGTACGCGGTGGCGCAGTACAACATCGGCTCCGTGTACGAGGGGCAAGAGAAAGACGAGGCGGCGCTGGCGGCCTACGGCAATATCCCCGAAGCCGACACGATGCACTACGCCATGGGGCAGTTTAACAGTGCGGTGCTGCTGCACATGCACGGCAACTTCCGTGCCGCCCTGGGTGTGTACCAGAACGTGCCTGAGAGCGTGCCCGACCAGTACGCCCGCGCGCAGCTGAACCTGGGTGTGCTGTACCAGCAGATGGGCCTGGACGATAAAGCCCGTCAGTCGTGGAACCGGGTGCCAGCGGACTACCCCGACCTGTACGAGGTGGCCCAGTCATACCTGAACGACGAAGACGAAGACTCCTAAAACCCGTGGGTGCTACGGTGAGGCGCAGGCCCGCCGTGGCACCCGCTGTTTAAGTGTTTAAGGCGGGTGTTTTGCCTAGCCGCCCAGAACCGCCACGATTTCTTGCACAATCTGCCAGTTTCCGCTGCGTTTCTTCCAGGTGATGGTGAACAGGAAATCCTGCTCCTGTGCGCCCTGGCTCATCCTGCGTTTGAGCACAATAGTTCCGGTTTCGCCGTCAGAATCAGCAAAAAGAATAGTGTGCGCAGTGTTCAGGGGCGCGGCGCCGCTGTCTTTAAGCGTCTGGAAGAACCCGAGATTGTCCTGTTTTGAGAGAATCTGCACCGTATTATCCGGCAGGATCCGCACAAATTTCAGGTCATCGGCGTACACCCGCCGCAGAAAATCAATATCGTAGCTGGTGCCGCGCGCAATCAGCTCCTCGGTGAGTGCTTTCATCGTCTCGTCAATCATGATGCCCTCCATTCTCTGAGGTGGAAATACGTACAAGCTCAGCCTAGCATCTGAAAGCTCCATCCCGTCATATTCATCAGGTATGCTCGTGCTATGACTGTTTAGTTATTGTCTTATGACGATCCGTTCCATGTATCCGTGTCACACCCTGAACACGGCTATTTTTAGCAACCATAAAACATAATTCTTAAGGAAACAGTCATGACTATCCCCTGGCTCCCGGCAGCTCAAACCGCTCACAACCCTCAAGCGGTGGCACGTATCCTCAAGACCCTGCCTGAATGGTTTGGACGTGAAGAGTCCAATGCCGAATACATACATGATGCTGAACGACTGGAAACGTGGACGGTAACCCATCCGGAAACCCACGAAGTTGTGGGTATCATGCTGATCGCCCAGCACTACCCGGTTGAGGCAGAAATTCATTTGCTGGCAGTAGATGCCGCCTTTCACGGATACGGAATTGGCACTTCCCTCATAAATGCATTTGAAAAGGATGCACGTAACCGTGGTATCAGGCTGATACAGGTCAAGACGCTTGGGGAATCTTTTCTCAACGAACCGTACCAACGCACCCGCAATTTCTATCAAGCTGTAGGGTTTTTGCCCCTTGAAGAGACGAACCTGTGGGGCGAAGATACTCCCTGTCTGATAATGGTAAAAGCAATCTAACTGGCGTGACCGTATATAGAGCGCAGCCTTCATTCTGTCCAAAGCCTACGCTTCTCAAGGCGTCTAAAACGGGTTCTAATATTTTCTTGAACCCCTCACAACGTCATGTATAGACCTATTCCAAGGTAACAACCGTATCGCAGCGGGCAATGTCTTCGGGGCGGTGCGAGACCAAAACCGTTGCCGTACCGCCGGCGCGGGTTGCTGTATCCAGATCAGCCATAAGCGCCGCAGCTGATTCGGCGTCCAGATGCGCGGTCGGCTCATCCAGCAGAAGCACCGGGGATTCCACGAGCAGGGCACGAGCCACCGCCAGACGCTGCCGCTGGCCTCCCGAAAGGAACCCGCCGCCAGCGCCCACCCGGGTGCGTAACCCCTCAGGGAGCGTATCGTACCACTGCCCCAGCCCCACCCGGCGCAGCACAGCCACCATCTGCTGCTGGGTGGGACGCTGCGAACGGTCACGGGCCAGCAGCAGGTTACCCTCAAGGGTGGACTCAAAAATATGTGCCGCCTGCGGGCACCACGCCGCGTAGCTGCGCACCCGCTCAGCATCCAGCACCTGACCGTGCGCGCAAATCTGCCCGGCCTCCAGCGGCAAAAACCCCAGCAGACTCGCTAAAACAGTGCTCTTACCCGAACCCGACGGCCCGGTAACACCAGTCCACTCCCCCGCACACGCGCTCACGGTAAGGCGCTCAAAGACAGGGGTCTCCATGCCGGGCCAGCGTGCGGCGGCGTTCGCAAGCTCCAAGGCGGGCCCCCGCCCAGACGCAGGGGCGAGCACCAGGGAGTGGGCACGGCTAGCGGCTTCCTCGTCGTCTGTGAGGTCAGGGATATCCGCCTCAGCCGCCACATCGGGGGCGATCCGGGCCACCAGGCGCGCAAAAGCGGGCCACGAACGCACCGCCTCAAGATGCCCCACGGTGCTCTCAATCATGCCGGTGCACATGAGCACCACAATCGCCGACTCCGGCGCCCCCACCGTGCCCGACACCGCCAGCGGGTACGCAATGACCGCGCACCACAGCGCCGCACCAAACCAGGCCACAACAGCCAGGGCACGCCCCGCACCCTGCGCATACGCCCCCCGGGTCAGTGCCCGCAGGTTCCGTGCGTCCACCCGTGCGGCGGCGGCAACCGCCGTCTGCGACACCCCGTTAGCGCGCGCATCCTCTGCGGCACCAAGCAGGCTGGTGCTCAACCGCATCAGCTGCGCGGTCGATGCGCGCGAAGCCCCCTCAGCGCGGGCGTCCGCACGCAGCACCACCCACGGGGCCAGCACAGTTGTGACAAACGCCGCGAGCGCCACCGGCGCCAGCGCCTGCGGCAGAATCACCCAGGTGCTCACCAGCGCCACGGCCATCACCAGCAGGTGCGCGGCGGGCGGCAGAATCACACGCGGTATGCCGTCGCGCAGCTCATCAATGCCGCCAATGAGCCGCTCCAGCAGGGCGTCGCCGCGCAGCAGGGCGCGCACACTGCCGATATTGCGGTACGCCCCCGCCCATGCGCGCAGGCGCAGGGTGTTAGCGGCGGCAAGTACCCGCGAGTGGGTGAGCAGACGCTCAGCGTAACGTGCGGTGGCGCGCCCCAGCCCGAAGAACCGCACACCCACGATGGCGACCATCAGGTACATCATGGCGGGGCCTTCGGCGGCACGCACAATCAGCCACCCGGAGAGGGCGGTGAGGGCAACGGCCGCGAGTGAGGTTGCTGCCGCCATCATGACGGGCCCGGCGGCTTTGAGCACACCTATTTTCGTGAGCCCGCGCAGGATTGTGAGGGTCGCAAGAACACCGGGGGCCGTGCCGGGCTCTGCGGGGCTGCTGGGCAGGGTTTTGTCTGTTGCTGTCTCCTGTGTGTGCGCCTGCGCTGGTGGTGCGGACGCGGGGATTGGGGCAGGTGCCGGGTTTGTTTTAAGCGCCCAACGGTAACCGCCGCCGGGGTGCGCGTCTGCCCGCAGCCAGAGGGCGCAGTGCTCGGCCAGTTCCCCCTCGTGGGTGACGATGAGCACGTTCGCACCGCGTGCCGCCAGCGCCCCTAAGGCGCGGGTCACCAGATGTGCGGCGTGTGCGTCCAAGTGTGCGGTGGGTTCATCCACGAGCACACTCAGGCGGGGCTGCTGGAGGGCGGAGGCTTCATCACGGTGGTGCTCATCAGCGGCTGCGGCCCGGTATAGGGCGTCGGCGCGGGCGAGGGTGCGGGCGATCGCTAACCGGCGGGCCTGGCCCGCGCTGAGCGATTCGGGGGCTTGTTCGGCGAGGTTTTCAAGGCCCAGCTCAGCCAGATAGCCGGTAAGGAGCACCGTGTCGGAGGGGGCAAATTCGGTGTCTGCCGCGAGTAGCTGCGCGGCGTATTCCTGCTCGCTCTTAGAGGCGCTGAAGGCGTAGAGGGCCATCTCCAGCAGTACCGTGGGCGCGGCGAACTGCGGTGACTGCGCGATCATAAGGGTGTGCCCCACCCCGCTGACGGCACCGCCCACATGCACGGGCTCTGATGCGCCGGTGGGTACCAGGCCCTCACGTACCGCCCCGGACAGCACGCCGAGCAGGGTTGATTTGCCGCATCCTGAGGGTCCTGTAATCCCCAGGATGGTGCCCGCTCCCCCACGTTCTTGGCACTCGGGCAGGGTGAAGCTGAGGTTGCTGAGTACTGTGCCGCGGCCGGGGTAGGCGACGGTCAGGTTCTCAACCGTCAGGCCCTTACCGTTCTGCTCGTTACTGTGCGGTGCCTCGTGGGTGGTGGTGCCCGCTGGCTGGGGTGCATCAATAATGTTCTGGGCGGCCCGCAGCGCGGCTACCCCGTCTTCTGACTGGTGGTAGGCGGCGCCAACATCCCGCAGCGGCTGGTAGCATTCGGGGGCGAGCAGCAGCACCAGGATGGCGGTGTCTAGCCCCATCTGCCCGTTGACCAGGCGCACGCCAATGAGCACAGCCACCAGGGCCACCGAGATGGTGGTGATGAGTTCCAGCGCGAGGGATGACATGAAGGCGCTGCGCAGGGTGTGCATGGTGCGGGCACGGTATTTCTCGCCGATTGCCGCTAATGCACGGGTCTGGGCGCGTTCCCGCCCTAACCCGATGAGCACCGGCAGCCCGCGCACCAGTTCAAGAATATGGTCTGAGAGGCGGTGCAGTTCGGATTGTGCGGCGGCGGTGTCTTCACGCGTGGTTTTGCCGATGAGCACCATAAAGAGCGGGATGAGCGGCAGGGTGCAGGCCACGGTGATGGCGCTTATAGGGTCTAAAAGCAGCAGAACAACCCACAGGGTGGCGGGCACTGCGGCGGAGCTGACGAAAGCGGTGAGGGTTTTGGTGTAGTAGTTATCGAGTGCGTCCAGCCCGCGTGAGATGAGCACGGCGGTGGCGCCGGTGCCTTCGGGGGTGTCGGCCCCGCCGGTTGCGAGCACCCGCTGCAGCAGCTGCCGCCGGATACTTGATTTCGCCCCGGATGCGGCTTTCTGGGCGCTGAGGGTGAGCAGGTATTCGAATCCGGCGCGGGCCAGGAGGGCCAGCACCCCGCTGATAATGAGCGTAATGGTGATGCCGTCCCCGCCGCCGAGAAGCCACCCGAGCGTGCCGTCAAGTTTGGCTTGGGAGTCCCCGGCGAATTCGATGAGCGCCCGGTACTCTTCGGGGGTTGAGGTGTGTTTGCGGCGTTCGTGTTCGGCGGCGAGCGCAGCGAACCCGGCGTGTGCGGCCCGTGCTATGGCGGATGCGAGGGCTGCGCTGAAGATGACGGTGGCGAGGGTGTGCGCCATGGTGAGCACGGCGAATACGCCCAGGTTTTTGCGGGCGTTAGGCCCTAGGGGCGGGCGTTTGTTGTCGCGTTTAGTGGCTGCCCCGTTCGAGGGCGCTGCGGTGCGTGTGGCGCCCGCACGTGTGGTGTTTTTAGTTGAGTGTGTGCTCACCGTTGGGCTCTCTTCTTGTTCCCCGGGTTGTTGGCCCTTGCGGGCTGTCTCATACACCCCATATTTTAGGGAACATTCCGGGAGGTTTCACCCGTTGGGGTGCGTAGGTATTTATGACCCGCCGCTCACCACCTGGCCGTCTTATGCACGGGGTGTAGTTGGGTGGTGTCGGTGGTGCTGCCGGGCTGTTGCAGCAGTTGATCGGGCTGTTATTGGTTCTCTTATGGCCACGCCCCCGCATCGTGGCTTTGGGCCTATGATGCGGGGGCGTGTTTGTCAGCTGCCGAGGGGCCGGTTTCGCTGGTTTCTATTCCGCTGCTACCTTATTGGGCAGTTTTGCCAGGTCGGTGGCGTCGTGTGCAGCCGGGATGTGTTCAACGCGCAGGCGTTTGCGGAACACCCAGTACGTCCAGCCCTGGTACACCAGAATAACGGGCAGGCCCATGAGCCCGACCACGCTCATCACACCCAGGGTGTATTCGGAGCTGGAGGCGTTCGCAATGGTGAGCGAGTGGGAGGCGTCCAGGGTGGAGGGCAGCACGTTCGGGTACAGGGCGGTGAAGATAGCCAGCGCACCGAACGCTATGAATAGGCTCAGCCCCGCGAATGCGCGGCCTTCGCGTCCTGCTTTAGCGCTCAACCAGCCTAGGGCTACGGCCACAACCGCCAGTATCGTGCACAGCCATGACACCCCGTTGCCGGTGGTGAATTGCATGTACAGCACCCACCCGGTAATTGGCAGCAGGGCGATCGGCAGCAGGCGCACTAGGGCTGCGCGGGCACGGTGCCGGATTTCCCCGTCGGTTTTGAGTGCCACGAATGCGAGCCCCTGCATGAGGGAAAACCCTACCAGTGACAGCCCGCCCAGCAGTACGGGCCAGCTTGCCCAGGCGAAGGCGCCGCCCACGCGGTCGCCGTTGCTGTTAATGGGCAGCCCGATTGAGGTGAGCGCCAGCAGCGCCCCCACCAGCAGGGCGATGAAGAACGAGGATACTGAGATGGCGGTGTTCCACCCGTTAATCCAGCGTTCGTCGTTTTTCTTGCCGCGGTATTCGATGGCGACCGCACGGAAAATCAGTGCCAGCAGTGCCAGTGTCAGCGGAACGTACAGTGCCGAGAACAGGGACGCGTACCATAGCGGGAATGCGGCGAATGTTGCCGCGCCGCCGGTGACCACCCACACTTCGTTGCCGTCCCAGACGGGGCCGATAGTGTTCAGCAGCAGGCGGCGTTCCTGCTCGTTCTTGGCGAAGAAACGGCTCATGAGCATCCCCACGCCCAAATCGAAGCTGTCAAGGATGAGGTAGCCGATCCAGAACACGCCAACCACCACGAACCAGATGGTTGGCAGTGTCGGCTGGCCCGCGAAAATATTAAAGTCGAAGTTCATGATGTTGAGTCCTTCAATCCTTGGCGCCTAGTAGGCGAACTCCAGCACGTCCCGTTGTGCGGCGCCGTCTTTGTCGGCGTCGTCATGGTGGGATTGCACGAGTTCGGGCATTGCGGCCACCACACCGGATTTCACATATTTAACCAGTAGGTAGATTTCGACTACCATCAGGATGCCGTATACCGCCCCGAGGGAGATCAGGGAGAACAGGATCTCTTCGCCTGAAACACCGGGTGAGACGGCGGCGGCGGTGAACATCATGACGGCGGGGTCACCTTCAGGGTTGGGTGCCACCACGAACGGCTGGCGGCCCATTTCGGTGAAGATCCACCCCAGGGCGTTGCCGAAGAACGGGGCGAGAATACCCAGGATTGCGAGGTTCTTCAACCATTTAGCTTCTGGGACGGTGCCGGTTCCTTTCTTGCGGGTCACCCACAGCACGTACACGTATGAGAGGGCGCCGATACCGCCGAAGGTGATCATGCCGCGGAACCCGTAGTAGGTGACTTCCATGAGCGGCAGGTACTGTATTTCTTGGCCTGCGCGCTCACCGTAGAGGGGGTTGTTGGCTAGGTGCGTGCCGTACTTTTCTTTGTATTCGGGCAGCAGGGTGTTCACGCCTTTCACCTCGGTGGTGAAGTTATCGTGCGCTAGGAAGGAGAGGGCGCCGGGTATCTCAAGGACGGCGTGTACTTTGTCGCAGTCCTGCGCGCCGGGGGATGATATGGACAGGACCGAGAAGCCGGTGCCGTCGTGGCAGGCTGCCTCGGCGGCCGCCATTTTCAGGGGCTGCTGGTGGATCATCAGCTGCGCTTGCATGTGCCCGCTAAGCCCCACGCCCATAAAGCCGATGAGGCCTACCACGGCGCCTACTCGCAGGGAGCGGAACCACACCAGGTAGTCTTTCTTGTCGCGGCCTCCGACTTCGGCGTCGCCGACCACAACTTTGCCGTCCTCTACGGTGTCGATGCCGTCTTTGCGGCGGCGCCACAGCTTGTACCAGGCGATTCCGACCATGAACCCGCCAGCAACCTGGATAGCACCGAAGATCACGTGGGGGAAGGTCAGCAGCGCGGTGTTATTGGTGAGCACAGCCCAGATATCGACGAGGCGGGGGCGGCCGTCGATCATTTCAACGCCGACGGGGTGCTGCATCCACGAGTTTGCGGCGAGAATGAAGTACGCCGAGATCCATGAGCCAGCTACGGCGGCGAAAAGGCAGAAGGCGTGTACCTTGGGCTTGAGTTTGTCCCAGCCAAAGATCCACAGGCCTAAGAAGGTCGATTCGACGAAGAACGCGAACAGCCCTTCCATCGCTAGGGGGGCGCCGAAGACGTCGCCCACGAATCGGGAGTACTCACTCCAGGCCATGCCGAACTGGAATTCCTGCACCAGGCCGGTGGCCACACCCATAATGAAGTTAATGAGGTACAGTTTGCCCCAGAACTTTGTCATGCGCTTGTATTCGTCTTTTTTGGTGAAGACGTAACGCAGGTACAGGTAGGTGACGACCATACCCAACCCGAGAGTTAGCGGCACCATGAAGAAGTGGTACACGGTGGTGATGCCAAACTGCCACCGCCCAACATCAAGGGGATCCATAGCGGTCCTTTTCTTAGTGTGTAGTGCTTATGTGGTTGTCGCCGGATCTGCCATAGATCCGGCGATTATATAAGTGCAATGCCTCTTACACTACAACCTTTTATTTTCGGCATAAATCATGCGAATTTTGAGGGGGTCGGGGTGAGGCTTGACTAGGGTCTAAAGGTGGATTAAACGCTATCATCTTTTTGAAAGTATTTACCCGTAAATCATTATTTATAGGCACATTCCGTCGCGGCATGAACGGCAACAAACCATGCCCCGCAGGCCCCGTCCCTGGCAGGCGGCCCGGGAAATGAACAAAAGTGGCCCGGATAGTGCTTTTGCAAGCACTAAACAGCCACTTTGTTACAGTCACAAACTATCTATGAGAAAACACATAGTGAGTATTGTCACCATTTTGTGTTCAGGGTGTGCTAAATGTCGATATTTTCCTGATCCAGCTGGTGTGCACCGGCAATAATGAACTCCTTACGCGGGGCCACCTCCGACCCCATGAGCAGGGCAAAAGCGCGCTCTGCCGCCTCCGCATCCTCCACCCGGATGCGCCGCAGCATACGGTGGCGCGGGTCCATAGTAGTCTCAGCCAGCTGGTCGGCGTCCATCTCGCCCAAGCCCTTATACCGCTGAATCGGCTCCTTATACCCCTTACCTTCAGCAGTGAGCCTATCAAGCAGCTCATGCAGTTCCCGCTCCGAGTAGGTATACACCATCTCATTAGGTTTGCCCCGGTTAATAACCTCCACCCGGTGCAGCGGCGGCACGGCGGCATACACACGCCCGTCCTCAATGAGCGGGCGCATATACCGGTAAAACAGGGTCAGCAGCAGGGTGCGGATGTGCGCCCCGTCCACGTCAGCATCGGTCATCATAATCACTTTGCCGTAGCGGGCCGCCTGAAGGTCGAAGGTTCGCCCGGATCCGGCCCCAATCACCTGGATCAGCGCTGCGCATTCGGCGTTGGCGAGCATATCAGAGACCGAGGCGCGCTGGGTGTTCAGGATTTTACCGCGAATCGGCAGCAGCGCCTGGTATGAGGAAGACCGCGCCAGGCGGGCTGTGCCCAGTGCGGAGTCACCCTCCACAATAAACAGTTCAGAATGTTCCACGTTCCCCGAGCGGCAGTCCACCAGCTTGGTCGGCATTGACGAGGATTCCAGGGCGGTTTTACGGCGTTGCGCCTCTTTATGCACCCGCGCCGAGATGCGAGTTTTCATCTCCGAGACAACCTTCTCGCACAGGGCATTTGCCTGCGCCTTATCGGCCCGCCCGGTCGCCTGCAGGCGCGCCTTGAGCTGGTCAGATACCACTTTCAGCACAATCTGCCGCACCGCCGGGGTCCCCAGAATCTCTTTGGTCTGCCCCTCAAATTGCGGCTCGGCCAGGCGCACCGTCAGCACCGCCGTTAACCCGGCCAGCGCATCGTCTTTCTCGATCTTGTCGTTACCGACTTTGAACCTGCGGGCATTATCGGCCAGATGTTTGCGGAAGGTGCGTAGCAGCCCCTGCTCAAACCCGGTGGTGTGGGTGCCGCCTTTGGGGGTGGCAATAATATTGACGAAACTACGGATAGTGGTCTCGTACCCTATCCCCCAGCGCAGGGCAATATCAACTTCGCATTCACGTTCCACGTCGGTGAGCTGGGAGCGCCCGTCCTCCCCCAGCACCGGCACGGTTTCGGTGAATGAGCCACGCCCGGTAAACCGCCAGATATCGGTTACCGCGCTGTCATGCGCTAAGAACTCTACGAACTCACTAATGCCGCCATCATGTTGAAAAACTTCTTCGTGGGGGCCGAACTCGCCGGGGGTTCCGGGCACTCGCCGTTCGTCCCTAATGGCGATGCGCAGCCCGGGAATCAGGAACGAGGTCTGTCGGGCGCGTGAAACCAGATCTTCGTAGCTGAACCGTGCATCAGGGGTAAAGATCTGCGGGTCAGCCCAGTAGCGCACACGGGTTCCGGTGACGCCCCGTTTTGCTCTGCCCACAATCTGCAGCGCCTCGGCGCCCTCTGCGGCCGGGGTGAACGTGTCCTCCGGTTTGGGGGTGCGGCCGGAGTCGAACCGCCCGGGCATGCCGTGGCGGAACGACATCTGGTAGGTTTTACTGCCGCGATCCACCTGCACATCCAGGCGGGATGACAGCGCGTTTACCACGGAGGCACCCACCCCGTGCAGACCGCCGGAGGCCGTGTACGAGCCGCCGCCGAATTTGCCGCCCGCGTGCAGCTTGGTGAAGACCACCTCCAGGCCCGATAGCCCGGTGCGCGGCTCAATATCGGTGGGGATGCCTCGGCCGTCGTCCTGCACCTCTACCGAACCGTCACGGTGCAGAATAATCTGGATTGACTGACCGTACCCCGCCAATGCCTCATCAACAGAGTTGTCGATAATCTCCCACAGGCAGTGCATGAGCCCGCGCGAGTCGGTCGAGCCAATATACATGCCGGGGCGCTTGCGCACCGCTTCTAAACCTTCAAGTACTGAGAGGTGGCGGGCGGTGTAGTTCGACGCGGCCAAGTCTTTCCCTTTCACAACGGTTTTCTTCGTAGGTCTATTCTATCGTGGCTTGTGCCCAGAAGCGGCTTAGCAGGTCATTGTCGGGCGCGCCCACGCCGAACCAGCACCTGGTGAAGGGGGCTTCCCACCAATGGCTCCTCGGGCCTGTTCTCCCCTCTTCCCTAGTAAAGGCAATGTGGTGCTATTTGTAGTCCGGGTGCAGTTCGGACGCTCAGAGCGAAAGGTGACTAAGAGGGTGGGCTCAGCAGGTGGGTTTATGGTTGCATAGAGTTAGCACTCGTTTCTCTACATTTTGAAGGGTGAACAATGACCGTGAACTCCACTCTCGACCCCGCCAAGGTACGTCAGCTGACCTCCCGTGACCGCTGCGATGTGTGCGGCGCGCAGGCTTATGTTCGGGCTGTACTTCCTTCGGGTCATGACCTGCTGTTCTGCGGCCACCACGCTCGCGCAAACGAGGCCGGGGTGAAGGCTATTGCGGGCACTACCTGGGATGATCAGACCTCCCACCTGTAAGTTTCTTATTGTTGCGGCGCACCCTGAACTTTTCAGGGTGCGCGCCGTTTATTGTTATTTACCGTCCCGGTTTTCGCCCGTTCCGCAGCGGGTGGGGAGTTTTTAGCTCCACCGAAGTTTAGCGGGGTGTTCATTCCATTCATAGTAAACATCGGAGAAATCGCGTGAGGCTAACTGCTCCGGGGCGATCAGCCAGTTCGCGGCCCCACCGTACCCCCACTTCACATCAGGGTCTAGTTCGTACTCTGTTCCCATGGTGAGTAAGTTGAACGTGTAACCCTTAGCAAGGGCCGGATGCTGCCTTGGGTCATCGTTAAATGTTTCGGGGTACCCGCCCAGCTGGTTAATAATGTCGTCTGCCCCAAGCTCTTCCACAATGTTTATCCCGTCCCCGCCTGTGGCGCGGCCCAGACTAATGGCGTCCTCATACCCATCAATGGGTTGTGCAGGGTACCTCTCGTTCCAGTACTGTGTGAAAAGCTCATCAAACGGTTCACGCAGATACTGAAGCGGGTTATGAAGCGCAGGCGCGAACTTTAACGCCAGTTCCGGGGTGCCCCGTCGTATGGGCCACACGTATTCAGGAAACTTGTCGGCCTCCCAGTCGATATGTGCCGACTGGGCGTGCGGATTGGGGTCTGTAAGTTCGGGGTAATATATCACCCGGTTGTTGAGGGGGCTGGTTGGTGCGGTAGGGTCGGCACCCCAGCCGGGGCGCGGGGCAATCCAAAACTGAAGCATCCCGGACTCGGGATACAGGGTATTCTCCGGCAGCTCGGCACAATTAATCTGCGCAATCATCCCTAAAGGCTGCCCATCGGCACCAAGGGGCGCATCCACCCCAGCGGGCAGGTACGGCACACCCCCAAACTTCGAG
>ERZ773079.1276-NODE-1276-length-15378-cov-22.434837_pt1 | contig 15378 bp, 11 predicted proteins | sample MGYA00511355_ERZ773079 | MGnify/ENA primary metagenome ERZ773079 (study PRJEB29015, sample SAMEA2737979) | human oral metagenome | biome: human oral; feature: human-associated habitat; material: dental | place: China | collected 2117 ... | reverse complement strand
TAGATTCCTTGCCGTACAAGACAAAATTCACCGCCTTTGCCCGTTCAACTTTCATTACCAAACCCGCACCGTCAACCAGCAAATTATCCGTTTTATTAAGCGCAGCTTTATCTTCAGGGTATACTTTCAAGCCTGCCGCCTTAGCAATCAAAGCCGGCGTCTGCTGCGCAGTCGTTACTTTCAAGCGCTTACCGTTATCAACAATCGTAATTGGCCGGGCGCGATAGATATTAATATTATACTTTTCAGCAGCCATGTCTGTATCAAGGCTGGGCTCTATTACATCATTTTTTTCATCTACCTTAACGTTGGCCGCCTTCAGCGTCTCGCGGACAGTCCTAGCCTTCGTAATAACCGTCCGCCCAGTGCCGCGATCATAAATATTGACAAGCTTTTCACCAGCTTTGACCACTGGATTATTGCTATTAGCGAGCGCTTGATTAACGAAAAGCAAACTACCAAACATAACCGCAAATACACCCAGCAGAACAGCGGCGCTTCTATAATGACGTTTTATTAGCGATGCGATACCCATAACAATGTACGAATGTATAATCTTTCTTATTATATCAAATTTTCTCCAAACGTGCAAATTCAACGTTTAATTTTTTAATCTTTCCGTCATCAAATTTGACAGTCACACCCAATCCCTCGCTGTCAATAATTTCACCGGCGCCAAAGCTCGGACTGCGCACCCTATCCCCTACTTCCAGTCCAATTTCTTCTGAGTAAAAATCGGCTTCTGCTGGCGGCTGAGCTGGCCTATCAATTCCGCCAACCATCAACCCCATCTCGTCTAAAAACCGCGACGGCATATTATAACCAATTTGCCCAAACTGCGTCCGGGAACTGGCGCAACTAACAAATAATTCCTCCCTGGCGCGCGTCACGCCGACATAACACAGCCGGCGTTCTTCCTCAATATCATCAGCCTTACCGCTATCAAACACTCGTGCGTGCGGTAAAATCCCCTCTTCCAGCCCCGCCAAAAATACTACCGGAAATTCCAGGCCCTTAGCCGCGTGCAGCGTCATAAGTGTCACCTGTTGCTCCGCCGCCGTGTCTGCCGAAGACATCAGCGCCATTTCTTCCAAAAACGCCGGCACGTCAACATAAGCTTTGGCTTCCGCCAGCAACACGCCAATATTTTCCATCCGCTCCTCAGCCTGAGGCGTACCGTCATTGATAAAATCCCCATAGCCAGTTCTTTTTATAATTTTTTCAATTAGTTCCGCTGGCGAACCGTCAATTTCCTGCCGCAGCTCCTCCAGAATTTTTCCCAGCTCCAATAAAGGCCGTTTCGCTCGCGCCGTCAAATTATCGGCCTCTTCGACCGCCAGCAAGCCGCTGACAATATCCCGCCGCGCCGCATCATTCCAGTCCAAAAATTTAGCCACACTCACTGTACCGATACCGCGCTTTGGCACATTGACAATCCTTAAAAAACTAACCCGGTCGCTCGGCTGATACAACAATCGAAGATATGCCAGTACATCCTTAACAACCGCCCGATCTAAAAACCTTAGACCGCCGACAATTTTATACGGAATATAACTTTGCCTGAGCGCCCGCTCGATTGCATAACTCTGGGCATTCGTCCGATATAATACCGCCACATCGCCATACTGGCGACCATTGGCAATTTGCGCTTGAATCTCATTAGCAATCGCCAGCACCTCTTCCGACTCGCTATATAATTGCCATAATTTTGGATCAATGCCATCACCATTTGCCGTCCATAGATTCTTATCTGTCCGATGAATATTATGCTGAATGAGCGAATTTGCTAAATCTAAAATCGCGCCTGTTGAACGATAATTTTGCTCCAATTTAACCACGGTTGTCCCCGGAAAATCGCGCTCGAAATTAAGAATATTAGTATAATCAGCGCCGCGAAAACTATAAATCGACTGCGCATCATCGCCAACCACGCATAGGTTACGCTGTTCGTTAACCAACAATTTGATCAGCGCGTACTGCACAGCATTCGTATCCTGATACTCATCAATTAGAATGTGCTCAAACTGGCGCTGCCATTTCTGGCGAATCTCTGGACTATTCTGTAATAATTCCACGGTTTTAGTTAATAAATCATCGAAGTCGAGCGCTGCCGCCTCTTCCAAGGCTTTTTCATAGGCGAAGAACAATTCAGCAATTTTCTGCTCCCGAGGGCCGCGCGCTGACATTGAAAAATCTTCTGCGCTGCGCATTTCATTTTTAGCATTTGAAATAACCGAAAGCACCGCCCGCGGCTTAATATCTTTATCCGTCAGACCGCGCGCTTTCATAATCTGCTTCATCAGACTCACTTGATCGTCAGTGTCGTAAATTAAAAACCGCTTGTCCAGCCCAATATTTGCGCCGTCCATTCTTAGTATCCGTACGCAAATACTATGGAATGTCCCCATCCACGGCATAAATTGACGATTCTCAGCTTCCTCATTCAGCAACTGTGCCAATCGCTGCCGCATTTCCTTGGCGGCTTTGTTAGTAAATGTTACTGCTAAGATTCGGCTAGGAAAAACTTTCAACTCGCCAATCAAATAAGCAATTCTATGCGTTAGCGTCTTTGTTTTTCCAGAGCCAGCACCCGCCAAAATCAATAGCGGCCCGTCGCCATGCGTCACCGCCCGAGCTTGCTCATCGTTCAAACCATCCGTAAAACTAGTCATGTATCTATTTTATCAGCAAAAAGTATGCTGCCGCACCGCCGGCCACACCAATTGCCAAAAATAACAGAATCAGTAGAACTGTCAGCCAGCCAGATTTGCTTTCTTCTTTAGGGTCAAAATTTTTTGACGTACGGCTTGCTGCATCAAACATAGGCTTAGGCTCAGATTCAGTTGAATCTTTTTTCGGCGAATGACGCGGCGAAGCATCATCATTATCGCCCGGTTTTTTAGAAGCCCTCTGCTCGGCTGCCTTAATATCATCAACGGCAGCGTCAAGGCTAGAAACGTCAGCCTCCTCGGCCGCCATAACATCCGCGCTAAATTCTGGCGGTAGCCCAACATCACCGCCCGGCTCAACTTCATCGTCCGAATCATCCTCTGAAACATCCAACTTCCGCGGCGTATAATTTGCTAAAGATTTTTTATGGTCATCATTTTTCGCTATTGCAGCGCCTCCGTAATTTGCATCATCAGTAGCGGCGGCTGGCGTACCTAGCGGTCTTTTCTCGACTTCAACGTTAGAGATAAAAGGCGATACTGGAGCAGTACTTTCGCTTTTACTCTGAACTGACGTTGCTACATCAGGGGAATCGTTTGTTTTACTCTCTGGGTTTTGCGGCAACACGACGCGTTTTTTCGCTGAACTCAACAAAGACTTTTCAGGATTAGCGGACGTTGATGTATCAACACTACTGCTGCTCTCGCTCGAATGGATATTATTAAGGTTATTACCCCCTCCTATCATGGACGGGCGGCGGATACCCTTATCTGCCAAGTTAGCATTATCATCAGTATTCGCTGGATTAGCTCCAGATTGGTCTACCAATCCCGCTTTGGATGTATTTGGAGTCATTTTTCGCTGCTGTACTAATTTAGACTTAGACGACGGATGAACAACATCCATAAAACGACCATGCGGACGCTTAGCTATCATTGGCGACACGTGAACGGTATCACCTTCAGGAGGGACAGCTGGCGGCGGAGATACGGCCGGCGTAACTGCTGGCGTATGACCACTAGGCGAAACAGAAGACGATACCGTAGAGCCAGATGAGCTTGACGGTGGAGCGGACGGCACTGCTGGCGTCGTTGACGCAGGCGAGATCGACACTGTCGATGCCGCTGGTTTTGGCTTTTGTGTAGCTGGCGTTACTCCTGAATTTGGCGAAGATGATGAAGACAACGGAACCGATGAAGGAGCCGGAGCTGGTGGCGAATTTGTCGTTACTACCGGCGCAGTAACTGCTACTGGTGTCGCTGATGCTGTCGTTGCTGATGGCGTAGTTGAAGTGGAGGTAGCTACTACTGGCGCCGAGGAGGCCGCCGGAGCAGACGAAACAGTTGGCGGCTTCACGTTAGTTGCCGCTGAAGGAACAGGAGGAGCAGAAGGAGTCAAAGATCTTACAGGAACTGACGGCTGGCCTGCAACTGACGCAGCCACAGGAGCAGACGAAGTTGGCGAAGAGACTGGCACCGAAGGTACTGTTGTAACTTTAACAGCACCAGCTTCTGCTTCAGTATTTGGAGATGGCTTGGGAGCTTCCGTTCCAATCTTAGCCGCCGGAGCCTCCGCGCTCTGATTGCCAAATGTTTGCATTACAGGCGAGCTATGCGACACACTCACCGGAATATTACCACCAACATTATTATTGACAGGGGCAGAGACAGGATCAGTACTAGCGTTCTCAGCAGAAGAGACTGTAGGAATAGCGAACTCAGGGCTGCTTTCATTACCACTAGCCAAGCTAGCGTCAGAAGTCGTACTCTCGCCAGCATCTGTCTTATTTTCCGCTGCCCGCTGCTTGCTCATCAAGGAATTTACTGCTTTGTCCAGCTCGTCAAAATCAATATCTGTCATATGCCCCCTATTTTTATCCCTTATGTGCTTTTTCTATTATCTCCGTAAATTGATGTATATCCAAACTTGCCGCGCCAACCAATAATCCATCAAGTCCTGAAATTGCCAAATAATCAGCTGCGCTATCAACCGTTATACTACCGCCATATAAAATCCGTACTTCCTCGGCTGCCTTTTTACCATACAAATGAGCAACGTGCTGGCGAATCATTTGCGTTGCTTTTTTTACATCAACCGGTTTAGCATTGTCGCCGGTACCAATCGCCCAAATTGGCTCATAGGCAATCACTACCCTATCCAACTCCTCAGCCGTCACATTCGCCAGACCGCTAGTTAGCTGATCAGCCAAAACATCCCTCGTTTCACCTAAAGCCCGTTCTTGCGCCGTCTCGCCAATACACAAAATTGGCTGAAGACGATTCCGAATCGCCGCCTGAACTTTCAACCTAATATCTTTATCGCTTTCAATAAAGATATATCGCCGCTCCGAATGTCCAATCAACACATAGTCAGCAATCCCCCGAAGATGCGCTGCCGGCACTTCGCCAGTGTACGCGCCATGGTCGCGCCAATAGCAATTCTGCGCTGCCAACTTAGCAATTCGCCGATTAATTTGCAAACTTAGACTCTGCAATGTTAATGTTGTAGGAGCTACAACAACCTCAACGTCCCGGCGCGGCTTTAGAACCTCCATTAGCTTATGCAGATACAAGCTCGCCTCTTGCATATTGAGATTCATCTTCCAGTTGCCAATGATTAATTTTTTTCTCATGATGATAATCCTTATGCTTAGTTTATCACCTCAATCCATACACGTCTAGTAAACTTTCAATTCCCGGCAGTTTTTTACCCGCCATCAGCTCCATACTAGCACCGCCGCCAGTGGAAACATGCGTAAAACTCTGTCCGTCATGACCGTCCCATTTTAAGATAAAATCAGCTGTATCGCCGCCGCCAACAATCGACACTACATCCTTATTCTGAGCAATTGCCAAAGCTACGCGCGCCGAACCAATTGAAAAAATCTTTGTCTCAGTATAACCGAGAGGACCGTTCCAAATCACCGTTTTCGCATTTGCCAAGACTTTCGTGAACACCTCAATTGTCTGACTGCCAATGTCTAGCGCCATATCATCCCTGGCAATTTTATCAACGCTAACCTCGCGGCGAGGCAGCTCGCTATAGGGATCGGGGGCTACCGCCACATCACTTGGCAAAACCAAAAAATCATCAACATGATCTACGCCGACCTTTTTTTCTGCTTTATCATAAATATCCTTAATTACCTGCTCCTGACCAGACTCAGAGACACTCTTGCCAATATTGCAGCCGCGGTATTGCAAGAAAGCATTTGCCATAGCACCGCCAATTAAAATCCGATCAGCCTTACCAATCAACCGCTTGATCAAAGCAATTTTATCGCTAACTTTAGCACCGCCGATAATCGCCACCAGCGGCGGCCGGGGATTTTTCATCGCCTTGGTAATAGTTATATACTCTTTTTCCAGCAAAAAACCCGCCACGCCAGGCACGCATAGTGCAATGGCATGCGTACTAGCATGCGCTCGATGCGCTACCGCAAACCCGTCCTGCACGAAATAATCGGCGCGAACTGCCCGCTGAATTGATTTAGCAAACGTCAAATCATCAGCTTCTTCTTCCGGATAAAAGCGCAGATTTTCTAGCAAAATAACACTGCCCAGAGGCGCACGGCGTACTGTTTGGCGTACTTCATCGCCAACACAATCGCCAACGAACTGCACCTTCCGACACAATAGTTCTGCCAAATGCTTAGCCACCACCTCCAGGCTCAGCTTCATATCCCAGCCCTTTGGACGCCCCAAATGCGACATAATAACGATCTTGCAATTTTGTTCCAATAGATACTCTAACGTCGGCAAGGAAGCGCGAATCCGCAAATCATCGGAAATTGTACCCTTCTTAGTCAGCGGCACATTGTAATCTGCGCGCACTAAAACAGTCCTCCCGCGCAGATTAACACCTCTAATCGTTTGTTTTGAAAATTGTCTGCCCACCCGATTGTTCCTTACGACAACGTCTTAATTTGAATATTATCCGTTTTACCCGGCTCAGGATGATGGCCGCTAACCAATACAACCGTAACTGGATCCTCGCCAAAATAACCTTCCCGCTTCAATTCCTCAGCCAGCTTCGTCGCAGCGTTCAGCTCATTCGGACGAATGTATGGGCGAGAAGCGTAGCTTAACGCTAATTTTTGCGCCGTCTTGACATTCTCGGTCACGCAAACAATCGGCAAGTTCGGACGATACGCGCCTACATTAACCGCGGTAGCACCAGTATTAGTTTCAGCAATAATTGCACGCGCCTTAATTCTTCTAGCCAGCTGCGCTGCTGTGTAGCTTAAAATAGCATCCGTTTTTTCGCGCATCTCAGCCTTATCGACCATCATCACCTCACTATGTTCTTGGGTGTAGATAATTGTCTTGCGCATCGCCCGAACAGTTTCTATAGGATATTTACCGTTGGCTGTCTCGTCCGACAACATTACCACATCAGCACCCTGAATGACGGCATTTGCCACGTCGCTCACTTCAGCGCGGCTTGGTTCAGGATTATCGACCATACTACCCATCATCTGCGTCGCCACGATCACCAGCTTGCAATATTTACGGCACAAAGCGATAATCCGCCGCTGCATCACCGGAACAATTTCCGCGCCAGCCTCTACCGCCAAGTCGCCGCGCGCCACCATAACGCCGTCGCTAGCTTTGACGATCTCCTCCAAATTTTCCGGATCAACTGCTGACTTAGTCTCAATCTTAGCGATGATATCGACCGTTGAACCCAATTCCACCAGCCTCTGCCGAAGATCAATAATATCGTCGGCCTTCTGCACAAAGCTCAGCGCCACATAATCAAAATCTTGCTTAGCGCCCCACTCCAGATCGGCGATGTCTTTCGACGTCATAATATCGCCGCCAAAATCCGTATCCGGCAAATTCAGCCCCTTGCGGCTCATCAAAAATCCGTCATTTTGAACTTCCACGCGAATCGCCGTCGAACTAACAATTTCCCGCACAATCGTCTTAATCTTTCCATCAAACATATAAAGAGGTTCGCCGACTTTCATTTTTTCTGCTAAATTATACTGAACCGGCAAGTTAAAACTACCGTCATGTTCGGCAATTTCTGAATCCAACACCAGCATATCGCCAGCCTTAACATCCAGCATATTGTCTTTCAGGATGCCCAGGCGAATCTTTGGTCCTTGCAAATCCTGTAAAATCGCTACTGGCTTACCTAACCTTTGACTAGCCGTACGCACCCAATTAATCTGCTCCAGCCGGCTATCATTATCGCCATGGCTAAAATTCATGCGAATGCCGTTAACGCCAGCGTCCAGCAGTTGAAAAACTTTCTCCTGACTGAACGTTGCCGGTCCAATTGTTGCTAATATTTTTGTCCTCTTAAATACATTGTTACTCATTTTTCAAATTATAACACTATTTAAACAGATATAGTAGTGGCACTACGGCATATTAATCCGATATTTTTCAGCAATATTAGGCCTTATTCAATTATGTAAATCATTTACAATAACTAATTCACACCCCCGGCGCCGTCCAATACTCCTGGACGATGGCTTGGACTTGTACTAGTTGAGCTATTGTAGCTTGCTCTCAGATCATGCCTGTATCTCTTTGAATTAGATAAGACTTTTGGTGTATTACGTCCGCTCTATTGCCTTTGCTAAAATAAGTATCATTACCTTCACCGCCCTCGAGACGATCGCTACCCTGGGCCGCCAACAAAGAGCGCTGCTGCCATTTAGGCCTCGTAAGTCTCAGCACAGCCGCAAGCGGCGCAGTATCAATGATCTTCTGATATTCAATCGATCTCGGGCAAAATGTTCGCGTAAATGAGTAAATTCTGTATCTGAAACGAGTCTGCGATTGCGCAGCGCTCGCGTTACTTCTGCCAATATTTTTTCGCCAGTTGCCGCGTCAGATTGAAGTTGTTCATCTAAGTGTAGATACTATCCAGAAGTATCGTATATAAGCCTCCTAAAAATCGACGCTTTAGCGGCAGTTGGTGACCTTACCGGGAATCGAACCCGGGTTGCCAGGATGAGAACCTGGTGTCCTAACCGCTAGACGATAAGGCCTCAACGCCAGTTATTGTAGCAGAAACCTAGCCCTGTGTCTATACGCGTACGACAAATAGCTCTTACGCTCATTGATCGTTTATTGACTTTTCTAAAAATATTCTGTATAATAATATCAAATGCAGATTTAATAATTAATGTTAGCTGGCGGTGGAGCTGGTTGGCAGTAAGGAGGAACGATGCATGCGTAAATATATCAATTGGCTGCAAAATGCGCCAAAGCAGTTTTATGCGCTGGCTATGATCGCGGCGGTGTCCGCAGCTTTGCCTGTCGCATTGAACGCTTTGGGTCCGGCAAACAATACGGACGCAGCTTTTACTATCGATAAGAAAGTTCGAGTGGCTGGGACAACCGAATGGAAAGATAGTACCACCGCCAAACCAGGCGATACTGTCGAATACCAAGTAACCTACACCAACAAAAGTAAAATTCGCCAACTCAATGTCGCTTTACGCGATAAAATGGGCAAAGGTTTGCGGTACGTAGCTAATTCGTCTGTCTTAAACGGCACTAAATTATCTGACAAGCTCATGGAAAGCGGCGTAAATCTCGGACATCATGATTCGGGCGGTAATGCCGTCGTTTACTATAAAGCCGTCATTCCTAACAAAGAGAACTTGTCATGCGGCACGACGGTGCTAAAAAACACCGCCACCATTAACGTCGGCAACACTCCTAAGAGCGACGAAGCGACAGTTACTGTAGAAAACGAATGCGCGCAGGCTCCAATTTACAAGTGTAACTCGCTAACTATTGAGAAGATTTCTCAAGATGACTTCAAGTTTTCCGTACAATACACAGCATCAAACGGCGCAGTGTTTAAGAAGGTGGTGTACAAGGTTTATGATGCCAATAACAATGAAGTTTATAGCTCAGACAAAGGCAACTTCAATGGCTTTAAGCCAGGTAAATATACCGCCAAAGCTTTCATTGCCGTGGCGGTAGATGGCTCAGAAAAGACTGTCACCAGCGAAACTTGCGAAAAGCAATTCGTTATCGACGGGCAGGCTACTCCTAAAAAATCGAGCGTTAAAATCGACAAACTGGTAGAAAACGCTGAACAAAAAACAGTCGGCATTAATAAAGAATTCACTTACCAAATTAAAGTCACTAACAACGGCGAAACTAGCCTTAAAAATGTCGCTGTCACCGACAATGCGCCAACAGGCATAACCTTTACTAAGGCTAGCGCTGGCGCGCTAAAAGACAACAAGTGGAACTACACTATCGCTGAATTACAGCCTGGACAATCTGTAAGCTTTACAATTACTGCGAAAGCTCCGGCTGCTGTAAATGGCGCAGTTAAAAACACCGCCTGCGCAGATACCCCGGAAACCGCGGCAAATGCGCCGAATAGCTGCGACAGTGCAACTGTGACAGTTGAGGCGGCAAATAATAATCAAAAACCGACAGAGCCGAATGACAATAAGAATCCAGCAAAGCCGTCAAAACCGACAGAGCCAGAGAAACCATCAGCACCAACTAACCCGAATCCAAAAGCTCCGTCAAACCCTACAAACCCTTCGACACCAACGATGCCATCAAGCCCGACGCCGACGACACCAAGCAAGCCTTCAGCCACAACATCCCCATCTCCGACACAACCGTCGTCTCCAGCATCCCCATCCCCATCTCCATCACCATCGACAACAAACACCGAATCAACAACAAAAAATTCTTCAGCAGGACCGGCTGCTTTGCCAAAAACCGGTATGAATGACCCGCTAGTTGGCGGACTTGGACTCGGCGCATTAATGACAGCTGGTCTAGTCTACGCCATTAGCCGGCGTCGTATATAGAGACTGACCGCTCCAAAATCTTTTTCTGAAGCGTTCAGTTTCAGATAGTGCACTCCCTGTTTAGCAGGGAGTGTCTTTGTTGTATAATAGAAATATATGGCGAAACAGAAGAAAAAACGCAGCAAGAAATATTCCGGCGTAGACGCCGCCTCTAATCGTCCAAGCGTTACTAAAATAACCGCCGTCAACCGCTCGAAAACATCGCAGTGGTTGTTTGATCGGAAGGCACTGCTTAAACCAGCCGGCATAGTCCTAGTTATCGTATTAATACTTATCTTGATTTTGTCAGGGATTTTCCGCTTGTTTTAACGTTTTCACCTAAGGTTTACCTGCTGGAATTCTAAATCCAAACACGCTACCTTTCCCCTCCTCTGATGAAAATATTATTTCTCCACCATGAAAGAGGATAACTTTCCTCGCTAAAAATAAACCAACACCAGTTCCGTCCGGTCGTTTTCTCCTAGCATTTGAGCCGCGGAAAAATTTACCAAATAAATTCGGCTGCTCGGTCTTCGGTACGCCAATACCCGAGTCTTTCACTGTAAATTCGATAAAGTCGCCTTTTTTAGACAGATTTATCGCTACGTCTTTATTAGGCTTGGAATAGTAGATGGCGTTATCGATCATGTTTAATATAACTTGGCGAATTTTTTCGGCGTCAATTTTAACTTCCGGTATGTTTTTATTAATTTTTACTTTCAACTTTACTGACCGCTGGCTGGCCACTACTTTCAGTAAAGCAACTTCTTCTTTCACAATTTGCGCAATGTCGGTTTTTTGCTTGTCAATCACAAACTTACCAGTTTGCAGCCGCGAGATATTCAAAAAATCGTTAATCAGCCGCACCATTCGCTCGCTAGAAGAAAAAGCCTCCCTTAGAACAGCCTTCTGAGTTGATGACACCCTGCCCAAATCACCCTCAAGCAGCATATCCAAATATCCCTTAATACTCGTTAGCGGCGTTCTTAGCTGGTGCGACGCCATTGAGATAAACTCATTCTTTGATTCATCAAGCCGCTGAAGCTGGCGGTTGGTTAATCTCAATTCTTTAGTCGATTCGTCAATTTTACGCTGCAAAGTATCGTTCAGCCGCTTAATTTCCTCCACCGACAGAGCGTTCTGAATCGAGATTGCCAATTCGCTAGCTACCGATTCCAGAATGCAGATATTCCGCCGGCTATATTTGCGCCCTTTACGCTCGCCTAAAAACAATATGCCCGCCTCGTGATCTTGCTGCACTAAAGGAATTGCCACCACAGTTTTATGCAGCTTAAACAACTTCTGTAAACTTTTATCTTTAATATCTTTAGTAATAATCGCCTCGGGAAAACTATAATGCTTCCAATAGTACTGCATAATTTTTCGCGTATCATCTTCAATTACCGCATAGCGCCGGCGTCCAGCCCGACCGTAAATACCTTTACTAGGAATGCAAAACGTGACTTTTTCCAGCTCAAATTCCCGCATAATATAGTTGCTGATTCGTCTGAGTAATAGTTGCAGGTCAGTAGTTTGCGCCAATATGGCCGATAAACCTTGGGAGAAATCCTCAAAATTACATTCATTGCGATAAAATATTTTATCAGTATATGTATCAAAAAACTTTTTTATCGGCTGGAAAAGAAATGCCAGAACCACCGCCAGAATAACATCTATCGGCTCCAGACTAGACCCCAACGCAATGTTTTCGTACAGCAGCAGCTTAGATATCGCATAGGACAAAACAAAATAAATACCAGCCAAAGAGCCGATCAGCAGTACATACACAACGCCGCGCGTTAGCGCCGCCTTAGCACCTATTTTTTTATAGCGGGAAACCGAAACATGGATAGCAACCGCCGCTAATATAACCGCCAGAGCAACCATAAGAATAGGATTGTGCGCTGTCATGCTAATGTTTATTATAACATCCAACCCGGTAATTCATGCTATACTTTTATTATGATAAAGATTGTTATTATTGAAGACGATCCAACCATCAGTCAGATGTACCGTATAAAATTTGAGTCTGATGGTTTCGAGGTGCATTTGGCAGCAAACGGGCAAATTGGTATTAATGTAGCAGAAAAGGTCCGGCCGGATATAATCTTATTAGATTTGCAAATGCCAGAGATGGACGGCACCGAAGCGCTTAAAATAATCCGTTCTCGGGATTGGGGTAAAACCGTGCCAGTTATCATACTAACTAACCTTGGCGAAGAAGAAGCGCCGCACGAGCTGCGAAGCCTGGGCGTTGATAGCTACATTGTCAAAGCAAACTACACGCCGCGCCAAGTTGTCGAGCAAGTCAAATCAGCCATAAAAAACGACTAACTGATAAATAATATCTAATTAGTTTTTACCGGCAATCTTAGACAGGCGTTAATGACGTTGTCAAACAATGCAGCGACCGTAAGCGGGCCGACACCGCCTTTTTTAGGCGTGATGGTAATATCATTCCGCTGGCGGACTTCCTCCGCCGTATCGCCAACTATTCTGCCGTTTTCCGACGCTGTTCCAGCGTCAATAACCACGGCTTTCGGTTTTATCATCTGGCTCGTTATTAATCCTGGAACTCCCGTAGCCGACACGATAACGTCATAATTTATCAATTCACCCAAGTCGTCGCCTTTCTCAAACACCACAGTATCGACCCCAGACTTCTGCCACATTCGCTCCAGCGGCGCGCCGACCAGCCGTCCGCGCCCCACGATCGCTATTTTTTTTCCTTTCAGCTCAATACCATATCCAGCCAGCAGCCAATTGATGGCTATCGGCGTTGCAGCATCAAAAATCGCATTGCGGCGCAAACCGTCAACATCCTTCTCTTTATCAACGCTTTCTAATAATTCATCTGTTTGTTCTGGATTGTCTACGGGCAATTGGACAATTATTCCTTGCACGTCTTGCCTGATATTCAATTCTTTTATTATATTTAATGCTTGCCCTGAAGCTGCTCGATGAATTTCCACATCAATTAGAATATCCGCACCGTACCGCTGTTTCAGGCGCATATATGTCTCAATTACTGGATTCTGAGCGTCCGTCACAATTGCTAAGCGCGGCTGTATATGGCGCGCTTGGCGTAGCGCTCGTACTTGCTTGGCTTGGCGCTCCTTAATGAAACCCGCCAATTCCGATCCGTTCAGTTCTCTCACTTTACCCAGTATAACAATTACCGCTCCTTGAGTACAGAGATAACCTGTGGTATAATCTGAAAAGCTTGGGTTTCTGGCGGATGTAGCTCAGTTTGGTTAGAGCGCTGGATTGTGGCTCCGGAGGCCGTGGGTTCGAACCCCATCATTCGCCCCAAGTCCTATCGCGATTTACTTTTCTGGTGAATTGTGATATAATAAAAATATGGACATTCTCATTGATTGTCGTATAATTGAATTATGGGCCAGTAGCTCAGCTGGTTAGAGCACCTGCCTCTTAAGCAGGGTGTCGAGGGTTCAAGCCCCTCCTGGCCCTCCAGGATAGAATTTCAATAAAACATCGCTCCAATAGAGCGATATTTTGATTTAACAGCAAAGAGCATTTGGATGTTCAACACCCGGCAGCGCGGCCACGAGTAGACCTATACAATCAAATCCCTCTACAACACCTCCTGCAGCAATGATAATATAGAAGTCTTTATATCGTCGTCGGCTTTTATCTTTTGCTCTTCATTTAATTCTGTATAATATATCCATTCTCCGTTAATACTGAGTTGCATGATTGACGATAGGAAATATCCTGGCACCAGTTCTGGTTTTCGAGGTGTACTTACTAAGCGGGCTGGCAATTCCGATGAACTTGCAACAATTTTTATTCTTTGACGATCTGTCTTAGTTTTATAAGCGATAGCATGCCCGTAACGAAACGTCATTGGAATTGTTCCGCCATACTTTTTCGCAAGATCGGTGTAATATTTAATGGCATTGTCATCTGTGAAATCGCCATATTTCAGCCTCACTGGCTCTTTAATAAATGCACCTGGATTATCCTCGCTAGCAACTCCCTCAAATGAGATAGTATCGTCTTGCGTTAAGACTACAGTACCCTCATCAACATGTTCGATATAGCCTAGTGCCTTCTGAGCGGCAATGGCAATTCCAGAGCCAGCTGTCTCGGCAGGTTCAGGCAGTTCCGTTGGCAAATCAGCAAGCGAGACAATCTCTACTGGCACATCGGACAGCAGCCGTTTGATCCTGGATACTTTGTTGTGATTTGTAGTTGCAATTAGTATTTTTCTCATGATAGTTCCTGCATATTCTGTCATTAATTCTAATCTAGCGTCTGGCATACGCTGCAAAGAAAGCAATTTTTTATAAATGGCTTTTACGCAAACGGATTATACCGAGCTGGCGGTTCCTTAAAGACAATTCGGTCTTTCGCATTAGTAGAATTACCAGACTGCCGAGAGCTAGTAGATGAATGTTGAGAGCCAGTAGAGGACTGTCGAGAACTACCAGGTTGCACGCGATTGAGCTGGCGATTTTGCCCAGGCATCGCCGTATCGCTGCCACTACTAGCATCACTGCCACCAACCCGCTGACTACTGCCAATACTGGAATTTGCCGACATTGAATCGCCGTATCCCTTTATGTATTGGCGATCTACGTTATGAGTACGATTCGCAGACGACATTCTGGTTGTACCGTAGGTCTGCGCATTAGCTGCATGATTAGACATCAGCCTGTTTAATAATTGGCGCGACATTCGCGGCCTGCCGCTTGCATCCATACATCCCCCTGTTTGCAATGTATACTAAAATGGCGCCCCGAGTAGGATTCGAACCTACGACCTTGAGCTTAGAAGTCTCCTGCTCTATCCAGCTGAGCTATCAGGGCGTGTTTTCATTATATCATCTTTCTGTTACAATGGTACACATTGCGGGTGTAGTACAGCGGCTAGTATGCAAGTTTTCCAAACTTGAGATG
>ERZ773079.1275-NODE-1275-length-15385-cov-4.988715_pt1 | contig 15385 bp, 9 predicted proteins | sample MGYA00511355_ERZ773079 | MGnify/ENA primary metagenome ERZ773079 (study PRJEB29015, sample SAMEA2737979) | human oral metagenome | biome: human oral; feature: human-associated habitat; material: dental | place: China | collected 2117 ... | reverse complement strand
TCTGTATATTTTTGTGCGATGAAGTAATTGATCGCTTTGGTATCACCGCTAGCAATCGCTTCCGACACCATTTGAGTTGCTTTCGCTTCTGCTTCTGCTGCACGTTCACGAGCCTCTGCTTGTAAGAAGGCTTCTTGACGCTCCCCTTCCGCTTTCAGAATTCGGGCTTGTTTTTCCCCTTCTGCGCGTAAAATTTCCGCCTGACGAATACCTTCTGCTTCCAATACTTCCGCACGTTTATTACGTTCCGCTTTCATTTGCGCATTCATGGAATCAATCAATTCACGAGGTGGACGCACATCGCGAATTTCAATACGGGTAACTTTAATCCCCCAAGGATTAGTCGCTTCATCCACAATTGCCAATAAACGACCATTAATGGAATCACGTTGAGAAAGCATTTCATCCAATTCCATCGAGCCTAATACAGTACGAATGTTGGTCATGGTTAAATTGATAATCGCTTGTTCTAAATGATTTACTTCATAAGCAGCACTGCGGGCATCAATCACCTGTACAAAACAAACCGCATCAATGGATACGTTGGCGTTATCCTTAGAAATAACTTCTTGTGAGGGAATATCTAATACCTGTTCCATCATATTGATCTTACGACCAACACGATCCACAAACGGCACCACAAAGTTCAAGCCCGGCATTAAAGTGTGGGTATAACGCCCAAAACGCTCAATCGTCCAGTTATAGCCTTGAGGTACGGTTTTGAGTGCTGAAAATAGTACGACAACGGCTAATACAATAAAAACGACTGCAGCAATAGATAAACCTTCCATAGATTGCTCCTTAATGATGAAGAAATATAGGAAAAGTCTATCAAATTAGACCGCACTTTGTACATAAATATATTTACCGTTTTCTCTTATAAATTCAAAAAGATGCGTAATGCAATTCGGGGCATCTAAATCTTGATGAGAGACAAATAAAAGTTGCGTTTTACTATTATTGACCAGTTGCTCAATAAAATGTTTTACGAGCTTGCGATTTAATCCATCAAGCCCTTGAAAAGGTTCATCTAAAATCAAAACAGGTGGATATTTCACCATCGCACGAGTAATGAGCAATAAACGTTGCTGTCCCCAAGAAAGTGAACGAAATGGCTTTTTGGCTAAATGAGTCAGATTTAAACGAGCTAACCACTGCATGGCTTTTAAACGAATTGCCTCTGGCACTTGTTGATAAATACCAATACTGTCAAAAAAGCCAGAAATAATCACGTCAAGCACAGAACAATTCACGCGATAATCTAAATGCAGTTGGCTACTTACGTAACCCATTTTTTGTTTAATATCCCAAATCGTTTCGCCTGAGCCACGTTGTTTACCAAAGATCACCACATGATTCGCAAATGCTTGCGGATGATCACCTGTAATCAAAGAAAGTAAGGTAGACTTCCCTGCGCCATTTGGTCCTTTAATCCACCAATTTTGATTTGGCTGAACAACCCAATTTAAATGATCCAAAATCACTTTATCGCCATACTGAACCGTAACATTTTTAAGTTCAAAGTGCGGTTGATTTTCAGGCAATTTTAGTAATGGTGAGGCTGGCTCAGGCAACGCTACATCAACAGACTGCTCCGCATACACTAATTGTTGATAAATACTTTGTTGCTCAATAGATTGGCGTTCACCTTCTAGTACTACTTCTAAATTTTCCAACATAGCTAAATGGGTCGCTTGGGCTGGAATATCCGCTAGACGATTAACGATTAGAACGATTGCACATTCTTTTTTCAGTTCGTTTAACATCGCCATCCAATCTTGCACAGATTGTTGATCTAGTCCTTCAAAAGGCTCATCTAAAATTAATAGATCGGGCTTTTGTAATAACGCTTGTGCCAATAGCACTTTACGTGTTTCCCCGGTGGAAAGCTTGATAAAGAAACGATCTAAGAGATAAGTAATCCCTAATTTTTCTGCAATTTGTTCACAAAAAGTGAGTTCCGTGCTGCCATTTAAAATGGTTTCTCTTGCCGTTTTACCAAAAAAATCGGGACCAGTATCATCGTTGTTTAAATTCTTTAATGTGGCTTCAAGAATTTCTCGTTGTTTTTCAAAAGAAAAGGAGTGAACACGTTTGAAGGAATTATGGTACTCCCCTTCCTGTAAAGGCAATTCATTTTGCAAAGCTAAAGCAAACGCTGATTTTCCACTCCCATTACTGCCTACCACAACCCAATATTGTCGTGGCTCAATCGCAAAGTGCGGTAAGTTTAAGGTCTGTTTTTGATGAAGCTCAAATTTTGCCTGCTGAATTAAAAGTATCATTCTCTTTCCTTTAAAAACAAAAGGCGAGCAATTTGCCCGCCTTGTCAGATTAACTTAATTAACCGTTTTTACGCTCTTCTTCCATACATACTGCGGCAGTAAATAATACGTCAGTTGAAGAGTTTAGCGCGGTTTCTGTTGAATCTTGTAAGATACCAATCACGAAACCTACACCGATCATTTGTGCCGCGATGTCATCAGAAATACCGAATAAGCTACAAGCTAATGGAATTAATAATAATGAACCACCAGCCACACCAGAAGCACCACATGCACAAAGCGCCGCAACAATACTTAATAACACCGCACTGATGAAAGATACTTCGATGCCTAATGTATGAACAGCTGCTAGCGTTAATACAGTAATGGTAATTGCCGCACCCGCCATATTGATATTTGCACCCAATGGAATTGCCACAGAATAGGTTTCTTCATCAAGATTTAAGCGTTTTGCTAATTCAATGTTTACAGGAATATTTGCTGCAGAGCTACGTGTAAAGAATGCCGTTACACCACTTTCGCGTACACAAGTCCACACTAATGGATATGGATTACGACGAATTTTCCAATAAACGAGAATTGGATTAAGTACAAAGGCAGTAAATAGCATTGTACCGATTAACACGAATAATAAGTGAACATATCCACCTAACGCAGATAAGCCTTTGTCAGATAATGTTTCAGCCACTAAACCGAATACACCGAAAGGTGCAAATGAAATAATCACGTGAACAATTTTAGAAATGCCTTCTGCAAAATCAGCTACAACCTGTTTAGTTGCATCTGATGCATGACGAAGGGCTAAACCTAAACCGATAGACCACGCTAAAACACCGATAAAGTTTGCTTTGAAGATTGCATTTAATGGGTTATCCACCACATTCAATACTAACGTTAACATGACTTGACCAACAGATTGAGGTGCTGAACTCGCATCCTCTTTTACTGCAAGAGCCACATCTGATGGGAATGCCATACTTGCAATTACCGCAGCAACAGCGGCTAAGAAAGTACCTAAAAGATAAAGCATGACAATTTCTTTCATGTTGCTTTTAGAGCCCACTTTCTTATTAGCGAGTGCTGCCATAACAAGGAAGAAAATCAAAATTGGTGCAACAGCACGCAATGCTTTAACAAAGATTTGACCGAGCACTCCAAAGCTAGATGCAAGATCAATACCTGCTGAATTTTTTACACTCTCATTCACCAAGGCAACAAGGATCCCGAGTACCAAACCAACGGCAATTCGTTTTACCAAATTACCTTGGAACAAAAAATGAAATAAACGTGTTGTATTCATAATAGTTTTAAATGAAGATTAAGTTGAACTTCAGATCGTTACGATCCACCGAAACAAGATAAAGATAGCTCAAATTTTATTTAAAAGAAAATTTTTTCTTTATTATTTTGTTAAAAAATTGAACTTTTTCAGTAAGGAATGAATTTTTTATAAAATTTTCGCCTATAAAAAAATTTTTTCTATACCCTATTGACATACTGTATCTAATAACAGTATATTAATACTGTATAAACAACCAATGATTAAAAACACACAAACTAAAAAGGAACACTAGATGATGAACTACGCAAATACAGTTGCACAACATGATACGACGTTTTCTTATCATCCTATGCCATTTTTCAATGATGTTGAGAATAAATCAACATTTAATAAAAAATTAGATCTCAACCTTTATTGCATCAAACGTCCACAGCAAACTTGTTTTATTCGTGTTACCAATCCAAATATGCTTGCTTGGGGGATTGAAATGGGTGATATGTTAGTTGTTGAAAAAAATGACAGCCTTTTCATTGGGGATCTTATCGTCTTAGAAAAACAAGACGAGTTCCATATTTATGAATTTGCCGGCGTAAGTGATAATGAATTTGTATTCATGGCATTAGATTCTAAAGTGGAAAACATTAAAACAACGCAATGGACAAACTTACCATTAGTTGGCACTGTGACGAATACCATCCATCAAATGAAACCAAGAAGAGACTTAATGAAATTTGCGGCTTAAGCCAAACATCAAATAATCTAAACAAAGAAAAAGTGCGATTAAAATTAACCGCACTTTTTGTTAAAATAAAAATTGTAATTACATCACACGACGAGATTGTGTGTAGGTTCTTGCCCAGTAATCTTCATCTAATGAACTAATGGTTACACCTTGACTTGAACTTGCATGCATAAATTGGTTATTACCAATATAAACACCTACATGGTTATTTCGACGGAAGAATACTAAATCGCCTTTACGCAATTCATTCTTTTGGATTTGACGACCTAAATAACGCTGTTCTGAAGTTGAACGAGGCAGTTCCATACCGTAAGCATCAAGGAAAGCTGTTTGCATAAATGCAGAGCAATCAATACCACGTTTTGTAGTTCCTCCCATTCTATAACGTGTTCCCACCCATTCATTATAAACTTGAGAAAGTGCTTTATCACCAATTAAACCGGATTTAGGACGGTTTGTTCTTAATTTAGAATGAATTTCACTTTTTTTTCCATCTAAACCAGCAATCAATCCCGCTAACTCGGCATCATCACTTTCAGCAATAACACCGTTTTGAGCCTGCCTAGGGCTATTAGAGCAGGCTGTTGTCAACACGGCCAAACCTACAATAATCAAAATCTTCTTTAACATAGCCTTTAAATAATAAAATAATATAAAACAAAATTGGTCGAATTCTATCAGAAAGCTATTATCTGCGCCAGTTCTTATTGAATTTTTATGCAATTTTGTGAGCGAGATCTCAAAAAAATAAGGGCTGCTAAATAAGCAACCCTTAAAAAGATTAAAATTGATTATTTTTTCTTCGCTTTTGCATTTGGAAGATCGGTAATTGAACCTTCAAATACTTCAGCCGCAAGACCAACAGATTCATGAAGTGTTGGGTGAGCATGGATAGTCAATGCAATATCTTCCGCATCACAACCCATTTCAATGGCCAGACCAATTTCACCTAATAATTCACCACCGTTAGCGCCTACGATAGCACCACCAAGTATACGGTGAGTATCTTTATCAAAGATCAATTTAGTCATACCTTCAGCACATTCTGAAGCAATCGCACGACCTGAAGCAGCCCATGGGAATTTAGCGACTTCGTAGTTTAAGCCTTCTTGTTTACATTCTTTCTCAGTTTTACCAACCCAAGCCACTTCTGGTTCAGTATAAGCAATAGAAGGAATGACTTTTGGATCGAAGTAATGTTTTTTCCCTGCGATCACTTCTGCCGCAACGTGACCTTCGTGAACACCTTTGTGTGCTAACATTGGTTGGCCAACGATATCACCGATTGCGAAGATATGAGGCACATTAGTACGCATTTGTTTATCAACATGAATGAAACCACGCTCATCCACTTCAACGCCAGCCTTACCTGCATCGATCAATTTACCGTTTGGTGTACGACCGATTGCCACTAATACGGCATCATAACGTTTAGTGTCATTGCATGCTTTACCTTCCATTGAAACATAGATACCATCATCTTTTGCTTCAACTGCAGTCACTTTAGTTTCAAGCATTAACTTGAATTTTTTCTCAACTTGTTTGGTGTAGATTGCAACAACATCTTTATCTGCCGCTGGAATCACTTGGTCAAACATTTCAACCACTTCGACTTCAGAACCTAATGCATGATATACGGTACCCATCTCTAAACCGATGATACCACCGCCCATGATTAACAGTTTTTTCGGTACTTCTTTTAATTTAAGTGCATCCGTTGAATCCCAAACACGCGGATCTTCATGTGGAATAAATGGTAATTGAATTGGACGAGAACCTGCTGCGATAATTGCATTATCAAATTTAATAGTGGTTGGTTTACCATCACGATCACGTGCTACTAATGTATGTGGATCGATAAACGCCGCTAAACCTTCAACAACGGTGACTTTACGTTGTTTAGCCATGCCTGCAAGGCCGCCTGTTAATTTAGCCACAACCGCTTCTTTACCTGCGCGCACTTCATCTAAATCAATGCGAGGCTCAGCGAAATACACACCATTTTTGCTTGCGTGTTTTGCTTCTTCAATTACTTTAGCAACGTGAAGTAATGCTTTAGAAGGGATACAACCTACGTTTAAACATACCCCACCTAATGTTGAATAACGTTCAACAAGTACTGTTTCTAAACCTAAGTCCGCACAACGGAATGCCGCTGAATAACCTGCAGGACCAGCACCAAGTACCACAACTTGGGTTTTAATTTCTTTACTCATTTTTACCTCGTAAAAACGTTCAAATTTTTGACCGCACTTGCGGTCCTTTCTGTAAGATGTGAGCCTAATCACTCACATCTTACCATGTTAATTACATCACTAAGCGACGTAAGTCAGCTAATACGCCATTGATATAGCTTAAGAAACGAGCACCATCAGCACCATCGATCACACGGTGGTCGAAAGATAATGATAATGGAAGCATTAAGCGTGGCTCAAATTCTTTACCATTCCAAACCGGTTGCATTTCTGATTTAGACACACCTAAGATTGCCACTTCAGGTGCATTTACGATTGGCGTAAAGTGAGTGGTACCAATACCACCTAAACTTGAAATGGTGAAACAACCACCTTGCATATCTGAACCTGAAAGTTTACCGTCACGTGCTTTTTTGGAGACTTCCATTAATTCACGAGAGAGTTCGATAATACCTTTTTTGTTCACATTTTTAAATACAGGTACAACAAGACCGTTTGGTGTATCTACCGCTACGCCAATGTTGATGTATTTTTTAAGTGTTAATTTTTGACCGTCTTCAGAGATAGAGCTATTGAAACGTGGGAACGCTTCTAATGCTTTCGCTACCGCTTTCATAATGAACACAACTGGTGTAATTTTCACATCCAATTTTTGTTTTTCAACAATCTTGTTCTGTTCTTTACGGAATGCTTCTAAATCTGTGATATCTGTGCGATCGAAGTGAGTAACATGTGGAATCATTACCCAGTTACGATGTAAGTTTGCACCAGAGATTTTGTTGATACGGCTTAATTCAACTTCTTCCACTTCACCAAATTTGCTGAAGTCAACTTTCGGCCATGGTAATAAACCTAAGCCTGCGCCATTTGCCACACCATTACCCGCTGCTGCAGAAGATACAGTGCCTGTTTCAAACGCTTTAACAGCGGTTTTCACGTAAGCTTGGATATCTTCTTTTACTACGCGACCTTTACGACCCGTACCTTTTACGCGATCAAGGTTAATACCGTATTCACGCGCTAAACGACGAATCACTGGAGTTGCATGTGCATAGCCTGCGCTTGCGACAACTTGTTCTTGGCTTAAGCCAGATACATTACCTGATTGTGCTACTGGCGCTGCTGCAGGTGCTGCTTGAGGAGCAGGAGCTGCTGCCGCTGGAGCCGCTGCTGGAGCAGGTGCTGCACCCGCCACTTCAAATTTCATAATTAATGAACCAGTTGAAACTTTATCACCTGATTTCACTAAAATTTCTTTTACCACACCCGCAAACGGAGCTGGCACTTCCATTGAGGCTTTATCGCCTTCAACGGTGATTAAAGATTGCTCTTCAGAAACGCTGTCGCCAACTGCAACCATGATTTCAGTTACGTTAACTTCATCACCACCAATATCAGGTACGTTCACTTCTTTAATGGCTGAAGCTGTTGGTGCAGGTGCTGCAGCCTGTTGAACTGGCGCTGCGGCTGGTGCGGCACCTGCCACTTCAAATTTCATGATTAATTTGCCTGTAACAACTTTATCGCCCACGTTGATTAAAATTTCTTTAACTACGCCAGCAACTGGAGCAGGAACTTCCATTGACGCTTTATCACCTTCAACATTGATGATTGATTGGTCAACTTCAACGCTATCGCCTACTTTCACCATAATATCAGTCACGTTTACTTCGTCTGAACCGATATCTGGCACATTGACTTCAACTACACTTGCAGCTGCTGGTGCGGCTGCCGGTGCAGGTGCTGCTGCGGCTGGAGCAGGCGCTGCCGCATCCGCTGACTCTAATACAAGCATTGGTGTGCCAGTTGTGACTTTATCACCCACTTTTACTAATACTTCTTTTACCACACCGGCTTCTGGTGCAGGGACTTCCATTGAAGCTTTATCACCTTCAACATTGATAATACTTTGATCAGCGGTAATGGTATCACCTACTTTCACCATCACTTCTGTTACGGTAACTTCATCACTACCGATATCAGGAATTTGAATTTGTTTTGACATGTTATCTTACCTTTAAAAAACGCAGTTAAAATCAACCGCACTTTATTTGTAGATGCTCCTGTGCGTTTTAGCGCACAGGATATTGTTTATTAAGCGTAAAGCGGATTTAAAATTTCAGTTTTTAAACCAAATTTCGCGATTGCATCAGCTACCACTTTCGCATCAAATTTGCCTTGTTTAGCAAGCTCATGTAATGCTGCAACCACAACATAACGCGCATCCACTTCGAAGTGTTCACGTAAGTTTTCACGGCTGTCTGAACGACCGAAACCATCAGTACCTAATACGTGATAGCTTTGTGCAGGAATGAATGCACGAACTTGTTCTGCGAACAATTTCATATAGTCAGTAGCGGCAACAGCTGGCGCATCGTTCATTACTTGTGCAATGTAAGGTACGCGTGGTGTCTCAGTTGGATGTAACATATTCCAACGTACAGCATCCGCACCTTCACGAGCCACTTCAGTGAATGAAGGCACACTATATACATCTGAGCTTACGCCATATTCATTTGCAAGGATTTGTGCCGCTTCACGAACGTGACGGAAGATCGCACCAGAACCTAATAATTGAACATGGCCTTTGTTGCCTTTCGCTTCAACGGTTTCAAATTTATAAAGACCTTTACGAATACCTTCTTCTGCGCCTTTTGGCATTGCTGGTTGTTCGTAAGTTTCGTTTAATGTGGTGATGTAGTAGAACACATCTTCTTGTTTTTCACCGTACATACGGTTGATACCGTCTTGTAGGATAACTGCCACTTCATAAACGTAAGCTGGGTCATAAGACACACAGTTAGGAATAACAAGAGATTGAATATGGCTGTGACCATCTTCGTGTTGTAAACCTTCACCATTTAATGTTGTACGGCCAGAAGTACCACCGATCATGAAACCACGTGCTAATTGGTCACCTGCTGCCCACATTAAGTCACCCACACGTTGGAAACCAAACATTGAGTAATAGATAAAGAATGGAATCATCGGAAGATTATTGACAGAGTATGAGTTCGCTGCCGCTAACCAAGATGATGCCGCACCTAATTCATTGATACCTTCTTGTAATACTTGACCATCTTTCGCTTCACGGTAGTAAGCCACTAAATCACGGTCAGAAGGCACATAGTTTTGACCATGTGGGTTGTAGATACCGATTTGACGAAATAAACCTTCCATACCGAAAGTACGCGCTTCGTCAGCGATAATTGGCACAATTTGTTTACCAATATTCTTATCTTTCAATAAGGTATTTAAAAAACGCACGAATGCCATTGTGGTTGAAATTGGACGAGCTTGTTCTTCCAATAATGGGGCAAATTCTTCCAATGCTGGCACTTTAAATTCAGTGGTGAATTTCGGTAAACGTTTTGGTAAATAACCATTTAACGCTTTACGTTTGCCGTGAAGATAATTGTACTCTTCCGAACCTTCTGGGAAGGTGATGTACGGATAGTTAGGAATATCTTCATCTTTAATATCTAATTGGAAATGATCGCGGAAAGATTTTAAGCTTTCGAGTGACATTTTTTTAGATTGGTGCGCAGTGTTTTTACTTTCTGCTTCAGGAATTTTATAACCTTTAACCATGTGCGCTAATATCACAACAGGTTTACCTGCAGTTTGCGCTTTATGGAATGCGGCATAAAGTTTTTCTGAATCGTGACCACCACGTCTTAATGCCCAGATTTCATCATCTGTCATATCTGCTACTAATGCAGCGGTTTCTGGATAACGACCGAAGAAGTGTTCACGAACGTATGCACCATTCTTAGATTTGAAGGTTAAATAGTCACCGTCAACTACTTCCATCATTAATTGGGTTAATTTGCCGGTAGTATCTTTTGCAAATAATTTATCCCAGCCACTACCCCACATGACTTTGATCACTTCCCAACCTGCACCAGCAAATAAACCTTCTAATTCTTGAACGATTTTGCCGTTACCCGTTACAGGACCATCTAAACGTTGCAAGTTACAGCTTACTACGAAGATTAAGTTATCTAAGCCTTCACGTGCTGCAAATGTTAAATCACCTTTTGCTTCGATTTCATCCATCTCACCGTCACCAAGGAAAGCATACACTTTTTGATCTTTGGTATCTTTTAAACCACGGTTATCTAAGTATTTTAAGAAACGAGCAGTACGGATTGCATTTACAGGACCTAACCCCATGGATACCGTAGAGAATTGCCAGAATTCAGGCATTAATTTCGGGTGTGGGTAAGAAGAAAGGCCTTTACCTGGCTCACATTCCTGACGGAAATTATTCATTTGATCTTCAGTAATACGGCCTTCAACAAATGCACGAGCATACATACCAGGTGCTGCGTGGCCTTGGAAGAAGACTAAGTCACCGCCGTTTTTATCCGTCGCTGCTTTAAAGAAGTGGTTAAAACAAACTTCATACATGCTTGCTGCAGATTGATAAGTTGAAATGTGACCACCTAATTCAAGATCTTTTTTCTGACCACGTAATACCGCCATGATCGCATTCCAACGTACAGCACTACGAATACGACGCTCAATAGCTTTATCACCTGGGTATGCTGGCTGTTCAGAAACAGGGATTGTATTAACATAAGGGGTTGTGACGCCACCTTTTGCAATGTTCACACCACCATTACGTGCCTGATCAATCACTTGATTGATGATGTAATGCGCACGCTCTGTGCCTTCAGCACGAATTAATGAATCAACAGCTGACAACCAATCCTGTGTTTCAATTGGGTCAATATCGTTTACTAAGGTATTTGACATAGTCTTTCCTTATTTTACTGAGTGAAAATAAAGTTTGGTCATCACCAAACACGAAAATCTAGCTTGTTAACCAATGTTACAAACATTTAACAAATCTTGTAAATTTTAGAAGATTTTTTGCAAGAAAGATAGTAGATTTTCACTGTTCTCACGCATTTCTTCGAGTTATTGCAATACTCGTTACTAAAAGTGCGGTCATTTTTAAAGGATTTTTGGGTTAAGTTAAAGCATACTTTATATATTGCATTCCCTACCCGCTTTGATCTAAAGTGTTCGCATGCTTTTAAGCTTTTTAGAGGACAAAATATGAACACGACAACTCGCCCAATCTTTTCTCATAAACGAATAGCGCTCGTTGCACATGATAGCTGCAAACAAAACCTGCTCAATTGGGTAAAGAAACATAAAGAAGCTCTCGCTCCCCATCAACTTTATGCAACAGGTACAACGGGACATCTATTGGCAAGAGAAACTGGACTTGAAATAGAGTCGCTATTAAGTGGACCTATGGGTGGAGATCAGCAACTTGGCGGACTGATTGCCGAGAAAAAAATTGATATGATGATTTTCTTTTGGGATCCGATGAACGCAGCACCACATGATCCCGATGTAAAAGCCTTAATGCGTATTGCCACCGTGTGGAATATTCCCGTAGCAATTAATCAAAGCACGGCTGATTTTCTTTTAACATCAAACTTATTTGATCAGAAAATCAATATTGATATTCCCGATTATGAAGGATATTTAAAGGCTCGTTTAGATTAAATGATAATATTGCTAGTCAAACAATCCTAACCTGATAAAAAAGGAGATAAATGACTTTATCTCCTTTCTAATTGTTTCGTTGTTAATTACTGACCTTGAGCCGCTGCTGCCATCATTAGCATAAACAACACACCTTGAACTTGCTCTTCTGGAATTACTTGACCATTCAGTTTGAGTTCTCCCTTTTCAAGCACTAAGGTAAGCGTTACATTTTTATCATTATTCACCACAATATTTTGTGCTGCCGCTTGTTTCGCTTGCTCTTCAATTTTCTCTTTAACCAAAGCTTTATCTTCTTCTGGGGCAAATTGTGTAATAATTTTTTCTGCAGTCGCTTTATCTACATGAATATTTACCGCGAAATCCGTAAATTGTTTATATAAACTACCCGCCATTAAATCAAATTTCGGCTCTTTCGCTAATGCCACATTTAAATCTAATGAGACTTTACCTTGATTATCTGAAATAGAAACCGGATTCAATTTAATTTGAGGCTGATTATTAAAAATAGCCATACCATGATTTTCAGCCCATGAGCTTAAAATTTCAGATGCAATTTCCTCATTAGAAGAATTTTCCTCATCATCTATTGATTTGAAAACAGTAAAAAGTGCTTCAATCAACTCATTTACTGCGTTTGCTTCAATATGATTTAACTCGCTATTGTTAGTTAATTTCCCTAACTCTTTTCCATCTAGAACAAATGAATCTACTGCACTTTCACTTTTTAAGTTTACAAAATCACCATCAAGTGAAATATCAGATGTGGCTTTTAAGCCTTTTTCAATAAGAGAAGTCGTTTTTCCAGCATAGTCAGTGCTTGTCATTTCGAAGCTTTCAGTTGAATAAGAACCTTTACCCGTATAAATGTAAGTCCATTTTGTAGGCTTGAATGAAGCATCCAATCTCATGCCCTTCACCTTCGTGTTTACTGATTTAACCGCAGTGGTATCCTGACTATCTTCTCCATCTTCGTTAGATGGGCCTAAATCAGCAGTTAATTCATCTAGGGTCACATCATATTTACCCGCAAGATCTTTATCAACATCAAAACCAATGTTGACATTTGACCAAGCTATCTTGTTTTGTGGGGAATTAGGATCGGTCACCTCCCCAGATGCTAGTTCAACTTTACCTTTTGTTGCTAAGCTATAACTAGTAGAAGCTTGGTATTGAACAGGTTTATCTGATTTAAGCAAATCAAATAAAGGTTGGGTTGTTTCATTTTTACCAATCACACCTTGTGCTGAAAACATGGTTGGCATGAAATTAAATTTGGTTAATTGATCGAGTGGGAATGGACCATGATAAAGTTTCGTTGAAAATGGAATAGTGAAAGTCTCACCTTCTTCAGGTAAGGAAATCACGAGTTCATCTTCCACTTGAGAGGTAAATAAACCACGATCAAACTGTTTATTTTTATAAACAACTTTAAATGAATCAGATAAGCCTAAAGCTTGAGCTTGTTTATTTGCTAATTCAATTTGGCGTAAATATTCAGTTTGTGCTTTTTCCCCGGTAAACCAAGCCCCACCGACACCTACCACACCGAGAGCCACAATCACACCTAATGCTACGACTGATTTTTTCATTTCGATTCCTTTGTTAAATTAATAGATGATTAAAATTGTCGACAATTTACCACAAAACACAAATTTTTTCTTATTTTTTCAAAATAATTTTATATTTCCCCCTTGAACTTTGTTCAGCTGGACTTATTTTGTGAAACAAGAACGGAAATGACCGCACTTTAAAAGGAAGAAAAAATTTAAATCTTGCCTCTTGAAATGCGGAAAAGTATCCACATCTTATTCATCGTAATGATTTACAACGAATTTAAAATTTACTTAGGAGTAACAAAATGGGAAAAATTATTGGTATTGACTTAGGTACAACAAACTCTTGTGTGGCAGTAATGGATGGTGATAAACCACGCGTAATTGAAAACGCAGAAGGTGATCGCACTACTCCGTCAATTATTGCTTATACAAATGATAACGAAACGTTAGTCGGTCAACCGGCAAAACGCCAAGCGGTGACCAACCCGAAAAACACCTTATTTGCCATCAAACGTTTAATCGGTCGTCGCTTTGAAGATGATGAAGTAAAAGAAATTATTGGTAAAAATTATGAAAATTTCTTACCTAAACTTAAAAATTTATTGAGAATTCCAAGTAACCTTTATATTTGGCAACATTTAGATAAAAAAGAAGTATATGAAAAATGTTTAACTACCTATCATTTAATAGATAAATGGTTCAAACAAATATGTAGAAAAAGTACAACAGCTGGTTTACAAGAAAGGGCTATTAATGAGGTTATAAAAAGAATAGTTAACTTTTTAGATAAAACAGGACGCTTATATATTCCAAAACAAATTTCAAATATTGGAGAAGCAGAATTAGACTATTTGATATCATCAGAAATTATTATACTTCAAAATAATAAATTGAGTTTTGTCCATCAATCTATCTTAGACTATTTTATTTCTCAAAGTATGTTTGAAAAATATTTTAATGATAGTAACCAACCTATAGAAGAAATTATAGGAGAAAAAAATAAACAAGACCCTAAAAGAAGATATCAAATACAGATGTTTTTACAAAATATATTAGAACTTGATAGTAATCATTTTTTACTAATTGGTGAAAAAACATTGTTCTCAAATAATGTAAGATATTATGTTAAATATATTTTTTATGAGATCTTGAGACAAATTGAAGAACCAGATGAAAATATTACTCAATTCATTTTAACTAATTACAAAAATAATATTTTTGGAAATTATTTAATGAAAAATACCATTCTTGGAAAGAAGCAATATATTTCTATTCTAATGGCTGATGGTATTTTAGAACAGTGGTATTTAAAAACAGAAAAAAAAGATATAGTTTTTAATTTATTACAAAGCATCACTCCTAATTTTGATGATGAAATTATTTCTTTTATTAAAAAATATGCTTTTAAAAATATAAACGATGATAAACAATTTATGAGATGCTTTATTCATGATATCACAGAAGAAAGTGAAGAAATGTTTGAACTTAGAATGATATTTTATGAAAAATACCCTGAATATATAAAAGAAATGTTTATAGATATTAAAAAAATAATGAAACATTTTGGAAAAAGGCTAATTCAACTTATATCATTTTGCTTAAAAAATAAAATAGAAAATTATAATATCCATTTATCTTCTTATGAAGAATTAGATTTAGATAATAATTTTTTTATAGAAAATGCTGAGTTTATACTTAATGAATTGCTTCCATATATCCCAAAAGAAAGTCCATTAAATATAAAGTATAGTAATTGGAATGAAAAACATATTAATAAATATGGAATTGAGAGAACT
>ERZ773079.1274-NODE-1274-length-15393-cov-28.911657_pt1 | contig 15393 bp, 15 predicted proteins | sample MGYA00511355_ERZ773079 | MGnify/ENA primary metagenome ERZ773079 (study PRJEB29015, sample SAMEA2737979) | human oral metagenome | biome: human oral; feature: human-associated habitat; material: dental | place: China | collected 2117 ... | reverse complement strand
CCTATATAGCTTCGTCGTCGGACCAATATAGGTCAGCCCGCCGACCTATATAGGTTGATTTATCTCCTTGTGGTAGGGGGGGGCGCAAGCAGCGGAGGTAAGCTCCTGCCTGCTACCCTTCTCCACTAATGGAAGAGGCGATAATCAGAGGTATAGGTGAGCCCCAGGGAGAGCTGGGTGAAGGGGTAATCTCGCAGCCCGTGCTCTAAGCCACAAGAGGCAGCGAGATGACGGTTGATGCGGTAGCTACATCTTGCCGAAAGGTGCATCGGCTCATCGCCATACTCCGAGCCGTAGCTATGCTTCATCCAACCGTTATATCCACCCAGCTGGATCGCAAGATGCCAGTTCTGTAGCTGAGAGGATAGTGCGAGGGCATACGTAAAGGCATCATTCTGCTTCTGGACAGTCTCCCAGCACATAAAGCCAATATGTCCGCTTAGCCTTAAGCTGACAGGCGAAGCATCTGGGGACAATAGATTGCGCCCGACTTCCAGATGGAAGAAGTAGCCAGGCGTATCAAAGAAGCGCATACTCTCATTGGCTATCGGCTTAGGAGAAGCCGTCTTCAGCGTATAGTTCAGCACCACACCACATTAGGTCTCCATCCAGCATTCTCCGCCAGCAAGCGCACTCGGGTCTGAAGGTATATATCCCCTACGATCAGCCCCTTTTGATGGTCGCTTGTAATACCTCTTTGGCTCATACTCTCAGGCGACCACTGGAAGTACTCCGCTCCATATCCATAGATTCTCACAGAAGCCCGCTCGGAGATAATCGGTATTTCCAGATCGGTAAATAAGGTAGCCGTCTTATCCTTTTGCGAGAGCTGGTACAGCAAGCTGTTATGAAGCCGAAGTCCTTGGGGGATCATTGCCTCACGTGCCTCTGGGATGGGATTGGCATTCGGCCCATACCACCGCGGGCTATAGCCCATGAATTGCTGAGCCTGCACCTCGACTATAGAGGTCCATAGCAGGCTATAGGCACAGAGCCATCTAAATATAGCCAGCGATCCCTTACTCATCTTCCTATCTAAGCTTACTGATTTGTTGTTTGCGTCCAGAGACATAATATTAAAGATATTGCGCCCAAAGATACAGCGTAAGTTGCATATCCCTGAGGTTCAGGGCTGAGGCAGAGGGGACTCTTTACCCTAATGGAGGGGATGCAGGGCAAAGTGGCGTGCTTGCTAGAGCTACATAAGGGAAGGCTACCACACCCCAAAGGAGGGGGATATACGAACCAGTACTGGTCGCCGAAGTGACCAGTACTGGTAACTGATATCAACCAGTACTGCTTCGCGCTGCGACCAGTACTGGTCAGACGAGTGACCAGTACTGGTTACTTTTCCGACTTCGTAGGGTCCTGAGTAAAAGTACGATACGAAGTACCTCTTGCGAGTCGTGAGAAGTAGCTCAAGTGATGGGTGCTCTTCGTGCTGATAGCACTGGTGTAGAGCGCGTTGCGCACGATAGGGTAGGGCGCTCCCCGTGGGTGGGGTGGGGCTTGCTAAGGAAATGTAAAAAGGAGATGTGGTAATTTGGGGGCGAATGCTTAACTTTGAGACAAAGGTTACAGCCTGGCTGGCTGGGACCTCACGGCAAGATACATTCATTACCTTCACTGTACTACGATTATGATCCTCGAGACCAGTTGGGAAGTCTGCAATAAGATGGGAGGGATCTATACCGTCCTCTCCTCACGTGCAGACGTGATGACCCAGCACCACCCCGCACAGGTATGCTTTATCGGGCCACTCCTCGCCGACGAAGGTGCGGCGTTGCCCCTTGACTTCACCCCTGGAGAGATCCCCGAGCTCCAAGGCTGGCTGCGAGAGGTCCTCCCGAGCCTCGGTCTGCGTGTCGTAGCAGGTCGCTGGGGTATCGAGGGTGAGCCCCCCGTACTCCTCGTGGACTTCAAGCCTCTGTGGCGAGAGAAGGATGATCTCTACTTCGAGCTGTGGAAGGCCTATGGCCTCGAGAGCGACAAGGGCTATGGAGACTATGACGAGAGCAGTCTCTTCAGTATCGCCGCCGCACGCCTCATGGCCAGCATCGCCGCCTGGCGCAGCGATGAGCGCACCATCGCTATCTTCAACGAGTGGCAGACCGCCATGGGGCTCCTCTACCTACGACAGCAAGCCCCCAGCGTCCGCACGCTCTTCATCACCCACGCCACGACCGTCGGCCGCTCTATCGCGGGGAATGACAAGGAGCTCTACACCTATATGGATGCCTACGATGGCGACCAGATGGCACGCGAGCTGGGTGTCGAAGCCAAGCACGAGGTAGAGAAGCTCGCCGCACACCAGGCCGACGTCTTCGCTACCGTCAGCAAGCTCACCGCTCGCGAAGCCAAGCAGCTCCTCGGGCGCGAACCCGTCGTCTTGCCCAATGGCTTCCACGTCGGGACCTCCCCCCTCGCTGCTCCCATGCTCTCGAAGCGCGGTAAGTCGCGCCGTCTCCTCGGTGCCGTAGCTTCGCGCCTCTACGGGCAGCACATCGATCCTGCACGCTCCTTCTTCATCTCTCTCGGCGGACGCTATGAGTACCGTAATAAGGGGATCGACCTCTTCATCGAGTCCCTGCACCACTTCGCCGAGAGCTATACGGGTGACCGCGACATCGTGGCCTTCCTCCTCGTGCCTGCATGGCAGGCTGGCCCCCGTGCCGACCTGCAGTACCTCCTCTCACATCCGCAGGATGAGCAGGAGAGCCCCCTACAGTACCCCATGCTCAGCCACTGGCTGTACAATACCGAGCATGACCGTGCCGTCTGCCACATCCGTCATCGTGGCCTCGACCGCACCGACCGCCGTGTGAAGGTCGTCTTCGTGCCCTGCTACCTCAATGGGCTCGACGGCATCCTCGATCAGAGCTACTACGACCTCCTCGTGGGTATGGACCTGACCATCTACCCCAGCTACTACGAGCCCTGGGGCTATACGCCGCTGGAGAGTGTGCGCTATGGCGTGCCTACGATCACGACGACGCTGGCGGGCTTCGGCCTGTGGGCTGAGGAAGAGCAGACGAAGAAGCCCTTCGCCTCCGCCCCGCACAAGCCTGTGCATATCATCGAGCGCACGGATACCAACATCCCCGAGACTATCGAGGCGATCTCCCGTCTCATCGGCGAGCAGCTTGCTCTGACGCCCGACGAGCAGAAGGCCCAGCGCAAGAAAGCCTACGAGCTGGCGCGCTGTGCTGACTGGAAGCTCTTCTATCAGCACTACGAGGACGCCTACGCCCTCATGCCGTAGCCTATACCTATTATATAAGGGAACTGGGAACTGGGCGCGTGCGCACGCGGTAGAACGCAGGGTAGTACTACTTATGTTACTTCTTCGAAGAGAATACATATCTTTGCTGTAATTATATACGACAAAGCATGGGAGAAGTACGCGTCGATAAGTGGCTATGGGCAGTCCGCATATTCAAGACCCGTTCGCTGGCCACAGACGCGTGCAAGAAAGGGCGCGTCAGCATCGGCGGAGTGACTGTCAAGCCCTCACGTACCCTCCAGCGAGGGGACATCGTCTCGGTGCGTAAGCCACCGGTCGAGTACTCCTTCCGCGTAGTAGAGCTTCTGGCGAGCCGTGTCGGTGCTAAGCGTGTGCCTGAGTTCATGGAGAACGTCACGCCCGCTGCACAGTACGAGCTGCTCGAGCTGCAGCGCATCTCGGGCTTCGTCGATCGGGCCAAGGGTCTCGGGCGTCCTACGAAGAAGGACCGCCGCGACCTGGATCAGTTCGCCGAGGACATGCCTGAGGATCTCGACCTCTTCGACTGGGATGAGGACTGGGATTAGCCACCCCTACAGACGACTAAACGACAAACGTATCACAGATAATGAGAATTAAGGACCACATCTCTCTACGTAAGATTGCGGATGAGTACATCATGATCGCAGGCTCGGGAGATAGCTTGGACTACACGCAGGCGGTGAGCCTCAACGATAGTGCAGCCTACCTCATCGAGAGCGTGCGTGAGCGCGACTTCACCCTTGAGGACTGGGTCGAGCTACTCACCGACCGCTACGAAGTGAGCCAGGAGCAGGCACGTGCAGACGTCGAGCTCCTCTCGCAAATGCTCAAAGAGGCCGGGATCATCTGTTGAGCCAAATAGCCCCGCTCTCGCATGACGAGGAGCTCTTCCTCAAGCTCCTGAGCTGTGCCCTGCACTCAGAGCTCCCCGAGGCACGTGACTTCACGGGTCTGGAGGAGGCATCGTGGCGTAGGATCCACCGCTTAGCAGTATCGCATGCAGTGCCGGCCTTCGTCGGGGACCGTATACTTACCCTGCCGAAGGAAGCCCTGCCCAACCGCGACATGCGCCTGATGATCTTCTCGGAGATCGAGCTCACACGGCGGGGCAATGCCTATCTAACCAAAGCCTTAGGCCAGCTACAGAAGACCTACGAAGCCGCAGGCCTGCCCTTCATCTTACTCAAGGGGCTGAGTCTTGGCTGCTTCTATCCCGATGCCACCCTCCGCTCTGGAGGCGACTTGGATATCCTCTTCCATTCGGATGCCGACTACGAGCGGGGCAATGAGCTCCTGCGCAAGGCCGGTCACAAGCTCCACGACGACTCCGAGGTGCGCTATGGCCATACGGCCTTCACCTACGGTCGCACCATCGTGGAGAACCACGCTCGTGCCGTCTTCTTCGATCACAAGCGCCACAATAGACGCTTCGATGCCCTCATCCAAGAGGCTATCAGCAGTGGGAGTCTCATCACCCAGCACCATGGGGACTACACCATCAAGACGCTCCCCCACGAGCTGAATGTCGTCTATATCTTCATCCATCTCTTCTTTCATTGGCTTCACTGGGGCGTTGGCTTCCGTCAGTACAGCGACTGGCTGCTGATGATGACTAAGCTCAAGGGCCAGCTCGACGAAGAGAAGATCCTCAGTATGGCGAAGGATCTCGACATCCTCTACCCGATGCAGCTCTTCGCGCAGGCCGCTATCCGCTACCTGCGTGTCTCGCCGGAGATCTTCCCCTTCCCCCTGCTTCTTCAGGATGATCCGCACACTGAGCAGATCATCCGTGACGTGATACATAGTGGGAACTTCGGCTTCGCCCAGCGCCCCATCAAGGCGCAGAATAAGTGGGTGACCAACTGGCGTAAGTTCCGCTTCAAGATGCGCCGCTCACGTCGCCTCTACGCCATCACGCCGACCCATGCCTCGCGTATCATCTGGGGTTCTGTCTTTGGGCACCTCATGCTCATGATCCGTCGGCGGAGATGATCGACCTCGTACGCTTCATACTTAGAGGGCATAAGTGGGGCATCCTGCTGATCCTCCTCTTTGGCTTGGGGACGGTCTCCACGAACCTGATCTTCATCTGGCTATCGAAGTGCGTCATTGATATCGCCGTACACCAGCGCGGTGGCTCCATACACACCTATTCGGTAGCGCTCATCCTCACACTCGCTCTGCAGGTCCTCTGCCGAGTCATCACCGTCCGTCTCTCGAACTATACCGCTGCACGCATGAGCAATGCCGTGCAGTCGAAGGTCTTCGCACACCTGCTCTACACACGCTGGTCGCACCTCGGGCAGATGCATAGCGGTGATATGGTCGTGCGCATGCTCAAGGACACCGATAGCCTTGTCGCGCTCTTCGTCACGTCCCTGCCGTCAGCTCTCATCGCCTTAGCACAGCTCGTCGGCGCTCTCTGTCTCCTGTATTACTTCAGCCCACCGCTGGCCCTTATCCTCGGCGTGGGGATGCCGCTGCTCGCAGTCTTCAGCAAGGTCTACTACAAGCGTATGCGTCGCTACACCGATGAGATGAAGCAGTCGGAGAGCGAGATCACGGCGCACATCCAGGAGTCGCTGCTGAACCAGACCGTCATCCGTACCTTCGAGCACCAAGCCTCCTCCATCGACCATCTGGCGATGCGCCAAGGGCAGTACCTCGGTGCGGTGAAGCGCCAGACCTTCGTCTCGGTCTTCGCGAACCTCATCATGCAGGGAGCCTTCTCGTGTGGCTACCTCGTGGCATTCCTCTGGAGTGCTCGCGGGCTTTATGGTGGCACGATCTCCTTCGGGCTTATGACGTCGTTCCTCCAGCTCGTGGCACGTATCCAGAGCCCGCTGACGACGCTTATCAGCCTCCTGCCGACACTCATCTCTGCGAAGAGCTCGCTGGATCGTCTGGCGCATCTCCTTGAGTTCAAGACCGAGCAGATCGGTCGCAGTGTCCAGCTCACTAGCCCTATCCGCCTCGCTGTCGAGGATATGGGCTTCCATTATCCCGACGGTGAAGAGTGGATCTACCGCCACTTCTCCCTCGAGGCTTCGACGGGCGAGATGGTGGCACTCATGGGGCGTACGGGCACTGGTAAGACCACGCTCCTGCGTCTACTGCTCGGCCTCGTCACGCCTGTCGAGGGGGCTATCCGCCTCTACTCGGGTGGCAGTAGCTATGTGGTGAGCGAGACGACGCGCTCCAACTTCGTCTACGTCCCGCAGGGCGGCTCGCTCTTCAGCGGGACGATCCGTGAGAATCTCCTCCTCGGTGATGAGTCCGCTACGGAGGCCGACCTGCATAAGGTGCTGCATCTGGCTATCGCGGACTTCGTGCTCGAGCTACCGAAGGGCCTTGATACGACCATCGGTGAGCGTGGGCTGGGCCTCTCCGAAGGGCAGGCACAGCGTATCGCTATCGCCCGCGCGCTCCTTCGTCCTGGGCGTATCCTCCTCCTCGACGAAGCCACCTCGGCGCTTGACCAAGCCACGGAAGCGCAGTTCCTCAGGAACCTCCGTGAGCACGCCTCGGACCGCCTTATCATCTTCATCACCCACCATCCTGACGTCGCCACGGCCTGTGACCGCACGCTGCAGCTGTAGCAAGACGTCCGTTTCCTTACGTTAATTTATTCACCCCAAGGGGGAGCATTACCCTCCCCTCAATGATATTTTATGGAAGAAGAATTAGAGAACGAATACCTCCGTATAGAGGAAGATATAGTAGCTGCACTACGCACCGTCTACGACCCCGAGATCCCCGTGAATGTCTACGACCTCGGGCTGATCTACTGCGTGGAGCTCACCGATGAGAAGTTCGTCACCATCACGATGACCCTCACGGCACCCAACTGTCCCGCCGCCGACTTCATCCTCGAGGACGTGCGTATGAAGGTCGAGGACGTCGAGGGCGTCACGGGTGTCGAGATACAGCTCACCTTCGAGCCCGAGTGGAACAAGGATATGATGAGCGAAGAGGCGATGCTGGAGTTAGGCTTCCTTTAGTAGCGATGAGCGAGCGCAAGAAGGTCTTTTTCACCAGCGATGCCCACCTCGGGTCGGGCTATCACGCCGATCCTCGTGCCGTAGAGCAGCGCCTGGTGCGCTGGCTGCGAAGCATCGAGGATGAGGCGCGTGCGGTCTACTTCCTCGGGGATATGTTCGACTACTGGTTCGAGTACCGTGCGGTCGTCCCCCGTGGATACGTGCGCTTCCTCGGCCAAGTCGCTGAGATGTGTGACCGCGGTATCGAGATCCACTTCTTCGCGGGTAACCACGATGTGTGGTTCGCCGACTATATGCAGACGGAGCTGGGGGCGCAGGTCCACCACCACGCCGAGGTCATCGAGCTCGATGGCAAGACCTTCCGTCTGGCGCATGGCGACGAGGAGTACTGTGGCTACCGCCGTATGGATAAGTTCCTCTACCGCCTCTTCCGCTGCCGTCTGGCACAGGTGCTCTATGCCGCTGTCCACCCCCGCTGGACGGTAGGCTTTGCTCTCTCCTGCTCGCTGCGTAGCCGTAAGAAAGGCCTCAAGCGCGCCACCCTCGGCGAGGTGCCCTACGCCTATCAGAATGATTACTTCGACGTCGAGAAGGAGTGGCTGGTGCGCTGGACCAAGGCCTATGCTGCCGAGCACCCCGAGATTGACTACTACCTCTTCGGGCATCGCCACCTCTTGATAGACCTGGCGCTGCGTGGCGACAAGCGTATCGTCATCCTCGGCGACTGGCTCCAGTACAATTCGTTTGCGGTGTGGGACGGCACGTCGCTCTTCGTGGATCAGTTCATCGAAGACGAAGCGTAGCCCCGCCCTTCCCCCCCTCTTACCAAAGCGCCCACGGGCTCGGTAGCATCGGCTACCGAGCCCGTGGGCGCTTTGTGCTTTCTCGGTCGTAGGTGCTACTCCCGCTGGTAGATGCGCAGGGCTTAGCGTCCACTTTTTATTCCGAGTTCTTCACACTTGCTCGCATAGAGCTCCTGAAGAGAGTAGTAGTGGCTCACGGCGGAGAAGATGTGATCTATGCGATCGAATCCCATGCCAGGGCTCTGGAGCTGCATATGATAAATGTATGTACTATCCTCCCGCATTATCACTCCGATCTCACCTACTTTATCCTCGAGGCGCTCCGTCTGCAGGAAGTAATAGACCTTATAGTGAGGGTAGCGACGTAGCGTGTCGACAGAGATGTTGCTCCAAAAGATCTCTTCGATCTGCCTCTGCCTATTACGTATGAAGTAGGGGGCTTCTTTGAGAAGCACTACCTGAGACTTTGTGTCTTGAGTTATGATCAAGCTACTTGCTAAGGTGGAGTGTTCGTGAGATGGAGAGAATATATCCAGTCTGAAGTGCCAGATAAGCATCCCCAGAAGCAAGACGATGAGGTACGGTAGCAGTCTGGGTATTTTTTTGCACAGGCTTATGACGAATGGAGGTATAGGCCTATCCTCCTCTGTAGGTGGTGGGGTAGCAGATACGGCTGGGGTGATGTACTGCGCTGCGGTGGAGATCACCTCGCTCTGCGGGCGTACCTGCGCCTTTAGCCGCCATTGCTTTTGGTAGATATGCAGGGTGCTCTCAGCATCCTTGATGTAGAGCTTATCTCCTGCCATCTGCAATGGGAACTCCGCAAGCAGGTGATTACCTATAGGCTCTTCCTTCGAGATTATATCCCCTATCCAATAGAACTTGCGAGCCTTCAAGTCAAAGATCCCAGCGCAGCGATATCCATGGAGTACGTAGTGTCGCTCTGCTATGAACGTAAGACGCTCTCCGTATAGTTGTGGAGCATTGAGGGTATCAAAAGCCTTTCTACCATAGGGGTCTACTTCTGAGAACTCATATCTCTTGATGATCCTGGCAGTAGCAGCGTTGAGGATGCATATTCCCCAATTGCTGACTAATACGATGGCCTTGTCAGCTTCACGGAAGAAGCACCACCTCAGACTATCGATGATAGTATAGTTGGAGTAATAATCTTCAATACAGACTCCCCCCGAGAACTGACGCATAGGCTTACCCGTCTCCAGATCCAGAGCTATAAGTCGGAACCAGCGGGTACAGATCCAGAGTCGGCCTTGTGCTATACCCAGCACCTTTTCAAGGTGGTCAAGGTTGTCGGGGTCATTGCTGCTACTATCTCGCAAGGGTAAGTCAAAGGTCCAAAGCGCCTCTCCCGAGGAATTCAAGCGACTGAGTTTAGACTCGAAGCCCCTATAGCCGATGATCTCCTCTCCCACTTTATACAAGTGGTAAGGGACGTTTTGTGCTAAGAGAGGTTGCCCGTCTGAGACTGAAAGGATATTCTCACCCGTCTCTAAGGTTTTAGGATCGCAAGTATGATGCCCAATGTATGCGCCTGCATCTCTATCAAGTAGGCGAACCTCCTGCTCAAATACCTTCAGCAAGGTATGCCCCGAATAGACTTCTATGCGGCCATAGCTATACCAAGCGTAGGTGTATTCGCCCACGGAGACAAGCTGACTTGCGGGCCTCGCTTTCTCAAGCAAGACACCATCAATATAGAGGTAGCCCCGCCCATTCTCCTCATAGGAATAGTCTCCCGTGATGGGGTTAATGCCCTTCACATTCTTGATTTGGGCGATCTCTTTGTAGGCTATCATTGTCGTCTGAATAAGCTATTTCTTTTGGGGGATGTGGGGGAGTTCGCTGTCAAAGTTAGCCCTTTCGGCGGGGAGTACAGCGGGGCGCAGAGGCGCGGTAGAATGCGGGCTTGCGGAGGGTGGGATGAATACCACTACTTGTTCGGGGTGCAAACCAATAGTGAAATGGGTGTAAACCACTACTCGTTCGTAGTGCAAACCACTATTGGTTTGTAGTAGTAACCACTACTGGTTCGCACGCTGACCAGTAGTGGTTGCTTTATCAATCTAAGGTAAGGGGGGAGATCAAGTGAAGCAGTGCCCCTCGGAGTTTCTTGGCAAGGCACGTTAATCGGCCTACTCGCTGGTAGATGCGTACCTCGTCGTGGGAGTGAGCTATCATTCGGTCGCCGACGATGTGCACGGAGTCGATATCCCAACCGCCCCATAGGTCATGCCAAACAAACTTCTCCGTCTGCACGTCGAAGGCTGCAAGGAAGAAGATACCCGACACCCGCACCGAGACGTAGAAGATCCCTTCGTGTAGCAAGAGGCTCGTATACTCTGAACTATACTCCTTCCCTTCGTAGGCAAAGCGATCCCTTCGTTCGTTACAGAGCATACGTCCAGCCTCGAAGTCAAATACAGTATAGTAACTGTTGTATAAGGAATATCCTCGTATCCCCTGGATAAACATCTTAGGTAGTGTCTCGTCCTGCCTCTCGAGCACCTTCCCCGTAGCTACATCTATACGATGTAGGTGCTCTTGGGTCGTCACCCACAGATCGGAGCCGTAGAAGTTGATGAAGTCAATCTCCCCAGGGACGACTCCATTGTGCCAAAGGGAATAGCCACGGCCACTCTCGGCAAAGTCCAGCCGATAGACCTCTTCCAAGCCTTGACCATCATTATCTCGCATAGCTACCAGCTGGCTCTTCCTCTCACAAGTGAAGAAGTGGAGGTCTCGGTAGCTACCTTCATGAAAGAAGACTCCCTTCAGAGGGAACTCACCTAAGTCTTGGCATTCATGGGTGGAGAGGTCATACCGAAGTTGACGCTCATTGATGAGATAGAGCCACCTCCCTGCAAGAGCTGTATAGAAGGAGTCATTGACATTTGCAATAGTTTGCTGTAGTTCTCCGTCAATAGAGAATACATTAACGGTCGTAGCGTACTCAGAGTTCTCGTCATAGTGGACAAACCATAGTCCTTGTCGCAAATAGATCCACCACGACAGCTCGCTATGCAAGAAAGGTAGCACCTGCTCGGATTGCTTATCAAGAGAGTACAAAAAGACTGCGCTATTTCTCTTATAGTCTCGGAGGTATAGCACCCCATGATCTACCCATACTTCATTTGCAGAGCAACTTGTAATTAGCTTGTACATCAATCAATAATTTCGAATATTGCATTGAACACTTGATCTCGACCGATAACCTCAGGTAGGGATACCCCTCTGAGATCCTTAACCATGAGGATCCTTTCAATAGCCAGTCTTTGGGACTCTTCTTTAATAAGAGCCTTCACCGCTTCAAGGAATCCTCTATCTTGTAGAGCTTCTATGATCTTATGCTTGAGCTCCTCTCGACTCATCTTATGACCACTGAAGACCCACTTGACCCTCTTGCCTTCAGCCATTGCTGCTAGATCTTTTAGGAACTGACGTTGGAAAGACGTGCTAGACCAGCTTCCCCAACCAGACCAGTTCTTCAGCTCATAGTGAGTTAGCCCTTTTCGAGATTGCTCCACGATATCGTATATACGAGCGACGGTCTTTTCACCGACCTCAATCTCCTCTCTAACCTCAAACTTCACGATGCTCGTACCCTCAGCAAGGTGGTCGGCAAAGTACTGCAACTGGAACTTCCCCCCTTGGAGCTTTTTCGTGCTCTGAGCCATATCTCTTAGTACGATATCGATACCTTCGGTCCGAAGGAGTTTCTCGAGCACCTCAGGAGTGAAGCCTGAGCACCATTATCTTTACTTACGGAGAAGGTGAGGAATCGAAGACCGCTAACATCGTCATCTCTTATCACTTACTCTCAATATTTCCCTTACCCTTTTTCAGGGCAGAACAGAGCCGCAGAGCCTACAAGTATATCATTCTTCTTCACACTTCCGCACTCCCAGTAATACGATCATAGTTTCAGGTCCTCTTGAATTATCGCCAGGAAGAAGTCCAAAGTAGAATACGTACTTACACATTACAACAACAAAAGGCGTTACCATAACATCTGCTATTTCTGTTCTATAGGATATATACCCCGTTTTGTGATATATGTGCTTTTTTAGAAACCTTAGTTTATTCGCAACGGACTCTATCTCTTTTAATGGGATTCCTTTGTGGTTAGGGTATGTCAATCCAAAAGCAACAAATTTCTCAGATCTATTCTCTCTATATATGTATATATGCTCGACGGTGTCGTGAATCTTTATACAGACAAAATCCTCCCGATGGAATGCTTGTGGTTGATTTAGTTCTAAAATACTCTTTCCGTTTACTGAAACTTTCACCATCTCATTTTCATTTAATTGCGAACTTCTATTTTCCCTCCTTAATCAGTTCTTCGATATCTTCAGTGAACATAATTTGAGTACCTAGCTCTGGTTGATTAAACCAAGGTATAATAGAGCCTTGTGATTTGTACCCTTTTTCTATATCCGAAAGCAACGAGAGAGGGACACACCTGAAATTACCTATAAGATAAAAGCTATATAGCTCTCGGAGTATTCCTATATAGGATTGAGTCGATTACTATATAGCTTCCACCCGATTACTATATAGCTTTCACTTCATTCCTATATAGCTTTTGATGTATTCCCATATAGCTTTGAGCGAGAAAGCAGAATGAAAGCGAGAAGGTACAGTGAAAGAATGTGCTGACACATCAATACTATAAGCTTTCCACCGTGGCAATTTCTCCTTTAACACTCGGTAGCTGATACGCCACGCATCATCTGGGACGAGCTCTCTACTTTCAAAGATTTGGTCACTCTGGTGCAACTTGTCTGGAAGAAGTTCAGGACTCATCAACTGGTAGAAGATCAGACCTCTGAATATAGCTTCTGGTGGAGAACCATTGAAAGCCATTGCCCAGAAATCTCGATACTCCAGTTCTTCAATAATGTTGCTGGGGGTCGAGTATTCCTCCTCGAAGCCCTCTAACTCTTGCTCGATATACCGAAAGGTCTCAAGCCCAAGTAAAGCCGCTGACTCTACCGTCGGAGAGGCCTCCATTCGCTTTTGGAGCTTAGTCATGGCTTCGGATAGCTCGCCCATAAATGTACCTGAAGAGATACTGAACTGTAGTTTGTCTGGGTAATCAATCTCCTGCATGATCTTCTCCACGGCATCAAACGATACCTGAGGGGGGCTTACTCTGATAAGACCAGTACCCTCGTGGACACTAAAGGAAAAGATGAAATGCCCATACTCAAACGGCTTAAGGAAGGCGAATGTCTCGCCGTCTCTCTTCTTCGTTGTATAGCCATGCCGGATAAGCGCCTGGGCAAAGAACTTATAAAATCCCGCAAGATTATCTTCGTACCTGCTCATATCTTCTTATAGATTGTACTTGGGCTCGATCGTTGGGAGTACCTCGGCCTTTAGCTTCTCGTAGTAGGGAAGCCACTTGTTATTTGTCCCATCATAAAGATACTTCTCGCAGAACCTAACTTTGTTCTCGAAGTTCGACTCTGGATCATTACAGAGCTTGGCTATGATTAGGCCTCGGAAGAAAGCATCCAAGGTCCCGGCGAGGATCCCTTGTTCGCCATTTTGCCAAGACAGCCCTTGATTTAAAAGTTCATCCATCCGCTTGAGGACATTCGGCAGGTAGGAGTAGTACTGTACGAAGTCCGCACCTTCGCCATTGATATAGCCGAGGTACCAGTCGCAGAACTCTTCCACTTCCTCTTCCGTATCAATCGCCACCAAATGATACTTCGGGATGAAGCTATGGTGCCTTACCGTAGTCGTCAGTATTGTCCCTCGATGTATATCCCATGGAAAGGGGTAGTCCTCATCTGCGACCCGCTGCAATAGGAGCTCTACTTCATCATGAGTTATTCTTGCAGCACGAAAATTTATGAAGCTGTACTTCTTCTGAAAGCCTAGTGACCAAGTGACGGTTATCCCATCTTGAGGCAGATAGTACCACATGCCATCAGCTTTTCTCGTCTTATAGCCCTTCGCCTTCAGGACGGGGTCGATACGCTCTAGGGTGAGTCTTTGTCTCTCTGCTCTTTCCATTGCTTATATACTTATATATTATACTTGGGCTCGATGGTTGGGAGCACCTCGGCCTTTAGCTTCTCGTAGTAGGGAAGCCACTTGTCATATCGGTCTTCTGAGAAAACTTGATCATACTCCTATAGCTTTTCTCTTGGGATCCCCCCAAGCCCTAAGAGTTTATCCTCCCTTGAGTAAGAATAGATTCCTCGAGCCAAATGAATAAGCGTGCCTGGGTGAGCAAACGCTGCAAGACTTTCAAGACACTTGTGCCTTCTCCGAGGGAGAGAAAGTTCACAGGAAAGACTATGGCACCCCTTCCGCACATTGATACGCTCTTAATAATCTGGTCATCAATATCCTCCATGCATACACAAGGGGGCATCTGTCGCAAAACTATATGTTTTTCACGACAGAATAATCTTCGCGACTACCTCCCCGCGGTGGGAGCGGTGGCACAAGCGGCGGAGGCGGTCGCTTCGCTCTGCGGGCGCACCTGCGCCTTTAGCCGCCATTGCTTTTGGTAGATATGTAGGGTATTGCTGTTGTCCAAGACGTAGATCTTGTTTCCAGCATAGTACACGGGGCGGGTAATGACCAGATGAAGTCCCTTTGCTCTTTTCTCTTTGGGGGTGACTTCATCCGTCCACAGCAACTTACGAGCCTTTAGGTCAAAGACACCAGCCCACCCCGTGCCATAAGATTCGTACGGGCGCTCGGCAATGAATGTAAAGTAGTCCCCTTGGAGTCGTGCGGCATCGAAATACTCGAAAGCCCCGATCCCTTGCGGATCAACCTCCGAAAAGGAATAGCCTTCGATGATCTTGGCTGTAGCAGCATCAAGGATCTGCACCCCCAAATTGCTGATTAATACGATGGTTTTTTCAGCTTCACGAAAGAAGCACCACCCCAAGCCATCTAAAACGGTGTAGTTGGAATGATCTTCATCAAACCAGCCCCCGGAGAACAGATGCACGGGCTTACCTGTCTCCAGATCCAGAGCTATAAGTCGGTACCAACGGGTGCAGATCCAGAGCAGACCTTGTGCTATCCCCAGCACCTTATCCAGTTTATCGTGGTTATCGTAGTCGTCAGGTTCATCGCGACTACTTTCGCACAGGGGTAAGTCAAAGGTCCAAAGCACCTCGCCAGAGTAGTTTAAACGACTGAGCTTATACTCGAAGATCTTATAACCGATAACCTCCTCACCCACTTTATACAAGCTATAAGGGACGTTTTGCGCTAAGAGAGGTTGCCCGTCTGAGATCGAAAGGATATTCTCACTCGCCTCAAAGGT